>JAEEGJ010022944.1_pt1 | contig 13174 bp, 8 predicted proteins | sample 8958761 | NCBI WGS metagenome assembly JAEEGJ01 (sample SAMN16246546, study PRJNA631951) | gut metagenome | biome: gut microbiome; feature: rumen; material: RS-attached | host: Bos | place: Iran: Karaj | collected 2018-10
AACATGGTCTATGAACTCCTGCACAACAACCGCACGATCGGTGCCGATGACAAGGCGATAGGGGAGAAGGTCAAGGCCTGCTACGCCACCTTCTGCCAGGGTGAAATCGTGGTCACGGACATCCGTACGGCCGAAATGACGAAGGTCGTCGAGAACACCTTCCGCGCCGTGAACATCGCCTTTGCCAATGAACTCGCCCGCATCTGCCGTCATGACAACATGGACGTTTACGAGATCATCCGCATCTGCAACATGCACCCGCGGGTGAACATCCTGCAGCCCGGCCCCGGCGTGGGCGGTCACTGCATCAGCGTTGACCCGTGGTTCCTGGTGGGCGACTATCCCAGCCTGGCCAAGGTCATCGACGAGTCCATGAAGACCAACGACGGCCAGCCCGCCTTTGTCCTGAACCGCATCCACGAAATCATGAAGGAGAATGGCATCACCGACACCCGCCGCGTGGGCCTCTACGGCCTGACCTATAAGGAGAATGTCGATGACGTCCGCGAGAGCCCGACGCTCCAACTCCTTGAATGTCAGGAGCGTCATCTTGCCGAGCCCCTGAAGGTCTATGACCCGCTGATCGAGAGGGACATCGTCAAGAACCAGTACCACGACTTCGACGCCTTCCTGAACGACGTGGACATGGTCGTCATCATGGTCAAGCACGACCAGATCAAGGGCAACTGGGACAAACTCGCCGGCAAGGTCATCCTGGACTGCCACAACATCTGCCCGCTGGAGGGGGTCTATCACATTTAGCGTCCGGCAGATGCTTTTCAACTCCATAGAATTCGCCATCTTCCTGCCGATAGTGTTTCTGCTCTATTGGTTCGTCTTCGGAAAGAACCTCAAGCTGCAGAATCTCTTCGTCGTGGTGGTGTCCTACATCTTCTACGGATGGTGGGACTGGCGGTTCCTGTTCCTGATTGCCTTCACATCCGCGTGCAGCTTCGGGGCGGGTCTGTTGATTGAAAAGTATCGGGACAATCCCCGCAGGGCCAAGGCGGTGAATGTCGTCAATATCGTCATTAACTTGTTGATACTTGGCGTTTTCAAGTACTACGACTTCTTCGTGACCTCCTTCGCCGATGCGTTTTTGGGCGGGAATACGGACGGATTGTTGATCAAGGTGATCCTTCCCGTGGGTATCAGTTTCTATACCTTCCAGGCGCTGAGTTATTCCATCGACGTATTTCGGGGAAAGCTGGCGCCGACCCGCGACATCATCCAGTTCTTTGCTTTTGTCAGTTTCTTCCCGCAGCTGGTGGCCGGCCCGATCGAACGGGCGACGAACCTGCTGCCGCAGTTCGGGAAGCCGCGCACCTTTGCGTACGAGGAGGGTATCGACGGGTTGAGGCAGATTCTCTGGGGCCTGTTCAAGAAGATGGTCGTTGCCGATAACTGCGCCATCTTCGTGGACCAGGTGTTTTCCACCTACCAGACGCAGAGCGGCAGCACGTTGTTGCTGGCCGCCATCTTCTTTGCCTTCCAGATCTACGGGGACTTCTCCGGCTATTCGGATATTGCCATCGGCACATCCAAGCTGTTCGGTATCAAGTTGATGCGGAACTTCAACGTCCCTTATTTCAGCCGGGATATCGCCGAATTCTGGCGGCGTTGGCACATTTCCCTGACCACCTGGTTCCGGGATTACGTGTATATTCCGCTGGGCGGCAGCCGCTGCTCGAAGGCGAAGATTATCCGTAACACGTTCATCATCTTCCTGGTGAGCGGACTGTGGCACGGGGCCAACTGGACCTTCATCGTCTGGGGCGCCTTCCATGCTTTGCTTTTCCTGCCGTTGATCCTGCTGGGGAAGAACAGGAAGTATCGGGATACGGTCGCGGAAGGGCGTTTGCTTCCTTCCTTGAAGGAGGTCGGTCAGATGCTGCTGACGTTCTTCCTGGTCACCATCGGCTGGATCATCTTCCGGGCGGAGAACATCGGGCAGGCATGGGCGTATGTCTGCCGGATCTGTGACGCCAGTCTGTTCTCCATGCCTTTCCTTTATGTCGGCGCAAAGAAAACCGCCTTGTTCGCCCTGCTGATGCTGGTCGTGGAATGGCTCTTCAAGGACCGGCGCTTCGCCTGGGATTTCTCCGGCGTTCCGAAGTGGATTCCTGTCGTGGCCAGCTACGCGTTGATCCTGGTCGTCCTTGAGTTTGCCGCTCACAGTCAATCCTTTATCTATTTCCAGTTCTGACGATGGGCCGTTTTCTCAAAAGGATCGCTTTCCTGTTGCTGGTGCCGGTGCTGCTGTTGGCGGCGGTGTACTTCGTGACGGATCCCTACAAGACTCTGCGGCCGTTCTCATTGACCTATTTCGACAGCACGAACCGGGATTACCTTTCGTCGGAGCTGTTCCTTTTGAATGCCGATGAGCAGCGGTATGATTCCTACATTTTCGGCAGCTCCAGGGGGTGCGGCATCAATTCTTACCATTGGCTGAAATACCTGCCGGAGGGGTCGAAGCAGTTCCTTTTCCAGGCCTGGAGCGAGACGATCACCGGCATCGACCAGAAGGTCTCCTATATCGACGAGCATCAGTACAACCTTCGTAACGCGCTCATTCTCATCGACATTCCCGGAACCTTTGCCAAGAGCCAGCTTCCGACGCAGGCGTTGACCATCAAGGATCCGCACTTCTCCGGCCAGCCCCGTTGGCTCTATCAGGCGACCTTGCTCTTCGATTTCCTCCAGAAGCCGTCGGAGTGGGTCCGGGCTGTCAGGAAATGGCTGCATCCCCGCCGCCCGGACGTGGTTTTCGATCCCGTCTCCAACGACTGGGAGAAGGGGAATCGGGACCTCGACGTGAATACGATTCCGGAAAAGGATAAACTGAAGAACCTGAGCCGTACCGCCCGCGCGGCCTTCTTCAAGAATTATGTCGATAATCCCTATGCCGCCGTTCCCGCCAGCGAGTCCTTGGTCGATGACTCCATGATCCGGGTGATGGAGCATATCCGGGAGGTCTTCCGCCGGCACGGCACCGATTATCGGATCATCGTCACACCGGGGTATCGTTACGAGTATCCCGCTATTTCATCTCGGGACCTGGAAATCCTCCAGTCGGTCTTCGGTCAGGACAGAGTGTTCGACTTTTCCGGAAGGACGGACATGACGTCGGACTACGACAGTTTCTCCGATTCCAATCATTTCGGCCTCAGAATCGGCTGGATGATGCTCGAAGAGATTTTCAATCCCGAGAATTCTTTTTAAATTAGTCTCCTAAAACAAAACCTGATAGATGAAGAAAGTACTCCTCGTATTCGGAACTCGCCCGGAGGCCATCAAGATGTGCCCGCTGGTGAAGGAGTTCCAGAAGCATCCGGAATCGTTCGAGACCGTGGTGTGCGTGACGGGACAGCATCGCGAGATGCTGGACCAGGTGCTGCAGATCTTCGACGTGAAGCCGGATTACGATCTGAATATCATGAAGCAGGGCCAGGACCTCTATGACGTCACGGCCCGCGTGCTGACGGGCATGAGAGATGTCCTGGATACGGTCAAGCCCGATGTCGTCCTGGTCCATGGCGACACGACGACCTCGATGGCGGCGGCGATGGCCGCGTTCTATCGCCAGATCCCCGTGGGACATGTGGAAGCCGGCCTCCGCACGCACAATCTCTACAGCCCCTGGCCGGAGGAAATGAACCGTCAGGTCACGGGCCGGATTGCTGAGTTTGATTTCGCCCCCACACCCCTGAGCCGGCAGAACCTGCTGGACGAAGGCGTTAAGGATGAGAAGATTACGGTGACGGGCAATACGGTCATCGATGCTTTGCATTGGGTCGTGGGGAATGTGATAGAAAAGGGATATGCTCCGAATGATCCTTTGGTCGCTTCGCTCCCTCAGAATGGCAGAAGAATGGTGCTGATCACCGGGCACCGGAGGGAGAATTTCGGGGAAGGATTCATCAGCATGTGCACGGCGATACGGGATCTGGCGCGGAAGTATCCGGAGGTGGATTTCGTGTATCCGATGCATTTGAATCCGAATGTGAGAAAGCCGATCAAACAGGTTTTCGGCGACGAGAAGAGGGACAATCTGTTCTTCATCGAACCGCTGGATTATCTGGATTTCGTGTATCTGATGTCCAGGAGTTATATCGTGCTGACGGATTCGGGCGGTATCCAGGAAGAGGCGCCGGGGCTTGGAAAGCCGGTACTGGTGATGCGGGATACGACCGAACGTCCGGAGGCGTTGGATGCCGGAACGGTCCGGCTGGTGGGTACGGATTACGACAGAATTATGAACGAGGTCTCCGCCTTGTTGGATGACCGGGACCATTACGAAGCGATGAGCCACGCAGTTAATCCATACGGAGACGGAAAGGCTTGTCCCCGCATAGTGGATAAGTTGAAATAATTTGCGTATATTTGTAAACTGAAAATAACACTTGACCATGAATAACAGAAGCACCATCCGGACGATCATCGTCATCGCGTTGGCTGCCGTTTCGGCGGTTTCCTGCGTGACCAACAGAAAAGTCGCATATCTCCAGGATTTGAAACACGAGACCCAGATCGGACTGGAAGACAAGTTCGAAGCGGTCATAGCCCCTTACGACGAACTGGACGTCATCATCACCACATTCGACTCCGAACTCGCCAGGCCGTTCAACCTTCGAAGCGGTAACAATACCAACTACAGCATGAGTTCCGGTGTCGCTTATCTCGTCGATGTCTATGGCAATATCGAACTCCCCGTGCTGGGAACGATCCATACGGCCGGTCTGACCCGGTTGAAGCTCCAGGAAAAGATCAAGGAACTCCTCGTTTCCGGCGGATACATCAGCGATCCTTTCGTGCTGGTCCGTTTCCGCAACTACAAGATTTTCTTCCTGGGCGCCAATGGCGGAAAGGCCATCAGCATCCCCAATGAGCGCTGCACCTTCCTGGAGGCCCTTGCCCTGTCCGGTGACATGAGTGTCTATACCGACCGCAACAAGATCATGGTGGTGCGCGAAGTGGACGGAAAGATCGTTTCCCGCTATCTGGATCCCCGCTCTTCCAAGGTGTACTCCGATCCGTTCTTCATGCTGCAGCAGAACGACTTCATCATTACCCGGAACACCGGCTACCGGACCTTCCAGCAGTCTTACTCTCAGTTCGGTACCATTATGTCCGCCATTTCGTCCCTCGCATCTTTGACGGCGACTTATTTCGCCATCAAAGCATATATGAATAACAAGTAAGCTCTCGTTATGGTCAGCAATACGAATCAGGAAAACGACCTCTCCTTCCTCGAGAAAAAAGACGCCAATACCCTGTCGGGTAAGGATATATTCTTTACTGTCGTCCGAAACCTGCACTGGCTTCTGCTGTGCGCGTTGATCTGCGGCGGCATCGCCTATTATCGGAGCGACCGCCAGGACCGTATTTACGAGAGCCATGCCAAGGTCCGGCTGACCTCCGTCACCCGGAGCCGGCTGGAGAGCGGCATCTCCACGCTGGAGAACATCACCAACCGTCGTGTCGCCATCACGATGAACGCCATCAACGACGAAATCATCGTCCTCCGTTCGGAAACCCCGATGCTGGAGGTGGCGAAGCGCCTCGACCTGGGTACGTCCTATTCGTACCAGACCAAGCTCGTCAAGCGCCAGCGGGACCTGTACGGTGAATCCCCGATCAACGTCAAGATGCTGGACCTGAACGCGGACGACAACGCGACGGCCGTCATCACCATTGAAAAGGATTCCTCCTTCGTGCTCCTGATCGGCGAGTTCGAGCCGGTGAACGGACGTCTGGGCGATACGGTTTCCACCAGCCTGGGCCGTATTTCCGTGAAGCCCACCTGGGCGCTGCGCGACCTGTTCTACGGCAATCCCATCACGGTCCGTCACCAGAGCCTCAGGGCAGTTGCCGAGAAATACCGCAACAAGGTGCATGTCAGCCGTAACAGCACTTCCGACGGAATCATCAACTTCTCTCTCCACGACACCTCTCCCAAGCGCGCGGCGGATATCCTGAACGAGATGATCGCCGTGTACAACGAGAACACGATCGAAGAGAAGAAGGAAATCATCCGTCAGACCTCTGATTTCATCAATGACCGTATCTCTCAGCTGGACCGGGACCTCGGCGCCAAGGAGTCGCAGATTGCGAGCTTCAAGCGTGAGAACCAGATCCTGAACCTGAACGACTATGGACGGTCTTATCTGAACCAGAGCATTGAGAGCCAAGAGGAAATGGAGCGGCTCAACGCCCAGATTTCCCACGCTCAATATCTTTTGAACCTTGTCTCTTCCAATACGGATAACAAGCTGTTCCCGGTGACGGTGGACATCAATGACGACCATATCAAGAGTTCGATCCGTCATTTCAACGAGCTGGTCCTGAAGATGGACAAGTACAAGGAGACGGGTACGACCAACAACCCGATCGTCCAGGATATGCTGCTGGAGATGTCCACGCTCAAGAGCAACCTGAGCCAGTTGCTGGTGGCCTATATTGGTTCCATCCAGCAGCGCATCGGCGGTGTCCAGGCCCTCAGCCAGGTCGCGGCCGACAAGATCCGCGAGGTTCCCTCCGGCCAGCTTTACATCGACAATATCTCCCGCGTCCAGGGCATCAAGGAGCAGCTGTATGTCACCTTGCTGAGCCGCCGCGAGGAAATGCTGATCAGCCAGCCTTCCCTGGTCGGTAATGCCAAGGTCATCGACAAGGCCCGTGTCAATGCGGTCCCGATCTCCCCGGATACGAAGAAGAACGTTCTCCTGGGCATCATCATCGGCCTGCTCATTCCTGTGGCGATCTTCTTCCTCCGCCGTCTCCTGGATACCAAGGTCCGCTTCCGCAAGGATGTGGAGGCCTATACCGATATCCCGGTGCTGGGCGAGATTCCGTCCAAGGAGAAGTCTGATGACCGCAATATCGTCGTGACCGACAAGGGACGAGACTCGATGACGGAAGCGTTCCGTATCCTGCGTTCCAATATTGACTTCACCCGTATCCCGGGCCAGAAATCGACGAGCTATCTGTTCCTGTCCCTGATGGAAGGATCCGGTAAGACGTTCCTTACCACGAACTTGGCCGCCAGCCTGGCGCTGGTCGAGAAGAAGGTTGTCCTGCTTGACCTCGACCTCCGCAAGGGTACCCTGACGCATAATATCGCCTCCCGGAAGAAAATCGGTTTCTCCAATTATCTCTCCGGCAAGACGAATGATATCGAGGAAATCATCTCGCACGATCTCTTCGCTCCGGGCGTGGATACCATCCTGTCCGGTCCGCTCCCGCCGAATCCGGCCGAACTCCTCTCCAGCAAACGTCTGGACGAGATTATGGCTTACCTGCGCGAGCGCTATGAAATCATCCTCATCGACGCTGTTCCGGCCGGTATCGTGGCCGATGCCACCATCCTCCGCCGTTTTGCCGACGTGAGCGTGTTCATCCTCCGTTCCAACCTCGTGGACAAGCGTATGCTGCCTGACCTGCAGGAACTGAAGAACAACAACCAGTTCCCGAACATGATGATCATCCTGAACGGCATCGAACTCAAGAAACGGCACGGTTATGGTAACTATGGTTACGGCTACGGCGCGGGCTACGGTTACGGCTACGGTTACGGTTATGGCTACGGCTATGGCTATGGTTATGGCTACGGCTATGCCAACGATGACGAGGACGGCAAGAAGGGTAAGCACCGCAAACATCACAAGAGCAAAGACAAGACTTCCGAGACGGAAGAACAAGAAGACTAGTTTATGGCAAATTTTGCATTAATCGGGGCGGCGGGTTACATCGCCCCCCGTCATATTAAGGCGATCCGGGACACCGGCAACAATCTTTTGGCCGCCTACGACAAGTTCGACAGTGTCGGCCGTCTGGACAGTTTTTTCCCGGATTGTTCCTTCTTTACGGAACACGAACTTTTTGACCGCTACTGCTCCAAGCAGAAGCAGACGGACCAGCCGCTGGACTGGATGAGCATCTGCACGCCCAACTACACGCACGACGCGTTCATCCGTTACGGACTGCGCCTGGGCTGCGATGTCATCTGCGAGAAGCCCGTCGTCCTGAATCCTTATAATATCGACGCCCTGGAGAAGGTGGAGGAGGAAACCGGCCACAAGGCCTACAACATCCTTCAGCTCCGCCTGCACGAGGCCATCGCCGCCCTCAAGAAGAAGGTGGACGAAGGCCCGGCGGACAAGGTGTACGACGTTGACCTTACGTACATTACCTCCCGCGGTAAGTGGTACTACACTTCCTGGAAGGGCGATGTCCATAAGAGCGGCGGTATTGCCACCAATATCGGCGTGCATTTCTACGATATGCTGCAGTGGATCTTCGGTCCGGTGCAGGAGAATATCGTCCATGTGATGAGCTTTGACCGGGTGGCGGGCTTCCTGGGCCTCAAGCGTGCCCGTGTCCGCTATTTCCTGAGCATCAACGCGGACTGCCTGCCTCCGAATGCGGTGGAAGGGGAGAAGCGCACCTATCGGACCCTGTCCATCGACGGAAGCGAATTCGAGTTCTCCCAGGGCTTTACGGAGCTCCATACGGAGAGCTATCGGCAGATTCTGTCGGGCAACGGGTTCCGCATCGGGGAAGCGCGTCCCTGCATCGAGATTGTCAGCCAGATCCGTAACGCCACGCCCATCGGCCTGGTGGGGGATTACCATCCTTTGGCGAAATTACCGCTGTCCCACCATCCTTTCGGCTGGGACGACCGCAGATAACCATGCATCCATTCCGGAACCTGCTTCTGATCACGTTGGGACGGGAGACTTCTTTTGAGAAGGATCCGACTCCTGACGGGTGGAAGCGGCTGTATCAGACGGCGTGTCGGCAGGCTTTGGTGGGTTCCCTGAACGAGGGCGTGCACCGGCTTCCTGCGCATCAGATGCCTCCGGAGGATCTGTTGAAGGAGTGGGATGAGAGCACGGAGAAGATCGCGCGGATTTACCATCGGCATGAGGAGCATGTGAAGGAACTGGAAACCCTTCTGGGGCGTCTGGGCCTTCATGGCTGCATCCTCAAGGGTACCGGCCTCGCGCATCTTTATCCCAATCCGGAACGTCGGATGTGCGGAGATATCGACCTTTGGGTCGATGGAAAGCGCGACGACATCATCAAGGCCTTCGAAGAGGCGGGTGTCAAGATTTACGATGTCATCTATCAAGAGGCCAAGGCCGCTTTGTTCCTGGATACGGAGGTGGAGATCCATTTCCATCCCAGCAAGATGTACAATCCCTTCTCCAACGCCCGTTTACAGCGCTATTTCAAGAGAAACTCGCCCTTCCGGGATGACGTTGTCATCACTTATCCGGATGCGGCGTTCAACGCTGTCTTCTGTATGGCCCACATGTTCCGCCACTATCTGGAAGGTGGCATTGGGATGCGGCAGATGCTGGATTATTACTACGTCCTTCGCGAGCTTTCCCCTTCCGACAGGGAGGAAGCGATGAGAGATTTGCGTCGGTTGGGAATGAAGCGTTTCACGGCCAGCGTGATGGCGTCGATGTGGTATAACTTCGGGTTAGAAGAGGAGTATTTTCTCTGCCCTCCTGATATGGCGCGCGGAAAAAAACTCGTGAACGATACCTTCGCCATGGGCAATTTCGGCGTCAATGATAAGCGGAACTATTCTTACAAGGGAGAATCCGCTTGGGCCCGGTTCCGCCGCAAGAACGGCCGCGTTTTCTCCAACCTGCGCTATTATCCTTGTGAAGTGATTTGGTCTCCTTTTGCCCGCGTGACTCAGTTTGTCTGGCGGAAGATCAAAGGATATCTTTAATAGAGTTTTATTATAACAATAACGCCGGCCCATCGGGTCGGCGTTATTCGTGTATGCTTGCCAGAGACTACTCGACAGTCAGCTGGACGGTCTTCTCTTCGAAGTATTCTCCGTTCAGGTCGTTGATCTTGATGGTAGTGGAGTTGCCACTGCTAAGACGGGTCTTGAACTTGCAGGGGAATTCATTCGTGTAGTCGTAAGAAGTACCGTTGAGCGTAGCGTAGTCGTCGTAGGTGATGGTCTTGACGAAATAGTAGCTGTTCCTGTTGCTGTTGAAAGCAGACGGGCCGTACTTCACGGGCAGCGCGGAGATGGCGGGATCGACCGAGTTGTCCGGGATGCTGGTAAGACCGTTGTTCAGGGCTTCGATCTTGATCTGCAGCGGGAACATATCGCGAGGCAGGCCGTCCGGAAGGGCGATCGTCACGGTCGTTTCCTGGTTCATTCCGTCGGAAGCGAGCGGGGAGACTGCGGTCTGCACCTCTCCGGCTGCGAATTCCTGCTTCTCCATCACGGTGAATTCGACTTCGCGGTACAGGGCGCGGGAGCCTTCGACCTGGCCCAGAATCTTCAGCTTGCCTTTCTGGACGGTGCCGGGCACGGAATTGTTCAGCGTGACCGTGATGGTACCGTGATTGTCCGTTCCGTTCGAGTTGTGCGTGACAACGACGTCGGAGATGGAGGCGATGGCCTGAGGATAGCTGCCGTTGGTCTCGATATCTGTCTGGATGGACACTCTCTTTCCGGCGGAAGAATTCTTACCGTTGGTGACGACAACCTCGTTGCTGTTGGCGTTGGGATAGAAATAGAAGTCGATGTTGAAGCTTCTGCCGGCACCGATGGAGGTGTAGCTCATGTTGTTTCCGGAGCGACCGGCAACGACGATTCTGGACTTGGTGTTGCTGAGGTCGTCCAGCATGGAAGTTCTGACGCTGGCGGAAACATCACCCAGGAATTCGCCTCTATAGGCTTCCTCCGCAGTCGTGGGGTGATGGTCGGTCGTGATGTCGGATACTTCAAACACATACCGGAAGTTACGCAAGATAGGGATATAAGCGCCGTCGTCATCCACAAGGGAGACCTTGTAGAAACGGTTCGGGTTGCCCCAAAGCTGCTGTCTGAGAGATTCGTCTTCCAGCATATAGACTTTCGTCCAAGTAACTTTGAGAATCGCTCCCGTTTCGGCAAAGGCAGGGTCCGAATTCTTCGGAATGGTGCGCTCGTACATGTAGTCGTAGCACATATTCTGGCCCGGATCCCATTTGGTAACCCATCCACTATAATCAGTAAGTCCATTAGGGAGACCAGAGTTAAGCTCATAGGAGAGTTCATGTCCGGAATAACTGCCGAGAATGGCTGCGGCCGTGGAATTTCTCGGGTCGACGTATGCCGTATTGTAACCTTGTGCTTCGGAATACGGGGCAATCGATCCGGTTTTAGGGGTGTCCACCAGTCTGAAACCCTGAATCATGAAAGGGCACTCTTCCTTGGACCAGAAAGAAATCTTGGCGAAATTGCGGACAAGGATGACTTCTTCCAGTTCGGGGATTTCATCGGCGATATAATCGCCATTTCTCGAGGTCATGAGATATTGTCCGTTCTGCATTTTCGGGGTGACGCCGCTGATCCTTTTCCGCTGCCAGAATCCACAGACTCTGTTCATGGAGTAAACCTGCTCCATCACTTCCTCCTCGTAGCCGACAGGGAGGGGATTATCCAGCGTATAAGGATTGCCATTGGCATCGCAGGCACCGACCATGAAGTCCAGCACAAGCGGTTCGTCGGAAAGCGGAAGCAGAACTTTGTACAGGTAAAGGAAGTTTCCCTGACCGGTCGGGGTGGAACCGAACACACCGTCGAGGTTATGGGAGATGGGAGGGGTCAGGTAAGTCTGCGGATCATAGACAATCTCTGCCCTCACAAAGTTCTGGAGGTTACCGCCTCTGCCGTCGCTGCTGCCGCCGCCGAAGACCGCCACGTACACTTCGTTGGCTCCGACATTAGGCTGCTCGGGCGTATCATCGAAAGTCTGAGAACGGGTCGCTCCGCTTCAGGAATGGAAAGGGCGAACGTCACGAGCATCATGTCTCCTTCCTGAGGAGCGACAGTCGTAGTCAGAATGGGCTCCTGCTCCTGCTCCGGAACAGATTCCCGGACACAGGCCGTCGCCATGACGACGGCGGCTGAAAGTATATAGAAAATCTTTTTCATAATCTTGTCCATCCTAAACATTAATAGATATAACCGATCCACTGAGTTGCGGCGTTGCCGGGCTGTCCCTGGTTATTGTACTTGGTGTCGCTCCAATACCATTCGTCGTAAACGCAGCGCATATAGGTCTGGAATCTTTCATTTCCAACGACCAGGAGGCTATTGCTCTCACGCGCATTGGTCAGATTGATGAATGCGTTGGTGTGGTTACGGTCCGTATACGGCTTACCGCCATATCCATAATGTCCACCAGCCCAATAAACATCATAATAGGCATTATTGCCGGAATGATATTCGGGAGAGAACAGTTCAGGGATGTGTCTGTAATCGGAAAGACGGATTAAGAAGTCGATTTCAGCGATGGTAGGCATTCTCCAGCGACCGGCCGGGTAGCCATTCTCCTGATAACTTGCACAACGCTCTTCCGCTCTGTCATAGTTTCTGATGGGAGTCGTAGAACCCCAGGAAGAAGCGATTCTGATGGCAGGGGCGATAACGTTCTGCGTGTTAGGGGAGACAGCATTGTAATTGGCCTGGACCGTCCGGCTGACACCTCCGTTTGTTCCGGCGCTATATCCCAGGTAGTTCGACGCCAGACGTCCTCCTCTGGGATCGCCGATAACGACATCCTCATTCATTCCGGCCACTCTGTAGCCTTCCGGAAGAACACTCACAGTAATGACATACTGATTCGTGTTATTATTTACCGAAGAGGAGGAACCGACCTGGTTCATGGAACCGAGCTGATCGGAAGTATTGGTGCTGTAGCCCCGGTTGTTATATGCGTTACCGCTTGAATATCTACCACCGTGACGGTTTGTATATGCATAGCTGTTCACATACGCGTATCCGTTGCTCGCATCCGCCTTCGCATAGATGGAAGGATACTGGACGACCGTTACCTCGATGGTCTTGCTCAGACCGCCCTGCGTATGCTGCACCTGCATCGTGTAGGTGATGGGAGTGCAGTCGAAATCATCGGACGTCATGTCGTCATTGAGGGTGTGAGTGAGCTTGAAACCGTCCTTGGAGAGGTCGGAAGTCGTCGCGGACACACTTTCCTGCTGGCCGGAGTAAAGGTTGGTCTTGGTGCCCCTCAGGTTGGTGATCTGGATGTCATTACTGGAAAGCACCGGAATGTAGATGTCATCCACACCGTAGATCTCATAGTATCTCACCGGGACATCAAGGTACATGGCGCCTTCGAAGGTGGCT
>JAEEGJ010022945.1_pt1 | contig 13174 bp, 10 predicted proteins | sample 8958761 | NCBI WGS metagenome assembly JAEEGJ01 (sample SAMN16246546, study PRJNA631951) | gut metagenome | biome: gut microbiome; feature: rumen; material: RS-attached | host: Bos | place: Iran: Karaj | collected 2018-10
TTGATAAACGTAACCAACAAGGCCAAGATCAGCGGCATCGCTTCCGCCCCTCTGTCAGACCCCATTGTGATGGGTGGCATAACGGCGTACAATTATGGACCCGTTGTAAACTGCACCAACGAAGGGGAAGTGTCATTTACAAGCACTTCTTCCATAACCGGTGCAGCTCTGGGCGGCGTGGCAGGCTACAGTGAGGGCACTTTTGATAATTGCTCCAACAGTGCTCCGGTCCGCCTGGTCGCCAAATACGGCAGTGGCATGTGTGCAATCGGCAAAATAGCCTCTTCCGCCTCAAACCTGGGCGGCATAGCGGGTGCTGCTTTCGAAGGATTCGCTGCCAGGTCTTGCGTCAACAGCGGCGAGATAGTGTTCGTGAACGATGAGGTAGACAAGTGCACGTCCATATATCAGCGCAGCCAGATCGGCGGCATAGCAGGCTCGCCTTACGGAGACATCAGCAAGTGCTCTAATACGGGAAATATTTCTGTTACAGCTACGACCGCCACGCGTGCTGCCTATACGGCTAATAATTATATCTTCGACGTGGGAGGCATCAGCGGAGGCAGTTTTCACGAGACTGGCGATTTTCAAGCAGTTAACGACCATACCAATATAAGCCAGTGTACAAACGGGGGCAATATTGACCTTGTGCTCGACTGCAGCAAGTCCAATTCTCCGGTAGGAGGAATAGTCGGTTGGGGCAACGGAGAACACAAAACAATTGCCTGCAAGACCTCCGGATGCACAAATACCGGCAATATCACTATGTCGGGTGCTGGAAAGGTGCGCATCGGAGGCATAATGGGAGGTACAGGCGCGATCGAGAACTGTACCAACAAAGGTACTATACACGTCATTTCGGCGAACTCCAGCTCCGCTGTGGGCGGTATCAACGGATTCCATTCCCAGGACCACATTCTTGACGCCTGCATCAACGAGGGAGATGTCAAGTCGGACGTCGCCCTGCAAGGAGGTATAGGCGGATTGATTGGCTGCCACGGAGGCGTTAACCTCGCTACTTCCGAGAGCTGCAAGGTACTTTGCGATGTGGTGAGCGGTGACTCCGGAAGGGGGTACGTCGGTATGGTGATAGGCGCATATAACAATAATACGTCAAGCGTAACTCTCGGTTCTGCACAGAATCCAATCGAGGTGAAAGGTTCTGTAAGCGCCGGAGGAGTTTCCACCGAGCTTACCGAAAGGAATTTCCGCGATTTCCTTATGGGGACGAATTTTGTGGCGACCGTGCATGTTATTTATGCCTACTGCAACACTCCCGGCCCCGCGACATATGCCGAAGGAACGGTTACATTTGATGACAATACACCTGCAGCGGGAATCAGCGTTAGTGACGGCTTCTCTGTTGCAGTCACCGACTCCCAGGGTAAATACCGCCTGGCCACGCGTCCCGATTCCTGGTACATTTTCGTATCTCTGCCTTCCAATGCGGTTATTGAAAAACGCTCCGACGGCTGCCCGGCTTTCTACCAGACTTACACTGGTCCCGGAACTGATTATAACTTTACCCTTAAGAAAGGGGCTGTTGAGAATTCATTCATGCTCTTCGCATTGGCCGACCCGCAGTCTCACTATCAGAACAGGGGCACGGGCAAGGCCGATACCGACCGTTTCAACCAGGAGGCTGTTCCTGCCATCAATGCCCAGATCGCTGCGCAGCCGCTTCCTTGCTACGGCGTGACTCTGGGTGATATCGTGTATTCAGAAGGAAACAGGAATTCCAACCCCGGTATGGTAACAATGCGTTCGCATTTTGCCAGGCTCAATATGCCGGTGTTCCAAACCATGGGCAACCACGATTACACATATTTCTACAGCACTAAGCCTCTCGCAACCGACACACGCACAAGCACTTTGTACTTGCGTGCCCAGCGCAATTTCGAGGAAGTGTTCGGTCCCGTGAACTTCTCGTTCAACAGGGGAGACGTGCATGTGGTCTGTATGCGCAACATAATCTACGACAGCAATACCGATGCATCCTCATACCACTGCGGATACACCGACGACCAGTGGGCCTGGCTCCAGGCCGACCTCGCCAACGTACCCAAGACCAAGATGGTGATTTTGTGCGGCCATATTCCTCTGGTGAGCAACACCAGCCGCGAACATGTAAGCCAAGTCCTGTCCCTGCTCAAGCAGTATAAGTCGGCCAAGATTTTCTCCGGCCATACGCACTACAAGCGATACGCCCCGAGCGTCGGAGGCATAGCCGAGCATATTCACGCGGCAGTTTGCGGACAGTGGTGGTGGAGCAATGTAGAAGGTGACGGCGCGCCTAACGGCTACACCGTTTACAAGATCGAGGGCACTTCTTTCAAGGATGAGTACTCGATAGGAATGAATACCAGCATGAACACTCGCGACTATCAGATCCGGGTCTATCAGGGCAACATTACCAACGGCGGCAACTATGCCAAGTTCAAGTGGCCTCACGAAGCCTCGCGTCTTTTGATCAACGTATTCAACGGCGACTCCCGCTGGAAGGTGCAGGTGTATGAGAACGATGTCCTCAGCGGCACGGCAACCCTGATGTCTTACAAGCGCCAGACTTTTGATTCCGTCACTTCCGGGACCACTTATACCGTTGACGCATCAGCTTCCAACGATTGGTGGGCTATAGGCTATCATATCGGAGTGCTCGGGCGCGGGCGCTCAAACAGCACTTCGTACTATACCAGCATGTTCCATATGTACACCTATACGCTCAAGGACCCATCGGCAAGCGTCAAGGTGGTGGCCACCGACCCTTACGGGAACACTTATTCCTGCACCAGTATCGTTTCCACCGACTGCTGGTATCCGGCCTACATGAAATATGGCAATGTCAACTGACAAGCTGTTCGACCCGCTCAGGCGCAAAGAGGTTGCGGCAACCGCAGAGGAGAGGGTGCGCCAGTGGTTCATCTCTATACTGCTGAACGACTGCGCCGTGCCGGCACATCTTATGATGAGCGAAGCACCTCTGCAGTTCGGAGCCAAGAAATGGCGGGCCGACATATTGGTATACGACCGTAACGGCAAGGCGCTTGCCGTGGTTGAATGCAAGCGCCCCGAGGTGGATATCGACAGTTCAGTTGCCGCCCAGGCCATGCGTTACAACATGGTGCTGGATGTGCGCTGGCTGATACTGACAAATGGAGTTAAAACATTGATTTTCCGCAGGGACGGCCCAGCTTTCAAAGCTTTCGGCTCCCTGCCGCTATACGAACAGATGTTATGTCAACAATAATGTCGCAATTTCTTGACCGGCCGGTGTTCAGGCTTGTAGGCGAAGTGGCCGGCGAGAGGGGAGTACGCGCCTTTGTGATAGGAGGATATGTGCGTGACTGCCTTCTGGGGCGAGAGTGCACCGACATAGACATTGTGGTTGAAGGCAGCGGTATCGACTTCGCCCGCGCCGTGGGAGAAAGGTGCGGCAGGCAAGTGTCGTATTTCCCCAGTTTCGGAACAGCTATGCTCAAATGGCACGGCGACGAGATTGAGTTTGTAGGCGCCCGGAAAGAATCATACCGACGCGAATCCCGTAAGCCAATTGTCGAAAACGGCACCCTCGAAGACGACCAGCTGCGCCGCGATTTTACAATCAATGCGCTGGCGCTCAGCCTTATGCCCGACAATTACGGAGAACTGGTCGATCCTTTCGGAGGAGTTCGCGACCTTGCCGCCGGAATTATCCGCACTCCTCTCGATCCGGATACCACATACTCCGACGATCCCCTGAGAATGCTGAGGGCAGTGCGTTTCGCCGCAAAGCTCAGCACTCCCGGTTTTGAATTCAAGATCGTTCCCGAATCGATGGAATCCATGCGCGCTCTATCCGGGCGCCTCAGTATCTTGTCGGTGGAGCGTATTGCCGAAGAACTCACCAAGATGCTCGCGACTCCTCGTCCCTCGATGGCTTTCCGCCTTCTGGACGAGGCCGGATTGCTGCCCCACATTTTGCCGGAGCTTTCCGCCCTGAAGGGCGTTGAAACGGTTGACGGACGGGGGCACAAAGACAATTTCGCCCATACTTTGGCCGTGCTGGACAATGTCGCTTCCGTATCTGACAGTCTGCCTCTCCGCTGGGCGGCCCTGCTGCACGATATTGGCAAGGCCGTCTGCAAGCGCTACGACCCTGCAATCGGCTGGACTTTCCATGGCCACGATGTGGTCGGGAGCAAGATGGTACCTTCGATTTTTAACCGCCTGAGGCTCTCGCAAGAAGAAATGAAGCTTGTGCGCAAGCTGGTGTGGCTCCACATGAGGCCCATTTCACTGGTCGATGACGAGGTTACCGACAGCGCCGTCAGACGCCTTCTGTTCGATGCCGGAGACGATATCGACGCCCTGATGATTCTCTGCAATGCGGACATCACTTCCAAGAATCCGGCTAAAGTTGCGCGGATACGCTCGAACTTCGAACTCGTCAAGGGCAAGATGGCCGTAGTTGAAGAAAAGGACCGCATACGCAATTTCAAGAATCCCATCAGCGGCGAATACGTTATGCAGGTGTATGGCATCCCTCCTTGCCACGAGATAGGCCTTCTGAAGGAATTGGTGAAAGAAGCTATCCTGGACGGAGTTATAGGTAATAACTTTGAAGAAGCGGACGCATATATGCGAAAGCGTGCTCCGGAGCTCGGCCTGAATGAGATATAAGTTCTTAAGTTACCTTCGGGACGTGCGGCGATATTCCGAGCGCACATGCAGCATCTATAGCGAGGTGCTGGATGAATTCGTACGCTTCTGCGAGGGCTCGGAAGATTTCGGCACCCTAATGAACGTAAATGCCATACGCGCGTATGAAGTGTATCTGATGGATACACGAAAACTCTCCTCACGCACCGTATCGCAGCACCTTAGCGTACTTAGCAGCTTTTGCCGTTTCTTAATCAAGCAGAACGTAATCCAGAGCAATCCGGTGCACCTGGTCAAGCGCCCGAAAGTGGAAAAGCGGCTTCCGGTGTTTTACAAAGACCAGTCGATGGAAGCCTATTTCGAAGGCACCAAAGGCGATCCGGAATTCGGCACCCTTGAGCAGAAACTTCACCGGCTGATCATAAGCATGCTCGCTTCCTGCGGCCTTCGCAGGGCAGAGCTTATTTCGCTCAACGTGGGTTCTGTCGATTTTGGGCGCTCGGTGTTGAGAGTTACCGGCAAGGGCGACAAAATGCGAGAAATTCCGCTGATTCCTTCACTTTGTGAAGAAATTTCATTATATTTGAAAGCAGTCAGTTCTTTGACAGATGATGCGTATGAGCCTTCGGCGCCGCTGCTGCGCACGCCAAAAGGTGCACGCCTGTATCCTGTTTACGTGGACAGGGTGGTCAAAAGCGAGCTCGCGGCTGTGCCCGGCATTACTGTCAGGCGCTCTCCTCATGTGCTCCGCCACACTCTTGCCACGGAACTTCTGTCCGGGGGAGCGGACCTTAATTCCATCAAGGAACTCCTTGGTCACAGTTCCCTTGCCGCCACGCAGGTCTATACGCACAATACTGTCGAGCGGCTGCAAAGTGTTTATAAAAACGCCCATCCAAGGGCCAAAAACGGAGGTAAAAATGGAGATTAAACTCAAAGCTCTCAAGTTCGACGCCGGCGAGAAATTAGTCGCCTTTGTCGAAAAGAAAGTCTCACGTCTGGAGAAGTTTTTCCTTCCCGGTGTTGCACCCGAGACCGAAGTGACACTCGAAGATGTCAAGGAAGGAAAGAAGGCAAAGCTTCACATCCACCTTCCCGGGGACGACCTCATCATCGAAAAAGTGTCCGACACTTTCGAGAATGCAATTACCGGTGCAGTTGACGCCATGAAGGAGAAGCTCACCAGGGCCAAGGAAAAATTGTTTGACAAATAAACACGCCAAGGGCGGCCTCGAGGGGCCGCCCTTTTTTATTGCTCATTGCTCCCGGCGAGCAGTTTTTCTTTAAGGTGCTTGATCATGTCTTTTGTCATGGTCTCAAGGTTGTAAGAGGGCGCCCAGCCCCATTCTTTACGCGCACACACATCATCCATCTTGTTGGGCCAGGAGTCAGCTATAGCCTGGCGTACGGGATCGACCTCATAACGCATTTTGAAAGTGGGGATATGCTTGCGTATGGCATCGTACACCTCTTCGGGGTCGAAGCTCATGGAGGCGATGTTGAAAGAATTGCGGTGCACAAGGTAGCGGGGGTCCGCTTCCATGAGATTGACCGCGGCCTTAATGGCATCTGGCATGTACATCATGTCAAGGAAGGTACCGTGGGCCAGAGGGCAGACGAATTCCTCTCCCTTTACCGCCGCATAGTAAATCTCTACCGCATAGTCTGTGGTTCCGCCGCCCGGAAGGGTTTTATATGATATAAGGCCGGGGAAGCGTACGGAACGCGTGTCAACGCCGTATTTATGGAAATACCAGTCGCTCAGCAGCTCGGTTGCAACCTTGGTTACGCCGTACATTGAAGTAGGACGCTGTATTGTATCCTGGGGAGTATTGTCACGCGGAGTATCGGGGCCGAAAGAACCGATTGATGAAGGAGTGAACACGGCGCAATGTTTTTCGCGTGCAACTTCGAGAACGTTGATCAGACCGTTCATCTGTATGTCCCAGGCTTTGAGCGGAAGGCGCTCGGCCGTGGCGGACAGCAATGCCGCCAGGTTGTAGATGGTGTCAATATCGTATTTGTCTACGATTTCGGCTATCTGCTTGCCGTTGCAGACGTTGGCCTGCTCGGCCGGGCCGCTTTCAAGCAAATCGCCTTTTGGTTCAGATCCGGGAATATATCCGGCCACGATGCGTCCGTGGCGGTAAGTTTTGCGAAGTTTCATAGTGAGCTCCGAGCCTATCTGGCCGGTAGCGCCTATAACTAAAACATTTTTCATTGTGCTATTAATTATAGTGCAAATTTATTAAATTTGTAGGAGAAAAAGATATTAAGCCACATAAATTATGTACGGAAAATTCCAATCACATCTCCAGCAGGAGCTTAAGGCCATAGACGAGGCCGGACTGTACAAGCGTGAACGTATAATCTGCTCACCGCAGGGCGCCGAGATCACCCTTGCGGACGGCAGCAAAGCGCTTAATTTCTGCGCCAACAACTATCTTGGACTCTCCGATAACCCCAGGCTCATCAAGGCCGCCCAAAAGGCAATGGAAAGCCGTGGTTACGGTATGTCTTCGGTCCGTTTCATCTGCGGCTGCCAGGACCTTCACCGCGAGCTGGAAAAGGCCGTTGCCGCATATTTCCATACCGACGATGCCATTCTGTACGCCGCTTGCTTCGATGCCAACGGCGGTGTGTTCGAGCCGCTCCTCACAGCCGAGGACGCCATTATCTCCGATGCTCTTAACCATGCCTCCATCATCGACGGCGTGCGCCTCTGCAAGGCTGTACGTTACCGCTATGCAAACGCCGATATGGCAGAGCTCGAAAAGTGCCTCCAGGACGCGCAGGCCCAGCGTTTCCGCATTATCGTGACAGACGGCGTATTCTCCATGGACGGCAACGTGGCCCCTATGGACAAGATCTGCGACCTTGCCGAGAAGTACGATGCCATGGTGATGGTCGATGAGAGCCACAGCGCCGGAGTGGTGGGCAAGCGAGGCAGGGGAGTAGCGGAGCTGTTTGACCTGTACGGCCGCATTGATATTCACACCGGTACCCTTGGCAAGAGCTTCGGCGGAGCCGTAGGTGGATTTACCGCAGCCCGTCAGGAAATTATCGACATGCTGCGCCAGCGCAGCCGTCCTTACCTTTTCTCCAACTCCCTGCCGCCAATGATTTGCGCCGCCGGAATCGAGACTTTCAAACTCCTCGACGAGAGCGACGAGCTGCACGACCGCCAGCAGGAGAATGTAGCCTACTTCAGGGACAAGATGATTGCCGCAGGCTTTGATATCAAGCCTACGCAGTCGGCCATTTGCGCCGTTATGCTGTACGATGCTCCTCTCAGCCAGAAATTCGCCGCAGCTATGGCAAAGGAAGGTATATTTGTCACCGGTTTCTATTATCCCGTGGTGCCCAAAGGGCAGGCGCGCATACGCGTTCAGCTGTCAGCCGCCCACACGCGTGAGCAACTTGACAAGGCCATCGCGGCATTTATCAAGGTCGGAAAGGAACTCGGCGTGCTAAAGTAGAGACGCCAGGTACTCGATCTGCGCCTCACTTGTCGCCCAGCTGGTAGCGAAGCGGGTAACAAGCCGGCCGTCCGGGAGAGTCTCCCAAACTTCATACAGGACCTTGCCCTCCAGTGGGGCGAGGTCTTCTTTTGTCATTATGGGGAACTGCTGGTTGGTAGGGGAGTCGATGTACAGAGGAATACCCTTGCTGATAAAAAGCTGCTTAAGCTCCATGGCTTTTTCTATGGCGTTCCTGCTTATCTCAAAATACAGGCCGTCAGTGAAAAGAGTGTCGAATTGAAGGCCGAGTAAACGCCCTTTGGCAAGGAGGGCTCCGTGTTGCTTTACGGTGGTGAAGAAATGTGCCGGTGCGTTGCCTCCGGGGAATACTACTGCCTCTCCGCAAAGCGCACCGACCTTGGTTCCGCCAATATAGAAAACGTCGCATAACGAAGCTATCTCAGGTAAAGACAACTCGCAGGCCGGGCTTTGGAGGCCGTATCCCAGGCGCGCCCCGTCTATGAACAGCGGAATGCCGTATCGTTTGCATACTTCTTTTATGGCCTTAAGCTCGCTGCGGCTGTATATTGTACCGTATTCGGTAGGGAAGGAGATATACACCATGCCGGGCAGGACCATGTGGTCTTTGGCCTCGTCGGCATGGAAAACCTTCAAGTAATCTTCAATGGTAACTGCTTCCAGCTTGCCCTCTTTTGCGGGAAGAGTTATGACCTTATGGCCTCCGAACTCAATTGCTCCGCTTTCGTGTACGGCAATATGGCCCGAAGTAGCGGCAATCACACCTTCGTATCCCCGCAGCATGGAATCGATGACCGTAGCGTTGGTCTGGGTTCCTCCTACAAGGAAGAACACATCGGCCTTGGGGCAGCATGTTGCTTCTCTAATCTTTGCCCTGGCGCTGAAGCAAAACGGATCTTCTCCATAGCCGGAGGCTTGAATCATATTGGTGTCGAGCAAGCGCTGGAGTATCTTGGGATGCGCGCCTTCGCAGTAATCGCAGGTAAAAGAAACGGGAGTCATTTTTTATTCCTGAAGCTATGTTGTACAACTGTGTCTTTTGCAACGCTTTCCAGCCTCTCCTTAATCAGCTCCGGTTTGGCAAGCAGCATACGTATCTGCTTCATGGCAGATACAAAGTAGAAGCCGTCGCAGAAGCGCTCATCGGTTACAATCTGGATGGGCATTATCTTGCCGACTGCAAGTTCGCCGTCGCTTACCACCGGCTGAAGCGATTCTTTGCCCATGGCGAAAAACATTCCGGTGTTGCCGAAGTCGTAAAGATGGTGGAAGATGGAAGGCCCCTTGATCGACTTGAGATTGGTAATGAAAGCAGTGGTGTGGAAAGGGCTGAGGTTGATGACAGAACGGGGCAGCAACCCGTGTTTGTCGGCAAATCGGATAAGGTTAACCAGCAGCCGTATCAAGAAATTAGGCGTAAGGGTTATAATGTGGGCAAGCTTGTCCGTGCCGTTTGAAGTGTCAAGGCTGTTGTTCTTTTGAATGGCCTCGTCAATGGCGTCACGTATTTCGCCTATGCTTTCATGGCCGGTAAAACTGAGTTTTATGGTAGTATCCGCCACATCCGAACTCAGGCCCTTCTTTACGACGAACGATATCTGTATGCAGTCGCGCGCATAGATGCGTCCGTTACAGATGAAGCGGTTAAGGCGGGGGAACAGTGCTATTGTACGCACGAGCGAAGCAATGAGTATATGCATATAGTTATACTTTTGCCCGCTCTCGTATTCTGCCTTGATGAACTCATCCATAGGTTCACACGGACAATCGTAAGAGGTAAGGTTCTGCGCATCGTGGCGATGCACCATAATATGAGGCATTATCCTCTGGATAGGGTCGAGATCTTTAACTTTTTTTCCGTCAGGGCGATATCCGAACATAGTTGATGAATATTGGTCTTTAAAATTACAAAACTATCCTATGATTTGCAAATAAGTTGCATTTGAGAGATTTATTTTGCAATTTTGCAATCCTTTTGCTTTGGGGCTGTTCTGGTTTTGACAGCATTGACGACGGAAGGTAAGCACGTCGGGCGCCGGCATACGGCCCGTTAATCCCGGATGTCAAACAATTAGTAGGCAACTACAACTATTCATACGCTTGCTAATCTCCAAGAGATTAAGCATTAATCAGAGCCGCCAAGGCTGCGGCACTGACGTATATCCCTCCGGCTTTAAGCCGCTTATGTCCGGGCCAAGGGGTATCATTCAAAGCGGATGCGTGGAACTGCCGCCTCCAGGTTCCATTAAGATTCAGAGGATAAGCTGCTGCTAAGGGCGTCTTCCCTCGTACAGCCGCCGACAACCAAAGGAAGAATAAGCGTGTAGAAAGCCTTTTGGCGCTTTGTTTGGACGCGGGTTCGACTCCCGCCAGCTCCACCACTAACCGTCAAACCTATGTTCGGATTCAGAGCTGATGGCAAGAAGGTCAAAAACCTCGACCCCATCCAGAGGATGATGCCTCACATCATGACGTCCCGCGCAGACGCGCAGAACTCCACAAGTTACGACTGCCCCTGCGAACCTATCGACGCCTTCATCAAGAAAGAATATGAAAAGGGAGAGAAGTACACGTATATGCACATTCTCATTGCATCCATCGTACGCGCCTCCGCTTTATATCCCCGCATAAACCGTTTCATCTGCCACGGGCGCATATACTCCCGCAACTGCATACAGATTTCCTTCCTGGTGAAGAAAGTCCTAAGCCCCGACGCCGCAGACGCCACCATCAAGATAGATTTCACAGGCCACGAGTCTCTCCCGGAAATAAGGGACCGCATCGACGAGGTCATTAAGAAAAACGTCTCCCTGGACGCCAAGAACGGCACCGATACTATGGCACGCCTGTTCTCCATCGTCCCCAACTTCATGATAGCGTTCCTCGTCGGCACGCTCAAGTTCCTGGACATGCACGGACTGCTGCCCAAGGCGGTGCTGGATCTCCTGCCCTTCCACTGCACGGCATTCGTCACCAACCTCAAGTCCATCAAGGGCCCTTCCATCTACCATCATATCTACAATTTCGGCAACACCGGAATGTTCTTCGCGATGGGCAAGGAATCCCAGAAACCCGTCGTCCGCAAGGGCGAAATCGTGGTGGGCAAGATGCTCCCCTTACGCATAGTGACCGACGAGCGCTTCTGTGACGGATTCTACTTCGTAAACGCCCTCAAGCAGCTCCGCGCCCTCCTTGCCGATCCCGATTCCATGATGGAGCCCCTTGCGGAACTCCCCCAGGATACCGTCGTACAACACGCCTTCAACAGGAAGAAAAGGCAGAAAGAGCAGGCGGAATGAAGATAGTCTTCCTCGACTCCTCCACGCTGGCCGATACAGACCTGAGCCCGATCGCCGCTCTTGGTGACCTGGTCGCGTATGAAACCTCCACTCCGGAAGAAGCCAGGCAGCGTGTCGCCGACTGCGACGTGCTTATAATCAACAAGGTCATCGTCGACCGCGAACTCCTCCAGGCCGCACCGCAGCTCAAACTCGTATGCGAGGCCGGCACCGGAATCAACAACATCGACACCGACGCCTGCGAGGCATTCGGCATACCGGTGAAGAACGTCGCAGGATATTCCACTTCATCCGTGGTCCAGCATGCGTTCATGCATCTGCTTTCCCTGTGCGGAAGCGCCCCCTGGTACGACAATTTCGTCAAGTCCGGCGAGTACTCCCGCTCCCCCATCTTCACGCGTCTCAGCCAGCCCATAGTCGAGCTTGACGGCAAGACCATCGGCATCATCGGGATGGGTACAATCGGCCGTAAAATGGCGCAGGTGGCGGAGGCTTTTGGCATGAAGGTACAGTACTATTCAACCTCAGGCACAAAGCATTGCACCGACTATCCTGCAGTAGAACTTGAGGAGCTGATGAAGACCAGCGACGTAGTATCAATCCACGCTCCGCTCAATGCAGCCACCCGCGGGCTTATCGGTGCGCCCCAGCTTGCACTCATGAAGCCGTCGGCATACATTCTCAACCTCGGCCGTGGCCCGATAATAGACGAGCAGGCTCTTGCCGACGCCATCAGCGAAGAGCGTATCGCCGGCGCAGGAATTGACGTTTTCTCGGCCGAGCCCCTGCCGGCAGACAATCCGCTTCTGCATACAAAACACCCCGAGCGCCTTCGTTTCACCCCGCATACCGCATGGGGAAGCGCCGACGCCCGGGACCGTCTGGTAAAATGCATCGCGGAGCACATCCGCAACGCAGGTATCTGATTATTTCAGGACTCCGAGTTCCTTGCCTACCTTGATGAAGGCCGCTATGGCCTTGTCGAGCTGCTCACGGGTGTGGGCGGCGCTGAGCTGCACGCGTATGCGGGCCTGGCCCTTGGGTACGACAGGATAGTAGAATCCGGTCACAAAAATGCCTTCCTGCGCCATTGCAGCTGCGAATTTCTGGCTGAGCGGGGCGTCGTACAGCATGACGGCGCAGATGGCGCTCTGGGTGGGCTTGATGTCGAAGCCGGCGGCCATCATCTTGTCCCGGAAGTAGTTCACGTTCTCTACCAGTTTGTCATGGAGTTCGTCGCTTTCCTTGAGGATGGCGAAGGTCTCCAGGGCAGCCGCGGCAATCATGGGCGGGATGGAGTTGGAGAACAGGTACGGGCGGGAGCGCTGGCGCAGCATGTCGATGATCTCCTTCCGGCCGGCGGTGAAGCCGCCCACGGCACCGCCGAAGGCCTTGCCCAGGGTGCCGGTGAAGATGTCTATGCGGCCGTAGCAGCCAAACTGTTCCGCCACACCGTGGCCGGTGGGACCTACCACGCCGGCGCTATGGCTTTCATCCACCATCACCAGGGCGTCGTACTTCTCCGCCAGGGTGCAAATCTGGTCCATGGGGGCCACGTTGCCGTCCATGGAGAACACGCCGTCCGTCACGATGATGCGGTGGCGGCAGGCCTGGGCCTCCTTGAGCTTCTCTTCCAGATCGGCCATGTCGGCATTGGCATAGCGGAAGCGCTGGGCCTTGCACAGGCGCACGCCGTCGATGATGGAGGCGTGGTTGAGGGAGTCCGAGATAATGGCG
>JAEEGJ010022946.1_pt1 | contig 13174 bp, 9 predicted proteins | sample 8958761 | NCBI WGS metagenome assembly JAEEGJ01 (sample SAMN16246546, study PRJNA631951) | gut metagenome | biome: gut microbiome; feature: rumen; material: RS-attached | host: Bos | place: Iran: Karaj | collected 2018-10
GTTACAAGCGATGTATGCCTTACAAGGTTCAGAATAGGGCAAATCCTGAACATCGTCATAGTGAATCTTGGCGCAATAGTTACCTGCGAAATTGTAATTTAAGTGACCGCTTACAGTCATGTAATAGATGTTGAACAAATCGTCATCTATGTACTCGTTAAGTGTCGACTGCATCATCTCAAGGTCGGACTCGGGCCAGTGCTTGCCTACCACTACACCGTTGCCTACACCCTGGTAATAATAGCCCATGCCCGGGTATGTAATGTCACGTCCGTAATACTCGTAGTCATTGTCATGATAAGCCCGGCTGGTAATTCCATAAGTACGGTTAAATGTATTACCGAGCGAGAACGGCATGCAGTTCTGTCCCACAATCTTAAAGTTCTTGGCACCGCCGTTGGTCGGTACTAAGCTGGTGGAACATACAAACTCTCCGTCACTGGTAGATCCGCCGGTTCTGGGATTGTAGAAGTTCTCAAACACAAAGCCTTCATTAACCAATCTGTAAAGAGTGGGTGTGTGTTTCTCGTCTACAGCCATTCTTGAGAAGCCTTCGGCTGTGAGGAATATAAGGTTAAAGCCCTTAAACATTCCGGTATATTCGTTCTTGTATGAAGGCTCGACTGATGCGAAATACTTGTGGATTGCCGCAACGTCTTCATTGGGCTCATTCTCAGCCAAAGAAACAAAATCTATATCAAGGATATTGGGTGAAGTATCAATCTTCTTAACAATCTCCTGAATAATCTCAGCATCGCTTCCGGATACATCAGAACCTGAAGCATCCGCGCTTACGTCAGTTCCTTCCGGCTCTTTGTTATCGTCGGGATTGTATACCCATACGCCTAAATCCTCATCATCCAAGCGCATTGAGCGAGGGAAAATAAGGTTTCTTACCTGAATCTCACTGGTGCATACCGCACCTAACTTTTCAAAAGAATACTCAGTGGTATTCTCATATTTCATAAGATCGTAAGCACTGAAATCATCATCGCCGTAAAGCGGCACAATAAGGCATGTAAGCCCGATTACAACCGCGAGATAAACAACAGGTATGTAAATGCATTTAACTGACATGGGCTTATACTTAAACACTCTGAAAACGTTAAGTAATATAAGCGAAACTACCGGCACCAGTATTACGGCAAGAAGCATCAGCGCATTATCTTTAATGCCCTGGATGATTTCTCTATAGTACTGCACAATCTTGGCATTATTCTTATCAATAAATTCAATGGAAAAGAAAACCTTGAATATCTGATGATAAAGCACTTCCACGCAATACAGAATAATCAATAACGCCGTCAGTACCCATGTAACAACTTTATTGGCCTTCCTGCCCCAGAAAGAAACAAAAAACGAAAGAATTACGGCTGTGGGAAGACACATAAAAATCTTTAACAGAAAATATAAAGATATTCCGTCAAATGCCCAGAAATGAAAAATCGTCTCTTCATATACCAAAAACAAAAAGAACCAAAGAATTCCCCGCCACGAACGCTTAAGACTTTCTTTGAATATATCAAAGTAAGTCTTGTCATTCATGTCCGGAAATGCCGGTCCTACATGTTCATTATCCATATCATAAAGATTAATAGAATTCATGATTGAAAATACTACCCCTTATTTGTTACCGCCTGTCTATTCAGACTTGATAAACATAGCATCGCCAAAGCTAAAGAATCTGTAACGTTCAGCCACGGCTTCCTTGTACGCATTCAAAACGTTCTCTCTTCCCGCAAGCGCAGAAACAAGCATTATAAGCGTAGATTCGGGAAGGTGGAAATTGGTAATAAGGCAATCAAGCACCTTAAATTTGTATCCGGGATAAATAAATATCTCGGTATTGCCGGAGCCGGGGATTACCTTCCCGGACTCATCGCAGGAACTCTCAATGGTACGACAGCTTGTAGTACCCACGCAGATTACACGACCGCCGTTAGCCTTTGTAGCATTGATTTCATCGGCAGCCTCGCGGGTTACCTGATAGAACTCGGAGTGCATGTGGTGGTTTAATATATTGTCTTCTTTGACCGGTCGGAAGGTGCCTAAGCCCACGTGAAGTGTTACAAATACAGTCTTAACGCCCATTGCACGAATCTCATCCAGGAGTTCCTCGGTGAAATGTAAGCCTGCGGTAGGTGCAGCGGCACTGCCCTCGTACTTGGCATAAACTGTCTGATAACGGTTCTTATCTTCAAGCTTGTGAGTAATGTAAGGAGGAAGCGGCATCTCTCCGAGCTTATCAAGAATCTCTTCAAAGATACCTTCGTAGTGAAACTTAATGTGTCTGCTACCCTCTTCACCTATACTAAGCACTTCTCCGCGAAGAATTCCGTTACCGAAATCAATAATACGACCGGGACGAACTTTCTTACCGGGCTTAACAAGCGCTTCCCAGGTGCAATCATCGAGACGCTTCAGCAAAAGAATCTCTACAACTGCGCCTGTGTCAAGCGTAGTGCCGTAAAGGCGTGCGGGAATAACCTTGGTGTTATTAAGCACCAGGCAATCCCCTGCCTTTAAATATTCTTTAATATCGTAAAAATGTCTGTGTTCTGTCTTACTCGTATTCTTGTCAAGAACCATAAGCCTTGAATCGGAGCGCTTAAGAAGCGGATCCTGAGCTATCAGTTCTTCGGGTAAATCATAATAATAATCAGACTTTAAAAGCTTATCCATTACTTACTAATTACATTCCGCATCCGCCTAAGAATGCTACATATCCTCTCATTGTTTCATAAACGTCAGCCTTGCTGGTGGCTTCGAAAGGAGCATGCATGTTAAGAACAGCAACACCTGCATCGATAACGTTCATACCGTACTTGGCCATAATGTAGGCGATTGTTCCGCCGCCGCCAAGGTCTACCTTACCAAGCTCGGCAAACTGGAATACAACCTTCTCATCGTCCATAATCTTACGAATGTAAGCGATGAACTCTGCATTGGCATCATTGGAACCGGACTTACCTCTGGAACCGGTAAACTTGTTAAATACCATGCCTGCGCCCATGATAGCCGCGTTCTTTTTCTCAAATGCGGAAGCATATGAAGGATCGTATGCAGCGCTTACGTCTGATGAAAGCATATGTGAAGCTGCAAGAGCTCTTCTAACGGTAAGTTCTGAGTACTTGCCCTCTAAGTTAACAAGCTCTGCGATAACGTTCTCAAAGAACATGGAAGTCATGCCGGTTGCGCCTACGCTGCCGATTTCTTCCTTGTCAACTAAGATGCAGCAAGCGGTTCTCTTAACGTCCTTGCAAAGAAGGAAAGCGTAAAGAGATGTAAATGCGCATACTCTGTCATCCTGACCGTAGCCTAAGATCATGCTTCTGTCAAAGCCTGCCTCACGAGCCTTGCCTGCGGGAACAACTTCAAGTTCTGCAGAGAGGAAATCTTCCTCGTCGATATCGTAATCATCCTTAAGAGTCTTAAGAACCATTGCCTTAACGGGATCTTTTTCTTTCTTCTCTTCTTCACCCTTCTTGGCCTTAACGGTTAAAGGTCTGTTACCAACAATAATGTCAAGTGCTTCGCCTTCGATAACCTTGGCAGCCTTCTTCTCAAGTTGCTCCTGAGAAAGGTGAATAAGAAGGTCTGATACGAAGAATACGGGATCGTCCTCGTCCTCACCGATAGAAAGCTCAACGGTGGTGCCGTCCTTTTTAACAACTACGCCGTGAAGTGAAAGCGGAATGGTAACCCACTGATACTTCTTAACACCGCCGTAGTAGTGAGTGTCAAGATATGCAATGTCTGTATCCTCGTAAAGGGGATTGGACTTAATATCCATTCTGGGAGAATCGATGTGAGCGCCGAGGATGTTCATACCCTTTTCAAGAGGCTCCTCACCGATATTAAAAAGAAGGATGCCCTTATTCATGTTAACGGCATAAATCTTCTCGCCCTTCTTAAGCTTGCCGCCCTGTTTAAGTCTCTCTTCAAGCTCAACGTAGCCGGACTTCTCAACCATGTTAACGATTACATTAACGCATTCTCTTTCGGTCTTACCGTTGTCAAGAAAGTCTCTGTAATCCTTATTAAGTACTTCTAATTCTTTAAGCTGCTTGGAGGAATAATTCTCCCAGATCTTCTTATGTTCCATAAACTTCTCCTTGATAATATATTTACGCTTACGCGAATAATGTTCCTAAAAAAGAATACACTCAAACACCGATTAAATCAATGAACTATTTCTTAATCTTCTTCCAAACTTTCAAGCTGAGCCTTTAGTTCCGATATGGGCTGCTTGTTAAAAATACCTCTGATAAGCGGTCTGAAATACTTGTTAAGATTGTCTCCGAGGAAAAGAAAATACATACACATATACAGCCAAATCATAAGAATAATGATGGCTGTAAGGCTGCCATACATACTGTATGCGCCGAATTTGTTAATATACCACGAAAACAGGAACGAATAACCCGTCCAAACCGTCGCTGCGAGAACAGCGCCCGGAAATGTCTCTCTGAACTTGTGCTTCTTGTAAGGAAGAAGCGAATAACACAGCATAAAAAGAATGGACAACACGCCGATTGAAATAAGCGTTCTGAAATTCATCAGCACTTCAAATACCTTGGCAAGTCTCGGGAACGCGCCCACGGACACATCCATAATAAAGTTACCGCTTACCACAAGAATCAGCATAAGAAGCACGCCTACAAGAAATACCAGCGTGTATAAACATGCAATTACTCTTACGAGCAATCCGTTTCGCTTATCAACGTTCTTGTCTATGGCATTGAAACCTGCAATAAGTGAATTAATGCCCTTGCCTGCCGACCAAAGCGTCAAAACTGCCGTAACAGAGATTAATCCAATCGATCTCGTCGAAATCTCTTCAAGGACAGAAATAACAAAATTACCTGTACCTGCCGGCAGTTCCTCAAGCACCCACTTGGTAAGCAGGGCCGGATCTATGGGCGTGTACGGTAATATAGCCAAAAGAAGCATTATCATCGGTATTAAAGACAAAAAAATAAAAAAAGCACAGCTCGACGCATAAGCGGTAATGTTATCCTCTTTAAGTTGTCTGCCGAAGCTGTCCATTATCTTTAAGAATTTTTTCATAAGCTAAATCACTCCAAAAAAGGCAGCTACCGCCGCCTTTTTCGGTAAACTATAAAGTTTAATCCCCCCGAAATGCCGACCTCTTTTTGACTCCTAGAACAAATCTAGGTGGGCAACCGCATACATGCTTCTGCCTTCCACTGCAAAGGAGGCCTGACATCCACATGAGAATATAGGAATCCCGTTTAAAGTAACTGTAGGTTCAAAACTAAAGGTCAAACACCCGAGGTTGTAATTATAATACCATAAAACCTATGAATAATCAACCTTCTCAAGGCACAGGCCGCATGCCGGCGCCGTATCCCCGGCAAATCTTCTGTCCTTAATCTGCAGGAGTTCCTTAACACTTTCAGGCCTTCTCTTAAGGAATCCGACATCTAAAAGTGTACCTGTAAGAATGCGTACCATGTGCTGTAAGAAACCGTTACCGTGGTATGTAAAAATAACATAATCGTCTTTCTTACGTATATCTATCATATCTACAGTCCTTACCGTAGATTTCTTCATACGGGGATTGGAGCAAAAAGAAGCAAAGTCATGCTCACCAATCAGATACTCTGCCGCTTCTTTCATCTTGCCTATGTTGGGACATGAATCTAGCGCATATACGTATTTACGGTCGAATATGGGCTTAGAATCGCCCACATAGCACGTATAAACATATGTCTTGCCTCTTGCATTGTAACGGGCGTGAAAACGGTCTCCTGCGACGTTTACGGAGTTGATACAGATATCTTCGGGCAGATAACGGTTCAGATATTTCTTGATGTCTTCTTCAGACTTAAGAGTATCCAGCTCGACACTGGCAATCATAGCCTTGGCATGAACGCCCGCATCGGTTCTGCCGGAGCATTGAATATCGGGCATCTCGCCCGTCATCTTCAAAAGAACATTCTCAATCTTGCCTTGAATGGTCATGTCGGTATTAGGCTGATGCTCCCAGCCGTAATATCTGGTACCGTCATAAGAAATGGATAACTTGTAGTTTCTTTTCATAACCCCTCGCTTGAATAAAAATACACAGTCTATCTTACATATTCATTTTAATATAAAAATAGACCGGAGGCAAACAGCCTCCGGTCAAAATTAGTTAACTTTCAAATTAAAGCTGGGGACCTGCTGCAACAAGTGCCTTACCTGCATCGTTGGTCTCGTACTTCTTGAAGTTCTTGATGAATCTTCCTGCAAGATCCTTAGCCTTCTCTTCCCATTCGGAAGCGTTAGCGTAGGTGTCGCGAGGATCAAGAATACCTGTGTTAACTCCCTTAAGTTCTGTAGGAACTTCGAAGTCAAAGTAAGGAATCTTCTTGGTAGGAGCGCTGTTGATGGAGCCATCGAGAATAGCATCGATGATACCTCTGGTATCGGGGATGGAGATTCTCTTACCGGTTCCGTTCCAACCTGTGTTAACAAGGTAAGCCTTAGCGCCGGACTTCTTCATCTTCTTAACAAGCTCTTCACCGTACTTGGTAGGATGTAACTCAAGGAATGCCTGACCGAAGCATGCTGAGAATGTAGGAGTAGGCTCGGTAATGCCGCGCTCTGTACCTGCAAGCTTAGCTGTGAAACCGCTTAAGAAGTAGTACTGAGTCTGTTCGGGTGTAAGAATAGATACGGGAGGAAGTACTCCGAATGCATCTGCGGAAAGGAAGATAACGCTCTTAGCTTCAGGACCTGAAGACTTGCCGTTAACCTTCTTAACGATGTTCTTAATGTGGTCGATAGGATAAGATACACGAGTATTCTCGGTTACGCTCTTATCGTCGAAGTCGATCTTACCTGCAGCATCAACGGTAACGTTCTCAAGAAGAGCATCTCTCTTGATTGCGCCGTAGATGTCGGGTTCGTGTTCTTTGTCAAGGCCGATAACCTTAGCATAGCAACCGCCTTCAAGGTTGAATACGCCGTTGTCGTCCCAGCCGTGCTCGTCATCACCGATGAGGAGACGCTTAGGATCGGTTGAAAGTGTGGTCTTACCGGTTCCGGAAAGTCCGAAGAAGATAGCGGTGTGCTTACCTTCCATATCAGTGTTAGCTGAGCAGTGCATTGAAGCCATGCCCTGAAGAGGGAGGAAGTAGTTCTGCATAGAGAACATACCCTTCTTCATCTCTCCGCCGTACCAGGTGTTAAGGATAACCTGCTCGCGGCTGGTAACGTTAAAGAGAACTGCGGTCTCAGAGTTAAGACCAAGCTCCTTGAAATTGGTAACCTTAGCTTTTGAAGCGTTGTAAATAACGAAGTTGGGCTCGAACTCAGCTTCCTCTTCGGGAGTGGGCTGGATGAACATGTTCTTTACGAAATGAGCCTGCCAAGCAACTTCCATGATGAAACGAACTGCAAGACGGGTTCCCTTGTTTGCTCCGCAGAATGCGTCAACAACGAAAAGTCTCTTGTTTGAAAGCTCTTCTACAGCGAGCTTCTTGCAGGCGTCCCATGCAGCCTGAGATGCACGATGGTTATCGTTGGGATACTCAGGGCTGTCCCACCATACGGTGTCATGTGATGTAGCATCATCAACGATGAACTTGTCTTTAGGGGAACGTCCTGTATAGATACCGGTCATAACATTTACTGTGTCAAGCTCGGTAACCTGACCTTTGTCGAATCCTGTAAGATCTGACTTGGTCTCCTCCTGGAAAAGAGTCTCGAAAGAAGGATTGTAGATGATTTCTGTGGCACCTGTGATGCCATACTGGGTTAAGTCGATGTTTTTCATTTCCTTATCCTTTCTTAATAAAAAAATTGTCATCAGTTAAGCAAAAACTTACCTATTCTGTATTTTATCAAATACACAATATTTGTCAATGTCAGAGAGCTTTGGAAAACCGTTTTTTACACTTATTTTATAAACAAAAATATACTGATGGTTACTCCAAAATTTGGTAAATATTTTTACTAAAAAAGCCCTTGTGCTAGACAAGGACTTTTTTGATCATTTCATATAAAGCATCTCGTTCAACCGGCTTGCCAAGATAACCTTGGGGCTTGAGTTTAACGATCTCCATAATCCTCTCTCTGTCTTTGACACCGGTCATGAACAGGATCGGTGTATTTTCGCTGCCTGCTATGCCCCTGATGTTCTTGAAAACATCGGGTCCCTTTTCACCCGGCATCTCGTAGTCGAGAAGGATCAGATCTGTATGCTTTTTCTCTAAGAACTTGTAAGCGATCTCTCCGCTCTTTGCGGTAGCCACCTCGTAGTCCTCGTGAAGATAGTCTTTAATGACTTTCAGCATGAGGGGATCATCATCAATGACGAGAACGTGTTTCTTATCCTCTCCGTTGAGTTGCTTAAGGATGTCATCCCATCCGCCGCCGGCTGCAACCTCGGGAGCTTTTCCAACAACAATATCATCACTCTCCCTGTTTTCAAGGATCCTGATAACTCTGTCCTTAAGAGTTGCTTCATCGGGGCTGATGATCTGGTGCATGGAAGGCGCACCGCTCTTTGCCTGATAATCGGCGCAGTCAAGATCTGAGCCGACGATGACAAAGTGCTTGCCCGTTTTAATGTACTTATCTTTGAAATCGGCCACTGCTGAGAAATCGGCTTCATTTTCATTATCCATGCAGTATATCACCGCATCTGAATCAAAAGCCTCCATGTGGCGTTCGAGATCCGCCTTTCTGGCTGAACAGGTAACGCATTCAAAGTCTGCAGAAAGATGATCAAAAAAGAGATCGATTATTGCTTTATTATTGCCGAAAAGTAACAGTTTTTTACTCATACAAGTTTCCTTTTCATAATCTCAGTTTCTATATGACCATTTTTGAACTACAAGAAAAATATGTATAAATATTATACAGTTTCTCGGCTCAGTATTCAACAAAAAAATCTTTTATCAAATAGCTGCAGTCTCTTCTCTAAGCCAGTTCTTCTCCTCTTCGGTAAGGAAAGGAGATACGGTATTGTAAACCTTCTCATGATACTCATTCAAGAGCCTGATATCCTGAGCACTCATGTAAGCGGGATCAATGCTTCTCTTATCGAAAGGAACCATGGTAAGGGTTTCAAATCCGAAGAAAGGACCGTAATCGTCGGCATACTCCTTAGACTTTCCTTCGAATGCCATGCTCTTGCCTGCATTATCCTTGAGTTTTGATGTTTCAAGGCAGACCATCATATTCTCAAGTCTTATTCCGAAATCTCCGTCAAGATATACACCGGGCTCGTCGGAAGTAATCATTCCTTCCCTGAAGCTCTCAGTCATCTTTCCACCTGCGCCCTTAAGGTTAATATTCTGAGGTCCCTCATGTACATTAAGAAGGAAGCCTACGCCGTGGCCTGTTCCGTGACGATAATCCGCACCAATGCTCCAAAGGGGCTGTCTTGCAAGAACGTCGAGGTTCTGACCGGTTGTTCCCTCAGGGAATATTGCAGCTGCAAGCCTTAAGTTTCCAACAAGAACCGCAGTGAAAAGTTTAACCATTTCTTCGGTTGGCTCACCCATTACAAAAGTACGGGTAATGTCGGTGGTTCCCTCGAAGTACTGTCCGCCTGTATCCATGAGAAGGAATGCATCCTTCTTGATAACAGCGTTTGATTTCTCGTCAGGCTCGTAGTGGATGATGGCACCGTGTTCTGCGGTAGCAATGATGGGTGCAAAGCTCTGGTCGATAAAGCCCTTCTGCTCTTTTCTTAAGTTGAGAAGGATATCTGAAACCTCAAGCTCTGTAACTTTCTTTTCTCCGGCCTTGAATGAAGGATCCTCGCGGAGCTGATGAAGTCTGTAAAGAAGTTTTGTAACAGCTACGCCATCCTTAATGTGAGCCTGTCTCTCGAATTCAACCTCTTCGGGAGTCTTGCAAGCCTTCATAAGAATGATGGGGCAGGTATCCTCAAGGATCTTTACTCTCTCTCCTGCAGTCTTGATTGCTTTGTAAAGAGTGAAGGATACGCGCTTGGGATCGATCATAACCGTCGGTTCTTCGATGGGTGTATTCTTCATTCTCTCGAGGTGAGAATAAATATGGTTGTATGATCTAATTTCGATTCCGTCTGCAGTAAGTTCTTCGATAACATCTGCTGAAAGAATTGTCTTGTTTAAATAAAGAGTTAAGCTATCCTCGGTAACAACAACGTATGAAAGACAAACTGGATTAAATTCGATATCTCCGCCTCTAAGAAGAAGGAGCCATGCAATGTCATCAAGAGATGAAATAACAAGAACATCAGCGTTCTTCTCTCTCATTGCTCTTCTTACTCTTGCGATTCTTTCTTCTCTTGATTCGCCGGTGTTATCCTTAGTCAGAAGCCATGCCTTTTCAGCGGGAAGTTCGGGTCTGTCGGTCCAAACCTTCTCAGCGATATCGCAAAGGATAACTCTGCTCTTCTCCGGATTGTTTGCATCTGCGCAAGCTTTCTTTTCAACCTTCTCGCAGATCTTCTCAAAGCCCTTTCCTCTTCCGAGAGGAATGCATCTTCCGTCAAAGCCCAAAGTCTCGCCGGGAAGCATATTCTTCTCAAGGAATTCCTCTACAGTAGGAACCCCCTTCATTCCCATCTTCATGAGGTCTACGCCGGTGCCCTCAAGCTGCTCGGAAGCCTGAAGGAAATATCTTCCGTCAGTCCAAAGAGCTGCGCCATCCTTCCAAACAAGGAGATCACCATTGGATCCGTTGAATCCGCTGAAATACTCTCTTGCTTTGAAATGGTCGCATACATATTCAGAGGAATGGAAATCTGCCGTAACAAACAGATAATAATCGATTCCTTCTGCTTTCATTGCGCTTCTAAGTGCCTCAAGGCGCTTCTGAATTACATCGTTATACATCAAAAAACTCTCTTTCTGAGCAGTTATGCTGCTCATGCTTTAAATCTATTTATTTGCGATAAGACCAACCGCTCTGCTTGTTCCGACTCTCTCGCATCCAAGCTCTAAGAATTTCTCAAGATCTTCAAGAGTAGATACGCCGCCGGCTGCTTTGATCTTAACGTCAGGTCCTATATGCTTTTTGAAAAGCTCAATGTCTTCAAAGGTTGCTCCGCCGGTACCGAAACCTGTTGAGGTCTTAATGAAATCAGCCTTTGCATTTGTAACTGCTTTGCAAAGTTCAATCTTTTCACCATCGGTTAGATAGCATGTCTCGATGATGACCTTAAGGATCTTGCTTCCGCAAGCCTTCTTTAAGGTTCTGATCTCTTCTTCCACAGCCTTGAAATCGCCGTTCTTAACATCGGTTATATTAACCACCATGTCGATCTCGTTTGCGCCGTCTTTGATGGCTTTTTCAGTCTCTGCTACTTTTGCTTCAGTAACGCAGTATCCCAAAGGGAATCCCACAACGGTACAAATATTGAGAGTAGGGAACTTTTCGTGAACCCTTGCGATATAGCAGGGCGGAATGCAGACACTGGCGCAGCCGAACTTAACTGCTTCCTCACAAAGCTTTTCTATATCTTCCCACTTTGCAAACGCTTTAAGAAGCGTATGGTCAACATGGGAAAGCATTTCTTCGTTTGTCATATATTACCTTTCATTTACCCCGCGGTCTTATTTGAGGAATCCTCTTACCACGTCGGGCATCTCATTAATTTCGCAAACATGATCATGAACAACAGGCGCGCTTCTGATATCTTCGATCGCCTGAGGGATCTCAACATTTGCGATCTTTGAAAGCTCATCGATAAGTGTGAAGTCATCCATTGCATCATACTTAGGATCGATGGCATTCATTACGCTTCTGGTGAACTTGAAAGGACTTGCAGTTGAAGCAATTACAGTAACTGCCTTATCGCCGGTCTTTTCTTCATACTGATGATATACTGCAGAAGCAACTGCGGTATGGGTATCCATTACATATCCGCATGCTTTGTAAACTCTTGCGATCTCGTCAGCAGTCTGCTTCTCATCAGCAAATCCGCCGTAGAAATCCTTAAGACCTTTCTTCTCTTCATCGGTGATGGAGTAGATTCCCTTTGATGCAAGGTCGCTCATGAGCTCGTTGTTTCTCTCTGCACTGTTTCCGGCAATGCGATAGATAAGTCTCTCAAGGTTTGAAGAGATAAGGATATCCATTGAAGGAGAAGTGGTCAAATGGAACTCACGATTTCTGTCATAATCTCCGCTCTCGAAGAAGTCGTAAAGGACCTTATTGGTATTTGATGCGCAGATAAGCTTTGCAATGGGAAGTCCCATATTCTTTGCATAGAATGCAGCAAGAATGTTACCGAAGTTTCCGGTAGGAACCACAACATTGATTGCTTCACCGTCGGTTATCTTCTCTTCCTTGAGAAGCTGAGCATAGGAATAAACGTAGTATACGATCTGGGGAACAAGACGTCCGATGTTGATTGAGTTTGCTGATGAGAACTGGAAGCCCTTGCCTGCAAGTTCCTTCTCAAGTTCCTTGTCGCCAAACATCTTCTTAACGCCGGTCTGAGCATCATCGAAGTTTCCCTTGATACCAACTACTAAAGTATTGGCACCCTTCTGAGTTACCATCTGCTTTTCCTGGATAGGGCTGACACCATTCTTAGGATAGAACACGATGATCCTTGTTCCTTCAACATCGGCAAATCCTGCAAGAGCAGCTTTACCGGTATCACCACTGGTTGCGGTAAGGATAACAATCTCATTCTTGATGTTATTCTTTCTCGCAGAGGTGATCATTAGATGAGGGAGGATTGAAAGTGCCATATCCTTGAATGCGATGGTTGCACCATGGAAAAGTTCAAGGTAATATGCTCCTTCAGCATACGCAAGGGGTGCAATGACTTCTGTGTCAAACTTTGAGTCATAAGCTCTGTTTATGCAGTTCTCAAGTTCCTCTTTTGTGAAGTCGGTAAGGAAAAGTTTCATTACCTCGTAAGCTACCTGCTGATAAGTCATCTCGGAAAGTTCCTTGAGACTCTTGTCAAGGGCAGGGATTGTTTCGGGAACAAAGAGTCCTCCATCTTCGGCAAGGCCTTTAAGGATTGCCTGTGATGCGGTAACTTTGCCGCCGTGTCCTCTTGTGCTGCTGTACATGATTTCCATAATCGTTACTCCTCGTGTCTTTTATATTACTTAAAAAGTGTACCAATGATGCCGCGGGCGAGTGAGGCGCCGACGTTGCCGCCCAGGGTCTTTCCGAAGGATCCGGCACCTTTGCCAAGATTCTT
>JAEEGJ010022950.1_pt1 | contig 13173 bp, 15 predicted proteins | sample 8958761 | NCBI WGS metagenome assembly JAEEGJ01 (sample SAMN16246546, study PRJNA631951) | gut metagenome | biome: gut microbiome; feature: rumen; material: RS-attached | host: Bos | place: Iran: Karaj | collected 2018-10
TGCCGTTCATCGAGATCTCGAAAATCATGGAGCGCGGGATGGGCTATGCCGGCGAAGGCGACAAACTGACGGCGGCATTGGCGGGAGCGCTTCTTTCATCATTCCCGGGTCGGGTGACGTTTACGGAAATGTTCTGCCCGGACTGGAAGGAAGACACGGTGCTGCTCAGCCACATGGGCGAGATGAATCCGCGGCTGACACAGCAGAAACCGCGCATAACGGACAAGCCGTTCAACTACAATTCCTGCGGCGACACGGTATCGCTCAACGGCTGTTTCAAAACCGGCTTCGCCGTGCTCGTCAACCTCGCGCCGTCAGAGGACGGCTTCACGCTGATACTCGCCGACGTGCAGATCGTGCAGAGCGGCACGACGGATGCGGCGTACAAAAACGAGGTCCGCGGCTGGATGAAGCACTCTTATCTGCCGCTTCAGGAATTCTTAAAAGAATATTCTTTGTGCGGCGGCACGCACCATTCCGCGCTCGTCTACGGCGCGGACGCGCTTACGCTTGAAGCTTTCGGCAGGATAATGGGCTTTGACGTTGAGATCATTTAACGAGGTACATATATGAAACAGAAGATCAGAACACCTTATTTTGAAATAGGGACGAAAAACTACATTTACGGCGACACGGTGCTGCAGTACGCGAAAGCCGCCGACGCCGCGGCGGAAAAGTACGATATAGACGTGCTTTTCATCACTCCGGCGGTCGAGATACGCCGCGTGGTGGAAAATACAAAGCACTTGATAGTTTTGGCGCCTTATATGGACACGCTCCGCCCCGGGCGCGGCATGGCGGACATCCTGCCGGAGGCGCTCAAAGCAGCCGGCGCGAAAGGCGTTGTTATAAACCACTGCGAAAAGCCTATGAGTCTGCCGCAGATGAAAAAGACGATAGACCGTGCGCGCGAGCTTGACTTTCTTGTTTTCGCCTGCGCCGATACGATAGAGGAAGCGAAAGCGATAGCGCAGCTTCACCCGGATATAATAAACCCCGAGCCGTCGCAGATAATAGGCGGCGGAAACGGCGTTTCACCTATGGATTACGTAAAGGATTCCATAAAAGTGATAAAGGAAATATACCCGGATATTTTAGTAGAGCAGGCGGCGGGAATAACAAACGGTCAGCAGGTATACGACTTTATAATGGCGGGTTCCGAGGCGGCCGGCGCCGCGTCCGGCATTATGAACGCCGCCGATCCGATAGCGATGATAGACGAAATGATAGCCGCGACAAGACGCGCCGCGGACGATTTAAAGAAGATGTGAGGGCGAGAAAATGGTATTCAAAAAGAAATTCAAAGTACAGTCAAACCACCGCGCGGTCAGCTTCCACGATATAACGGAGCAGGTAAAAGAAGCCGTTGCGGAATCAAAAATAAAAGACGGAATCGTCGTTGTGTACTCGCACCATACGACTTGCTCGGTCATAACGCAGGAATGTGCTTTTGATATGTCCATGACCGGGCTTGAAACGCTGCAGCAGGATCTTGTAAACGTTTTTGAGGAGTGGATACCGACGTGCAGGACCGAGGGGATGTATCTGCATCCCGGGCAGAAGGCGCTTGATTACGCGCTCGAGCACGGAGAAGACAATTTCGGCTGTCATAACACGGACGCTCATCTGCGTTCGTCAATAATCGGCAGAAGCGTTAATATTGTGATCGACGACGGCGTCGCGGACTTAGGCGAATTCGGCCGCGTGCACTTCATAGACTGGGATCAGACCCGCGGCCGCGAGCGAACCGTGCAGATAATGATAATAGGAGAATAAATAATAAAGAAGAAAGAATAAATAATAAAGAATAAAAAAAGGTGTCGGCACAGCCGACAAATTGTGTGCGCATAGCGCACTTTTGGGGTTCCCGTGAGGGGTGGAAAACCCGCCATGATTTGTCGCGTCAGCGACACCTTTTTTATTATTTCTTCTTTATTCTTTATTATTTATCCATTGCCCCCACACGTCCGGGCAGTAGCCGAGCGTTGCGGCTCTGCCGTTTCTTACGACGGGCGTTTTTATTAAACCCGGCTCGTCAAACAGCGCGTCTATCTTGTTATCGTCATACGCGTATGCTTTAATAATTTCCGCGTCTTTGTGCTTTTCGTTTATCAGCTTATCAATGCCGATGACGGCGATCACGCTTTTCAGCTCTCCGCGGCTCATTCCGTATCTGTCAAGGTCTATATACTGATATTTTATACGTCTTTCTTTAAAAAATCTTTCCGCTTTTTTGCTGTCAAAGCACTTTCCGCGTCCGAATATCTGTATGTTCATTATCCTCACCTCATAGGCTATTATAACAGAAAAAAATAAAATATGCAATACAAATACATAAATTTATTTTTCCTGCACAAACTTATTCCGGGTCAGAAGATCCCGGAGGTTTTTATGAAAAAAATTATAACAGTGATCTTACTTTTGTCATTCGCCGCGGCGCTTGCGAGCCCCGCGCTTGCTATGGTACGGCACAGAGTCGTAAAGGGAGATACGATGTGGAAGCTCTCGCGCGCGTACGGCGTCTCTTTACAGTCGGTAATAGACGCAAACCCGCAGGTGCAAAACCCGGACCTTATATATCCGGACGATATTTTGAATATCCCAGAAGACGACGAAGACAGCCTGTCGGAATACGAGCTTGAAGTCGTACGTCTCGTAAACGTATACAGATCAAACGCGGGATTGAAGCCGCTTTTGGCGGATGCGGAGCTATCCTATATCGCGCGGCTCAAATCGCAGGATATGTGCGATAAAAAGTATTTCTCTCACACGTCCCCGACTTACGGTTCGCCGTTTCAGATGATGAAGGATTTCGGCGTAAGCTACAGATCAGCCGGAGAAAATATCGCAATGGGGCAGAGAACACCGTCCGAGGTCGTCACCGCCTGGATGAACTCGCCGGGACACAGAGCGAATATTTTAAACTCTTCCTTTACGCGCATAGGCGTAGGATACGTGTCGGCGGGCAATTACTGGACGCAGATGTTTATCGGCTGATCTGTTTGCTCTTAAACAAAAAACAAGTTAGTATCGGAAACCCGGTATTTAACTTGTTTTTTTGTTTTAATCGTATAAGAGGTATTTTTTCCGCTTTTCCTCAAAATCTTTTGCGTCTTTGTTCCACTTTTCCATTATCTGTCCAGCCGAAAGCAGGCCGTCGCGCAGGTCGGAGTTGCCGGTGGAAAGGTCTACGTGGTATCTTCCGCCCACGGTCTTAGGCGGCGTGAATTCAAAATCGTGCGGATACAGCTCCTGCATCGCTTTTATCATCGTCACGCCCAGGCGGACGGGCTTCAGCGCGCGTTTGTCCGTCACGTGGACTCTTACGCCGTAAAGCGTTTTCCCGGCGAGCTTTGAAAATTCCGGTCTGAAAAACGCCGGGCTGAATTTCACGCCGTCCAGGCTGCCGTTCAGCCTGTCTGCCAGAGCTGCGGGGTCGATATATTCCGCGCCGACGAGCAGAAACGGCTGCGTCGTCCCGCGTCCCTCGGACACGTTCGTCCCCGCGAACATACAAGTGCCGTTATATGCGAGAACGGATTCAAACGTCGGCAGATTCGGGCTCGGTCTGACGAACGGCAGTCCCGTCTCGTCGTAGTACATACCGTGATCCCAGCCCGTCAGCGTGATAACGGTCAGATCACAGCCGATATTATACTCGCCGTTATAAAGCTGCGCCAGCTCGCCCACGGTCATCCCGTGGCGTATCGGAACGCGCGTAAGTCCTATGAAAGACAGATTTGCCTCGTCCTGAATACATCCTTCAACGTCCCCGCCTATCGGGTTCGGCCTGTCAAGCACAAACAGCGGCAGTTTATTTTCCGCGCACGCCTTCATAACGTAGAAAAGCGTGGAAACGTACGTAAAATAACGTGAGCCGATGTCCTGCATATCGTATACCATGCAGTCGATATCCGCCAAAACGCTCTTATCCGGCATATAAGCGTTATCTTTTCCGCCCTGAAACAGAAAATCTTCAAATAAGCTGTAAACGGGCAGACCGGTCAGCTTATCAACTCCGCCGCCGACCTTCTCCCCGGGGCCGAGCACGCCTCGCGGTCCGTGCTCCGGCGAAAAGATCGCTTTTACCGTATATTTTTCATTTAATATATCTATCGGGTATCTGTAATCGGACGACAATCCCGAGCAGGCGGAAATAACGCCGAGCCGCCTGCCTATAAGTTCCCGGTCAAATTCGTTTATCCTGTCTATTCCGAGCTTTACCATTTTATCACCTCGGTATTATTTTACCACGAATTAGTTGACAATATTATATATTTATGTTAAAATAACGACAATAATTGAGGTGTTTATGAAATACAGACGCGCAGTTTTTAATAAAAAACCGTATAATGCCGCCGACAACGGAGAATTTATCCGCGCAGTCAGAGAGCTGACGGAATACCATATAAAGCATAATGAAAAGTACGCCAAAATATGCGCGGACGCGGGATTTGTACCGGAAATGCTTACGTGCGAGGACGATTTATATAAGCTGCCGTTCATCCCGACGCTGACGCTTAAAAAGCACGAGCTGTTTTCAAACGGCGGCAGAGGAATACTGATAAAAGCTACCTCGTCGGGAACGGGCGGCAAAGCCGGAGTTGTGGGATTTGAATTATCCGGTCTTTTCTGCGCGCTTAAAATGGTACTTAAAATTTTCGCACACAAAAAGCTGTTTTCGGGCAGATTTACAAATTACATAGTTTTCGGCTACAAGCCGGACAGAAAAAATAAAACCGCCGTGTCAAAAACGGCTTTCGGCGCAACGCTTTTCGCGCCGGCTCTGCACAGAACGTACGCGCTGACGCGCAAAAACGGAAAGTACGAGGCGGACCTTGACCGCGTGTGCGGCGCGATAGTCGCGTATTCAAAGAAAAAACACCCGGTCAGATTCATGGGATTCCCGTCTTATACATATTTTGCAATGAAACTGCTTGAGGAGAAGGGTATAACGGTAAAGCTGCCGGAAGGCTCAAAGATAATGCTCGCAGGCGGCTGGAAACAGTATTACAGGGAGCAGGTGGATAAGACCGAGTTTTACGATACGGCAAAACGCGTTTTAGGCGTGGACGACGAGAATATCGTCGAATTCTACGGCGCGGTGGAGCATCCGATAGCTTACTGCGACTGCAAAAATCATCATTTTCATATCCCGTCGTACAGCCGCGTTATAATCCGCGACGTCACGACGCTCAAACCTCTGCCGTACGGGCAGACCGGGCTCGTTGAGCTTATAACGCCTATGGTAAAAGCAACGCCCGTAACCGCCGTCATGCCGGACGATCTCGGCGTGCTGTATCCCGGACAGACTTGCGGCTGCGGCATTGAATCGCCGTATCTTGAAATAATCGGCAGAGTGGGATTGAAGGACGTAAAAACGTGCGCGGCGGGCGCCTCTGCGCTTCTGGGGGATATAAAATTATGATACTGTATAAAGGCCGGATATACGAAACAAGTAAGAACGCATCTCTTCTGCAGACGCTTAAAGCGGACGCGGACGAAACGCTGCTCAATAAAAGCATAGACAGAGAAAAGCTCATATCCGCCGCCGATCTTATAGCCGGAAAAATAAAAAGCGGAGAGTATAATTATCTTGTGGAGCAGACGGATATAGACGGGATCGAAGAATACGTCGACCGCGCGGCGGAAATGCTGAAACGCGAAAATCTGCTGCTCAACCTCAAAGCGTCGCTGCCCGCGCTCGTTGAATTGCCCGAAATTGACGCGTATATCGCTCCGGTCGGCGTGCTATTCCACATCGCCGCCGGAAACGTTGACGTTCTGCCGGCGTACAGCGTGCTCTGCGGACTTCTGTGCGGCAACGTGAATATACTTAAGCTGCCGTCGCAGGATAACGGGATAACAATAAAGATCCTCTCCGAGCTTATCAAGATAATGCCGGAGCTGTCGGATTTTATCTACGTTTTCGACACGCCGTCGTCCGACGTCGGCTCGATGCTGAAAATGGCGGAGGCGGCGGACAAGGTAGTCGTCTGGGGCGGAGACGAGGCTGTCAGCGCCGTGCGCAAAATGCTGCCGGCGAATATCGGGATAGTGGAATGGGGGCACCGCATAAGCTTTGCGTATATCGGCGCGGATTATGAAAAATACCCCGATAAGCTGCAGGGACTGGCGGAGCATATTATCAAAACTTCGCAGCTTTTCTGCAGCAGCTGTCAGCGCATTTATATAAATTCGGATAAAGAAGAGGACGCGGAGAAATTCTGCCGTTATTTTCTGCCGTATCTGCAGGCGGCGCGGAATAAACGCCCGCTTAAAGACATAGGCGCCGCCGCGGAGCAAACGCTTATAAAATACGCGGAGGATATTGAAAGATCTATAAATAACGAATATAAAAACGAAAAAAAGTACAGCGGCGAAGGCTGTGCTCTGACGGTAAAAGCGGACAAAGAGCTGCAAATATCCGGCTTCTTCGGCGTCTGCGACGTGTCGGCTCTGCCGCTGGATCAGCTTTTCGGCGTTCTGAGACGCAAAAAAGGGTATTTACAGACCGCGTGCATAATAGCGGACGAACAGACCGCTGAAGCCGCGGAGAATATAATGGTCCGCGCCGGCGTGAACAGGATCACATCACCCGCTAAAATGTCGGATACGTTCATAGGCGAGGCGCACGACGGCGCGCCCGAGCTTTATAACTACGTCAGAATAATAAACAAAGAGGTTTGATATGAGAATTTCAAATATGGATATACCGGAATACGAAACCCCGGAAATAAAGGATTTCCCGCACAAAGTGTCGCAAAAACTCTACTGCCGCGACCCGTTTATCCTTCGCGCCGGAAAAACGTATTATTTATACAGGACTGCGCGAGAGAGGGGAATAGAGTGTCTGCTCAGCCGCGATCTTGAAAACTGGTCCGAGCCGTTTCTCGTGTATGAGCGGCCGTCGGACCACCACGGCAAAAAGGACCTGTTCTGGGCGCCGGAATGTCATTATTATAAAGGGAATTTCTATATTTTCACGTCCGTTTGGAGCGAGATGACCGGGCACAGATGTATATCCGTTTACAGAAGCGATAAGCCTCTCGGCCCGTTTTTTGACATAGCGGGCGGCTGCGTTTCTCCCCGTGAATGGGATTGTATCGACGGCACGCTGTACGTAGATGAAGAAGGGCAGCCGTGGCTCGTTTTCGTGCACGAATGGACGTGTATGCCGGACCACGTGGGCGCCATGGCGGCGGCGAAACTGTCTGAAGATCTTTCGCATCTCATATCCGAGCCGATACAGCTTTTCCTTGCAAACGAGCCGGAATGGACGAAGCACGGCGTGACGGACGGACCGTTTATAGCAATAACAAAGACCGGAAAAATGATAATGACGTGGTCGAATTTCATACCGGAATACCCGGACGACGCGTACGCGATAGGCGTGTCTTATTCGGAATCCGGCAAGATAACGGGCCCGTGGAAGCACCGGAAAAAGGAAATTTACAGCTACAAGCTGAAGCCGGATTTCATATACGACGGCGGACACAGTATGATGTTTTACGACAACGGCGGAAATCTGAAAATAACGTTCCACGCGCCGAACGCCACGCATACGACGTACGAGCACGTGAATATAAAAGACGTAGTTGATTTGGGAGATACGGTAGAAATAATGTAGGGGTCGGCGCCACGACGACCCGCTTGTAGGGGCGACCATTGGTCGTCCGTTTAGAAGGTAAAAGCGGAAAAATTAAAAAATTAACGATAAATATTAAAAACCCCTTGACAAACGTAAAATTATGTGGTATAATAGCGGCGCAAACAGCAAAGGAGGATATGCAAAATGAAAAGAAGAATAAACGTTTTGGGAAAGATCTGCCGCATTATATCAATGATAATCATTGTCTTTCTTATAATAGGCGCGTCCGCGTCGCTTATAGCGTCCGTAACCCTTATGGTCATACCGCAGAACGGACTGCAGGCGGACGTTTCCGGATCGGCTAAAGTTGAGATATACGGCGATCTTATAGACAAACTGCCGGACGGCATGCTCAAAAACATAGCGAAGAGCATACAGGAAGGCGCAGTTAATTTCAGCATCAACTCAAACAGCGTAAACGGTCTGACTCAGTCGGGCGATACGGTGACTCTTGACGCAAGCGGAGACGTCACGCATCTTACTTTCAGAAAAATAGGTATGTCGCTTCTGTTCTCAAGCATGACTATCGGACTGCTCATATACGTTTTCATAATGCTGAGAAAACTTATGAGAGAGTTTGAGATATGCGATTCGCCTTTCAGCGACGGAGTTGTCAAGGCCATGACCGGCTTCGCCATATCTCTTATACCGTATACGGTGCTCAAACCCGCTTTTTCCAAACTTGCCGGCAGCCTTTTGACGTCCGGTAATCTGAACGTGGATTTCTCACTCGATCTTACTATGGCGTTTTTTGCGCTCGTTATAATACTTCTTATATTCATATTCAAATACGGCGCCTCTCTTCAGAAAGAATCTGACGAAACGCTTTGAGGTGAGAATATGGGAAAAATAATACTGCGTCTTGACAGGATGATGGCGGACAGAAAAATGAGTTTGAACGAGCTTTCCGAAAAAGTCGGCGTGGCGAACGTTAATCTGTCCAAACTCAAAAACGGCCATATAAGCGCCATAAGGTTTTCAACGCTCATCGCGATATGCGAAGCGCTCGACTGCCAGCCCGGCGATATACTTGAATACGCGCCCGGCGAAGAAGATCCGGCGCAAAAATGAAAAAAACGGTACGAAACCTCGTACCGCTTTTTATATCTTTAACCTATCAGATCTTTGATTATGACCGCGTTCGCGTTGCCGGCGCCCATTATGACGGCGGAATCACCGGGTTTTAATATCTGCTTCAAATAATCAGCCGCGCCGTGAAAATCGCCTTTATAAACTCCGTTTTCCGTATCTTCCGCGAGCTTCTGCGCCGACATTCCGAGTGTGTCCGTCTCTCTTGCCGGGTATATGTCGCAGTATATGACCTCGTCGCAGCCCTCAAACGCTTTGATAAAATCTTTGTAAAACTCTTTCGTTCTTGAATAAGTGTGCGACTGGAAAGCAACGTAAAGCCTGCCTTCCGTGCACTGACGCGCTATTGACAGCGTTGCGTTTATCTCGTCGGGGTGGTGAGCGTAATCGTCGTATATCTTTGCGCCGTTATACTCGCCTTTTAATTCAAATCTGCGCGCCACGCCCTCAAATTTCGCAATGCCCGCCGCTGCCGCTTCTCCGTCAACTCCGAGCAGTATGCAGGCGCCGATACAGCACAGGGCGTTAGACACGTTATGCATACCGTACACGCCGAGCTTTATATGCGCGTATTTTTTTCCTTTATATATCGCGTCAAATTCCGGCAGACCGCTCGTATTCAGGTTTTCCGGATACACGTCCGCGCTGTTTTTCATCCCGCAGGTTATAAGCTTTCCGGTATAGCCTTCAACCGCCTTCTTTGCACCGTCCGAATCTATATTTACTACCGCCGACGGGGACTGTGAGATATATTTTTTGAAAGAAGCTATATAATTTTCAACGGTTTTGAAATAATCCGCGTGATCGTAGCCGACGTTAAGCACGAGCGCGGTCTTCGGATAAAACGACAGAAACGAATCGGTGTATTCACACGCTTCAAAGCAGAGACATTCTCTTCCGCCGCGTCTGTAAGACGAGTTTATATTCCTCATCGCTGCGCCGTTCAGCACCGTGGGATCGAGTCCCGCCGCTTCAAGCGCGGCGCCGAGCATCGCGGTGGACGTGGATTTGCCGTGCGTGCCGGCGACGCCGACGGACGTTTTATAAAACGTGACGACGTAACCGAGAATGTCCGCGCGGCGTATCAGCGCAAAGCCGTTTTCCTTCGCGTACGCGTATTCCGGGTTGTCCTTGTGTATGGCGGCGTTATATACGAAAACGGTAAAACCGCGGCAGTTTTCCGCGTTGTGCCCTTCGTATACCGTTATTCCGCGCTGCTGCAGACCGTCCGTCACGGGCGATAAGACCCTGTCGCTTCCGGCGACATTACAGCCGGAATCCGCCAATATCTCCGCCAAAGACGACATGGAAACGCCGCCAATGCCTATGAAATACGCGTTTTTTTCTTTTGATAACAGTTTGCCGACGTCTTCCGGCGCGATACTATCGAACTTACACATAATTAATATAAAACCTCTAAAAGATGAATTTATAACAAACCTCGCAAAAAAGTTAACAAACAAGAGCAAAATATTAAACAAACGTCAATTAAATAGCCGTATCATTTAGTTATTTAATGTAATATAATGAAAAATACATAAATATGACAAATTTATCTATTTGAAAGGAAAACATCATATGGAGATCACAAGCGTAAAAGTCAGGAAAGCGTTTGAAGACGGAACCATGAGAGCCATCGTCTCCGTTACTCTTGATGAACAGATAGCTATACATGACATAAAAGTCATTTACGCGGGGGAAAGGTACTTTATAGTAATGCCGTCGCGCAAAGTTGCGGAGAACTCTTTCCGTGATATAGTTCATCCCATTAATTCGGAATTCCGCGCCGTCTTGGAAAAAGCTGTTATTGACGCTTATTTTGATCAGAAAGACGCGCTTCTTGAAGAAGCACGCGAGAGAGCAGCCGAAGCGGCGGAAACGGACGGGATATCAACAGAGGAATAAGATCGGATGCAGAAGCCGCCTTACGAGGCGGCTTTTTCTTCTTTCTGTTTTTTCTTCACGCGGCGTCTGATCCTTACGACTTCCGCCATCATTTTGAAAGAATCGGAAAATACGTGTACTTTTGATTCTCTGTGATTTATTATCTTTACGGGAAGCTCTCCTATTTCATAACCCAACGCGGAGGCGGTCATTATCGCCTCAAAGTCGAACGCAAAGCCGTCCGTCTCGCAGCGGTTGAATATCGCGTGCGCGGCTTTTCCGGTAAATCCTTTTATGCCGCACTGCGAGTCTGAGAGCTTGAAGCCGCCGAGTATGCCTAAAACCTTTATGTATATTTTTGAAGCGAGTTTGCGCAGCGGCGTGTATCCCTCGTAGCCGTCCTTTGACAGGTTGCGGCTGCCTATGACCATCTGTTTGTCCGGATGCTCTTCAAAATATTTTACGACTCTGCCTATAACGTCAACTCCGAAAGCTATGTCGCAGTCCGTGAATAACGCTATATCTCCCGCGCTTGCAAGCATGCCCGTACGTACGGCGCAGCCCTTGCCGCGGTTTTTTTCATACCCGACAAGTTTTACGTTGCCGTGGTCCGCCGCGTAGTCGAGCACAGCCTGACCGCAGCTGTCGGTCGAGCCGTCGTCGGAGAATATGAGCTCGTAATCGTCAAAATTCGCGGAAAGATATTCGTCAAACGCCTTAACGGAATCTTTTATTATAGACGATTCGTTATACATAGGTATAATGACGGAAAGCTTCATTTTATCCTCCTTAATTAGAAATGCCCACGAGCACCGCGTGCAGCGCCCAGCGCATGCCGTCTCCTCTGACCGTACAGGTGGAGAGCGTCAGCAGCTTGCTGTCTTTTGTAAAATTGACTTTCTTTTTGTATATGGATTTTTCCTGGCAAGCGTGGCAGAAATCAAGGAATTCCTCGTCGTCCATAAAATCCGTTTCTATATAGTTATAAGACGCGTACGTGTCGTAAATGGAGAACAGCTCGTACGTAAAGACGCCTTCGTTAGTTATGAGGTTAATCGTCTGGTTGCGGAAAGCGTTTTCGTCCGTGGCAAAGTCGAGCAGCGGCGCGAACATTATGCGCGCGGTGTTCATGTTGTGACCGTATAAGATCGTGTTGCGGTTTTCAAGCACGCTTCTGGAATTGCGGTAATCCGCGAATATGGAGCCGTAGCGCGTATATTTGCCGTTGTATTCCGCGTATAAATACTCCGTGTTGTCCTTGCCCTGCATGACGATATAGTCGACCGACGTGCCGGGGACGTCGACCCAGCCGTAAACGTCCGGATACATCCTCTGCAAGCCCGCAAAGGGCGCGCGTTTTTTCTCAAAATATTCGTTGTACGTGCCGGTGTGGTCTATCGATATCTGACCGACGTCCACCTCTTCCATAGTCTGACCGAGAGTGAGAGTAGAGGTGTTGCCGTTGTTTTTTGTCGCAAGCTGCGCGTATTTCGTTTTTATTTTTCCGTCCGCCAGATTTTCAAAATAGGTATTTTGCTGTTTCTTTTCCATATACTGTATAGCATAGGAGGCGACGTACGCGGAAGCGCCGAGAAAAACGGCAAAGCACAAAAGCATGGCGGTATATCTTATGGTTTTGCCCAATGCCGCGCGTATTATTTTTTTCTTTGTGATGTCTTTTCTTTCGGATATGTCGGATGCCCTTGCGTTAGATAATTCTTCTGCGAGCTGCGGATTTTTGCCCGCGAACTCGGAATTTAAAACGCTTTTTTTCGGCATACCGGCGGATTTTCTGCTCATATGGACCGTCCTCGGTTTTGTTTACGGCTCCTGCCGTTATTTATTATTATATTCTTTAAATTTTAATTATGCAAGGAATTTTAATGTATTTTGTTTTTTGTTGCTGTAAGAATATTTTAAATTTATGAAGTACATTTTTTTAGGAAAAAGGGTGCGTTTGAGCGTTTTTTTGCCTTTAACGCTGTATTTATGGGTGATTTTTGCCGGGTACGAAACTGCTTTATCTTCGCTTTTCGCCGTTGCCGTGCACGAGGCGGGGCATATCCTGGCCGGGCTTATTATGAAAAGAAAAATATCCGCCGTGACGCTTTCGCCCCTCGGCGCGGATATAAAATACGCGGGCGTCGTATCGTACGAAACTGAGCTTTTTTCGGCGCTCGCCGGACCTGTATTCAGCCTTATATCCGGCTTTTTGCTTTACGGCGCGTTTTATGAATTCGCTGTGATAAGCGTTATATACGGAGCCGTGAATCTTATCCCCGTCCCGTGTTTTGACGGCGGGCGCGCGCTGCGCTGTACCGTATACAGGTGGACCGGCGTTTTAAAAGCGGATATGATATGCGATACGGTAAGCGTTGTTTTTCTTATCATAATGTACCTTTTTTCCGTTTTTCTGCTTTTTTACACGTCTTTCAACGCGTCGCTTTTGTTTGTATGCGCGTATGTGTTTGCGGAATCTTATGTTAAAATGAAATAAAAAATTTTTATATACGCAATAAATAAAAAGGAATTTTTGTTAAGAAGGTATT
>JAEEGJ010022956.1_pt1 | contig 13170 bp, 9 predicted proteins | sample 8958761 | NCBI WGS metagenome assembly JAEEGJ01 (sample SAMN16246546, study PRJNA631951) | gut metagenome | biome: gut microbiome; feature: rumen; material: RS-attached | host: Bos | place: Iran: Karaj | collected 2018-10
ACCGGTGTTGTTGACACCGAAGCCCTTATCGCAACGCTCCTTAGCGGCACGAGAAGCCACGTCGCGAGGAACGAGGTTACCGAAGGCAGGATAGCGGCGCTCGAGGTAGTAGTCACGATCCTCCTCAGGAATCTCCCAGCCCTGCTTGGTACCAGCCTGCAGCGCCTTGGCATCCTCAATCTTCTTAGGAACCCAGATACGACCGTCGTTACGCAGTGACTCAGACATCAGTGTCAGCTTAGACTGCTTGTCGCCATGAACGGGGATACAGGTGGGGTGAATCTGCACGTAAGAAGGGTTAGCAAAGAAAGCACCCTTGCGATAGCACTGAACGGCAGCGGTGCAGTTGCATCCCATAGCGTTGGTAGAGAGGAAATAAGTGTTTCCGTAACCACCGGTAGCGATAACCACTGCATTGGCAGAGAAGCGCTCCAGTTGACCAGTCACGAGGTTCTTGGCAATGATGCCACGGGCGCGACCATCGACGATGACCACATCCTCCATCTCGTAGCGGGTATAGAGCTTCACCTTACCAGCCTTCACCTGACAGCTCAGTGAGCTATAGGCACCGAGCAACAGCTGCTGACCGGTCTGACCCTTGGCATAGAACGTACGGCTCACCTGGGCACCACCGAAGGAACGGTTTGCCAACATACCGCCGTACTCACGAGCGAAGGGCACACCCTGAGCGACACACTGGTCGATGATATTATTGCTGACCTCAGCCAGACGATAGACATTAGCCTCGCGGGCACGATAGTCACCACCCTTTACGGTATCGTAGAACAGACGATAGACAGAGTCGCCATCGTTCTGATAACACTTAGCGGCATTGATACCACCCTGTGCAGCGATAGAGTGTGCACGACGGGGAGAGTCCTGGATGCACAGGTTGATGACATTGAAACCCATCTCGCCGAGAGAGGCAGCTGCAGATGCACCAGCCAGACCGGTACCAACAACAATCACGTCGAGCTTCAACTTATTCTTGGGGTTCACCAAGCGCTGATGGGCTTTATACTCTTTCCATTTCTCAGGTACTGGACCTGCAGGAATCTTAGAATCTAATACTTTTGCCATAATAAAAATTTAATGCTTAATTCATAATTCATAATGCATAATTAGCAGCCACCTGCATAGCAGTAGAGGCTGGGAGCGCACTTAAAGGCGAAAGCCAAAACAACTACGAGGAAGCCCAGCATCAGCAGGGTGACATAGATGAAACCGATGACACGCCAGCGGTTGAACCAGATCTTACCACTGATACCCAGTGTCTGCATGGCAGACCAGAAACCGTGGGTGAGGTGGAACCAGATGGCACAAATCCAGATGACATACAGCACTGCATAGATGGGGTTGCTGAAGGTGTCGATGATGAAGGCGAAACCGTCGGAGGGCAGATGACCTGCGGTAAAGCCCATGATCTCGGCAAACATCATGTTGTACCAGAAATTAAACAAGTGGAGCAACAGACCCAGGAGGATGATGATACCCAGTACGAGCATGTTCTGGGAAGCCCACTCCACCTTTTCAGGTTTGTCCGTCACAGCATAACGCTCCTTTCCGCGTGCAGTACGATTCTGCGCAGTCAGGATGAATGCGAAAACAATGTGAATCACAGCGAGGGCAGCCAGACCGAGCGTAGCTACGACAGCATACCAGTTGGCACCCAGCAGTTCACAAATCATGTTGTATGCCTCACCGGAGAAGAGCGCAACGATGTTCATGGCGCAATGGAACGTCAAGAACAGTATGAGCGCAATACCCGTAACGGACATTACAACTTTACGACCAATTGATGAATTGATTAACCACATAAAAATTATAGTATTAAATTAATATTAATTACTTAATTATAAGTATGTACACGCACGTTTAGGCTACAAAAGTACTACAAAATAATGAAATCCGCAAACGTTTTCGTTAGAAAATAGTCTATTTATACAAATTCTTTAATAAACTATTCCAACACATACTTTTAATTGTTGGAGTACCATCTTGCGAGCCAGCGTATACTCCAAAGAAGACATCGTCTGTTCTGTCACCAATTGGTGACTACATAACAGGCGCAGGAAGAGGTCCTGGACAATGTCCTGAGCCTCATTCCTGTCCCGAATGTGCAACGTGAGAAATTTCACAATTTCATCACGGTGCCTTTGATAATAGTTAGTTATAATATCTTAGTTATTCATTAACTACTTTTTGGATGGTTCCATCCTCATTGTAGAATAAACGCTGTACCTTCAGACTACGCAAATGGGTAATGTCCTTGGACGGAACACAGTCGTGATAGAACAAATACCACTGTCCTTTATATTCCACAATACTGTGATGGGTCGTCCAGCCTACAACTGGATCAAGTATCACACCTTGATAGGTGAATGGTCCATAGGGACTGTCGCTCATCGCATAGCAAAGGAAATGACTATCACCTGTAGAATAAGAGAAATAGTACTTTCCATTATATTTGTGCATCCATGAAGCCTCGAAGAAACGATGAGGATCACCAGCCTTCATCGGCTCTCCATTCTTATCGAGGACGACAACGCTGCGTGGAGCCTCAGCAAACTGCTTCACGTCATCACTCATACGAACGACGCAGCTGTTGATGGCAGGAGCGTCCGCTGTAGTGAACAGCTCACCCTTATGATCGGGGGAGGCACCTAAGTCAATGAGACCGTTCTCGTCACCATATTTACCGAAGACTGGAGCCAAACCGTTAGGCAGTGGATGCCACCATTGCAACTGTCCACCCCAGAGACCGCCAAAGTAACAATATATCTGACCGTCATCGTCCTTGAACACACAAGGGTCGATAGAGAAAGAGCCACGGATAGGCTGTGCCTCTGGGATGAAAGGTCCCTCGGGCTTATCAGCGACGGCAACACCTAAACGGAACACACCGTCGTATGCCTTCGCAGAGAATATGAGGAAGTACTTTCCGTCCTTCTCGACGACATCATTGTCCCACATCTGCTTCTCTGCCCAGGGCACATCCTTCACATCAAGAATGACACCATGGTCAGTCGCTTCATCATTCTCCACATCATTCCACGATAATACGTGATAGTCCTTCATCTGGAAATGTCCTCCGTCATCATCGAAGCACTCTCCTGCGTCCCAGTCATGACTGGGATATACATACAATCTGCCGTTAAACACATTGGCTGAAGGGTCAGCCATGTAATCACTCGGAAACAAATAACGAGGTAATTTTGCCATAGTCAGTAGTTGTTAAAATGATTAATATTATTTTTTGTTCTTTTTTGTTTCTTTCTGCTGGGGCTTCACCAGATTAATCAGAGCCTGCACGAAAGGCTTCTGCTGGTTCTGGCGGTCAAATAAAGTAGCATAGTCGGTACGTCCGGGAATAGGGAAGTCATTGCGCCATGAGTTCCCGTCGTTCAGACACCAGAAATTCACACGCAGGATATCCTTATGATGACCTATCAACATCTTATAGAAACTCACCCAGAACTGCTCAATCTCTGATTCCTTTTCTTTCGTCAGTCCATTCTTATAAGGATCCATCTCCGGACGATAGGCAAAAATGTCACTGACATTCGCACCGGAGAACCCGTAGGGATTAGGCAAAACCGATAAGTCAAGCTCTGAGAAGAAGGTAGGAACACCCAATGCGGCTATCGTCTCTATGGAGTGCTCGTACTCTTTGATAACACGATCATCAACATTATCCTCCAAGATAATATGTCCTTGCATTCCTATTGCGGTAACAGGTAGTCCCTGTTGAATCAGCGGGCGGAAGAAGTCAGTGACCCCTTTTACCTTCGTCGGCTTGTTCATTGAGAAATCATTATAGAACAACTGTATAGAGGGGTCTGCCTCATGAGCATATTGAAAGGCAAGGGGGATATAGTCCGTTCCTAATATCTGATAGAAAAGGCTTTTCCGAGGAGAGCCGTCATCCTCAAAGGCTTCATTGACAACATCCCATGCGTCAATACGTCCCTTGAAATGACTCACAACGGTATAAATATGTTCGCGCATACGTTTTTTCAGAACATCCGCAGACACCAGATTCCCCTTTTCATCATAATGGAACCAGGGAGCGCACTGAGAATGCCAGATAAGACAATGCCCCATCACCTTCAAGCCGGAAGCCTTTGCCTTGTCAACAAACTGATCTGCCAAGGTGAAATCATAGACACCCTCCTGGGGGTGAATCACCTCACTCTTCATACAATTCTCGGCCACCACCCAGTTGAAGTTCTTGGTGATAACCGCCCAGTCAGCAGCCTGCTCGCCACGAACCTCCCATTGGTTGACACTAACACCGGTATACCAATAATCACGATAAGCTTCCCACAGAGTGTTTCCAGCAGGATTGAGGCAGCATTGCCCATCCGCACTTCGCAGTGCAGACTGGGCATATGCCACTTCAGAGATAATCACTGAAAACAATACAACTACTAACCTAATAATCTTCATTTTTAAACGTCTTATGTCTGCTGATAAAAAACTATTTGACAATCATCTTCTGCCGACGGGCCGCAAGCACCGACTGCATTTTCTTGTTATACGATTTAGAAATCGGATAAAATAGCAATGCTATGATTCCGATGCCAAAGAGGATAGCCGGAATGATGGAGCTAACGAGACGTATGCCTTCCATGGCTGTAGGCGACTGCACATCATTCTGCCCTGATACATATCCAAAACACGAGAGAACCGCTCCTGCCAGGGCGCCTCCTATGCCAAGCCCTGCCAAGAGGGCAAAAGACATACCTGAGAAGCAGAATCCTGTGGCACGACGGTAATTTATATATTCTACATGATCGGCAACATCACCTATCATTGCCCACAACAATGGTATAGTGGGAGCATACACTAACGACTTCAAAAGACAAAGTCCGAAAATAAAACTGATGTCCACTGGTGATGGCAAATAAAACATAGCAGTAAACAAGGCTGTTAGAAACAGACATACTATAAATGTATGTTTCTTGCCGTATTTGTTTGCTAAGAATTGTGACAGCAAAATGATTCCCAGGAACTGCACCAACGCCCCTAACATGTTAAACAAGGAGAAACCTATAGAATAGGCATCTGATGGTTGGTGGGCTATCAGGTCAAAACTATCTAAAACAGAATACCAAAACCCTGTTGCTTCCCCTTCAGCGTCAGTCAACCCTAGGGTTCCTATAAAATCATACAAAGATTTCTGATCAACATTATATTGGAAATAATAGTTCATGGATGTTCCCCACAAAGAGATGGTGATGAAAATAAACAATACCAAGACAAATATGGAGCACCAAGGCTGGTCCGATATCGTCCTTCTGATATCCTCTCTCAAATTAACCTTTTGAGCGGGTGGGGGCTGGATGCGCTCACGAGTCGAGAAGAACGTGATCAGCAGGAAAGCAAAAGCGACAAGAGCAAACAAGGATATCGTCATGGTCCATCCCTGCTGGACGTTTCCCTCCGCTCCCCCGAACTTACTCACCAAAGGAAGAGTCAACCCTTGAACAACGAACTGAGCAATACATACGGCGATGAAACGAATGGCATTAAGACTGGTTCGCTCTCTGATCTCTCCAGTAATGACACCTCCTAAAGAAGAATAAGGTATACTGTTACTGGCATACATTATTATTAATAATATATAGGACACAGTAGCGTACATCGCCACCATTCCCTTTTCCTGTATCCCTGGGTTATAAAAAGCCAGGACATAAAAGACACAGAAAGGCAAGGAGGTCCATAATACCCAAGGACGATATTTGCCCCAGCGAGTATTCGTACGATCACATAAAATACCTATAACGGGGGCTACAAACGCACCCGACAGACAAGCAAACAGGAAGACAGAGCCAGCCACGGCACCCTCCAAACCAAAAACATCGGTATAGAATTTCAGTTGGAAGATGACCATCATCTGAAAAACCAGATTGGCAGAGACATCCCCCAATGAATATCCGAGCTTTTCGCCTAAAGATACCTTCTGTGACTTCATTTCTGTTATTAATAGAATTTGAGTTTTCTGCTGCAAAATTAGTATTTTATTTCGAAAAACATTTTCAAATTTGTTACAGAAAGGTATCATTTTTGTCTCATCCCCGTATTAAAACCTACTTTTTTTGCACTTTTTCTCCTATTTTTTATATTTTTGCAGAAAAGAAACAAAGATTTGAATGATGAAAAAGAAACTTGGATTTACTATTCTATTAACATGCCTGTTCTTGGGAGTGCTGACATCAAACGCAAAAGTCCAGCTACCCTCGTTCTTTCAATCAGGTATGGTGATTCAGCGTGGCAAACAAGTACCCGTATGGGGAAAAGCAGATGGAGGGGAGAGAGTCACCATCCGCATCAACAAGTTCAAAACCGTCGTTATTGCCGATTCCAACGGGAACTTTCGAGCCGACTTACCTGCCATGAAAGCAGGAGGACCTTACACGTTAATGATTGGGGATGTCGTATTAACCAATGTTTTAGTAGGTGATGTATGGCTCTGCTCCGGACAGTCTAATATTGACGTAACCATTGAGCGTGTCTATCCACAATATACAACAGAAATAGACCAATTCTCTAATGATAAGATCCGGCTGTTCCGCATCCAGAATGAAACAAATACCCATGGTGTACAAGAGGACATCCGTGCTACCTCCATCAATTGGAAGCCGCTCACCAAAGAGAACGCATGGACTTTCTCCGCCGTCGGCACCTTCCTCGGCAAACGGATGTTTGAGCAAACAGGTGTCCCACAAGGTATCATCGTCAATAGCTGGGGAGGCACACCTATCGAGGCTTGGATTAGTGCGGACTCCCTCCAGCAAGCTTATCCAGACCTTTTGAAGAAGACCCAGTTATACCAGAGTGACGAGTATGTCAAGGCTCAGGCACGCGCCAACCAGTTGGCAGACCAGCGTTGGACTGAACTACTGAACGAGAAAGACCCTGGTATCCAACAACATTTCACAGCACTTGACTATGATGACTCCACATGGGAGACCGTCAACCAGTTCTCGATGGAATGGGCAAAAAAGAAAGGAAGAGGTATTATTGGGAGTATCTGGCTCCGCCAGCACGTCCAGATAGACAAGGCACATGCCGGACAACCCGCACGTCTCTTATTGGGAACCCTCTTCGACCAGGATGTCACCTATCTTAACGGGAAAGAGATCGGACACACCTATTATCAGTATCCTCCCCGTCGCTATGACATCCCGGCAGGGATGCTTCGTGAGGGTGATAATGTGATTACCATCCGTTTTATCAATAAATACGGAATCCCCCATTTCATCCCGGAAAAACCATATATGCTTACCTTCGGAGACGACCGTTTCTCACAGAATCCGATGCCGGAAGACGTGATCCCTCTCAGTGAGAACTGGAAGCATCATGCTGGCGTGGATATGCCATCTTGTCCCAGTGGCGATGTGTCCTTACAGAATTTACCCACCACCCTTTATAATGCTGTTGTCTACCCCTTAGCACCCTATGCCATCAGTGGTGTCGTGTGGTACCAGGGAGAGTCAAACACAGGAAATCCCGCCCCTTATGCAGACCTGCTTCGAAAGATGATTGGTAACTGGCGTACGCTATGGAAGAATCCCACCCTGCCCTTCTGCGTCGTTCAGCTTGCCAACCACGACGGACGGCAGCAGACGGGAAACCCCTCTCCACTCATTCCCCAAACGACTCCCGTCAATAGTGGCTGGGCACAACTACGTGAGGCACAACGACAGGTTGCTGTCAACGATCCGTATACCGAGTTAGCCGTTGCCATTGACCTCGGTGAACCTGTCGATATCCATCCGTTGCGTAAGAAAGAGGTGGCAGAGCGTATCGGACTATGCATGGACCAACTGGTCTGGGGTAAGAAAACAGCACTCTCTCCCCAACCAGTCAATGCGAAGTTAAAGGACCATGAGGTGATCGTCACTTTCGACCAGCCACTTCAGGAAGGTGAACAAGCTGAGTTCGAGGTGGCGGGAGCAGACAAGAAGTTCGTCAACGTCAAAGAAGCTACCGCATCAGGTCGTCAGGTGTCGTTGAAATCGCCGATTTCAGACCCCGTCTTCGTACGCTATGCTTGGAAAGACAATCCTGTCAATGCCCATCTGTATTCCAAGAAAGACCTGCCTGCCTCACCCTTTGAAGTCAAGGTAACCAAATAAAGAAGAGGCTGCTCCTAACGGGCAGCCTCTTCTCTTTTATCGTCAACCAAATTTATTTATTACGTTCCTCAATCTTCTTGTTGATGTCATCGATGACCTCATCCGTCAACTCATACTTGGAGATGATGAACATAGCAAGGAGGAGCAGGATTGCCGGGATGATGCAGACAAGCCAGCGGATACCCTCCTGAGCCAGCGGTGTCTGGAGCTCCAGGTCATTCATGAAATAAGCACCGGCAGCATTACCTACAGACATCATGGCAAAAGCGGTAATGAAGAACAATGCAATGACTCGGAGAGGACGGTTACGCATGAACTCCATCCACAAGTCGCTGACCTTCACATTAGCCGACTCCGACTGGTCCATCACCACACGCTCCTTGGTCTGGCTGAAGCAGAAGATCAGCAGTGCCAATCCGATGAGCGAGTAAATCAGCATCGTCGTAAACCATGCACCAGAATCTTTCGGAAGAGTTGTCGCTTCCTCTGCTGGGACATAGCTGCACATAGCCAGCACCAGTCCGGGGACGACGCCACCCAGAGCCATACCAGCCTTGAAGAAGATACCTGTAAGGGCATTCACAATACCGGCGATACGACGACCTGTGGTGTACTCCGCATAGGAAATGACCTCTGGGATGAGCGCCCACATATAACCTGTGGCGACAATGACACCCGTTGACTTGATAAACTGTGCGATATAAACCAAGGTGATATTCTCCTTCACAGTACCCATCTTACTGATGATATAGAGCATTGCCATACCGAGGATGGCAACCGTCAGGAAGATGTAGAACATATTCTTCTTACCCACCTTCTTCTTGATGGCAGGAACAAGAGGCATGAAGATGAACGAGGGCAGAGAGCCGAGACCCATGAACAGAGCCATCTCTATGGGTAATGTCTCTGAAGAGGCGAAGATAGCCACAAGGATAGGAACACCGGCAGATACTGCCAAGCCACCGACATTAGCCATAAACATACGAACAGAGGTCAGTATCGTGATCTCATCCGTATCACGGGTCAACGAAGAGTTCAGGGCTCCATAAGGTACATTAATCAAGGTATAGAGCATGGACATGCCCACATAAGTGATATAGGCATAAATCAGGGAAGGAGCAAAACCGTCCCAGAAACAGAGTATGGCAAGGATTGTCAACGGGATACCACCCATGACGAGATAGCTACGATACTTTCCCCAGGCAGGATTATGCTTGTCCACAAAGGTTCCTACAAGGGGATCCCATAGCACGTCGACAAGTCGTACCACCAGGAACATCGTTCCTGCCAGCCCTGCTGATCTGGCGGCGTCACCCCCCAGCACATACACATCGGTGTAGAAGAATAGTAGATACATGCAGATGGTCTGATAAATCAGATTCTGCGCCAAGTCACCCGCACCAAAACCGATGCGCTGGACCCATGAGAGCTTGTAGAAGCCTTTCGTCTCTTGCTCTTTTTCTAAAACTGTTGCCATTTTGTTATTGGTTTAATTAATCTGTGTCTATTAGAATTCAGTTGCAAAGATAATACTTTCTATTTGAATTCCTGTTTCAAATTTGTAACAAAAAACTACTGCTTTTGTTTCATGCTGAGAGATGACCCCCATGTTTAACCTTTATAAACACTTCGTCTTAACGTCGTTGCCCCTTTCGGAACATACACACGACTCCCAGGAGAATGAAGGGAATAGACAAGATTTGTCCCATGTCAAGAGGCAGCGAGGCTTCGAAAGCCTCTTGTATCTCTTTGGTATATTCGATGAAGAAACGGAAGGTGAAGATATAGGTGAGACAGAAGCCGAAATACCACCCCGTGCCGATCTTCTCCGGCTTTCTCTTATGCAACCACCACATCAGGAAGAACAAGACAGCATAAGCTATTGCCTCATACAGCTGACCCGGGTGACGTGGCATCATGTCCACACGCTCAAAGATAAATGCCCAAGGCACATCCGTCACCTTTCCGATAATCTCAGAGTTCATCAGGTTGCCCAGACGGATGAAACAAGCCATTGAGCCAGTGGCAATAGCGATGTTGTCGAGAACGGTCCAGATACCCAGCTTGGTCTTCCGGACATAGAGCCATAAGGCTATTATCAGTCCCAGCGTGCCCCCATGACTTGCCAGCCCCTCGTAGCCTATGAATTTCCATCCGCCGTCAGCGAGGAAACGAATCGGCAGGAACATCTCGACGATACCCTTCCCGCTGGTGAGGAAATAATCCGGCTCATAGAAGATGCAGTGTCCCAGCCGGGCTCCAATCAGGATACCCAGGAAACAATAAAGGAAAAGCGGTTCAAAGAGTTCCTCCTTGATTTTCTGTTCGCGATAAAGACGCTGCACCAACAGGTATGCGACGGCAAAGCCTATCAGCCAGCATAGTCCGTACCAGCGGAACGGACCTATCCCTACACTCGGATTCCAGTGGATATAATATAATATAGTGCCTACAGTTCCCATAGTACCTATAGTTCCTATCACACATTAAACCTGAAGTGCATGATGTCACCATCCTGAACGACATACTCTTTACCCTCTATGCCCATCTTTCCTGCCTCACGGACGGCAGCCTCCGAGCCATACTGGATATAGTCGTCGTATTTGATGACCTCCGCACGGATAAATCCTTTCTCAAAGTCGGTATGGATCACACCGGCACACTGAGGAGCCTTCCATCCCTTGTGGTAGGTCCATGCCTTCACCTCCATCTCACCGGCAGTGATGAAGGTCTCGAGATTCAGCAGAGAGTATGCCTTCTTGATAAGACGGTTGACACCACTCTCCTCCAGACCTAGCTCCTCCAGGAACATCTGTTTGTCCTCATAGCTCTCCAGCTCGGCGATATCCTCCTCCGTCTTGGCAGCGATAATCATCGCCTCGGCACCCTCCTCCTTGGCAAGTGCCTCGACCTTCTGTGTGAAGGCGTTACCTTCCTTCGCGTCAGCCTCACTGACATTACATACATAAAGGACAGGCTTCGCCGTCAACAGGAAGAGATTGCGGGCACAGTCTTGTTCCTCCTTACTCTCGAACTCCACGATACGGGCATTCTTTCCCTGGTCGAGCACTTCCTTATATGCTTTCAGCACGGTGACCTCCACCTTTGCCTCCTTGTTACCGGCGGCGGCAGCCTTCTCCGTCTTGGCAAGACGACTCTCAATAGTCTCCAAGTCTTTCAGTTGAAGCTCTGTGTCGATAATCTCCTTATCACGGATAGGGTCAATAGTACCGTCCACATGGGTGATATTGTCATCCTCAAAACAACGCAGCACATGGATGATGGCATCCGTCTCACGGATATTTCCTAAGAACTTGTTACCCAGACCCTCCCCTTTGGAGGCACCCTTTACCAGTCCTGCGATATCCACGATCTCACAGGTTGCCGGAACGATACGTCCCGGATGAACGATCTCCGCCAGTTTGGTGAGTCGCTCATCAGGAACGGTGATGACACCCACGTTCGGCTCAATCGTACAAAAAGGAAAGTTGGCTGCCTGTGCCTTGGCACTCGACAAACAATTAAACAGAGTAGACTTACCCACGTTGGGCAGTCCCACAATACCACATTTTAATGACATCTTTTCAAATAAACGTTTATATTCGCCTGCAAAATTATTAATAATTCACCGAATAGCCAAATTTATTTCAAATCTACTTGTTATTTAGTCGCAATAATCCGACAATACTTGTGAATATTGGTCCCATCAAACGTTAGGAGCATCAACCAACCGGCAATACTATTCATCGTTACATCCTCAGAAATAAATCTGCGCAAGAGTTTCATGAGGCGAGGATGCGTGTAATAATAGCAAGATGTACGATCGAGCTTCCTCAAAGTCGGTCTGATCTTTTCTGACAAGTCGGTAAAACTTACATCCTTAAAGAGAAGCTCATCAAAGTATCGTCTCATGTCACCGACATAAATATCGTTGAACGGGACACGCATAGCCGCCCATGTCAAACGGGATGCTCGCCTTTCAATATCAGACATCTCTTCCTGTGGTCTGGCATCATAGCCGTCGAAGAGGATTATCTTGCCTCCAGGCTTAAGTACCCTATGGATTTCACCAAGCACATGTTTCTTGCTCTTTGCGTGGCAGACCGTCTCAACACCGAAAACGATATCAAAGGAATTCTCCGGAAAGATGGAGAGGTCATTAAAATCACCTTCCATCAGTGAGACATTCTTTGGTACACGGCTCTTCAGGAAATTCCGATTAGGAAGATCCATTGCCGTAAACTGATTATTTGGAAAAGACTTAGCAAGATATTTCGTGTTATAAAGTTTACCAGCACCTACCTCAAGTATTTTTATCGAAGAATCAGTTATGTATTCCCCGATGAACTTAGCCTGTTGACTAAAATCCGATTTCTTGAAAAATCCATCGTCGGAAAGCGCCATGTGTATGGAATGCCCACCATGTGAATGAATTAAGTTGTAAAAGAAATCAGAATGCTTATAATACGTCGCAATGGACTGGTTGTCTATCCGATCTTCCAACAAAGCGTTCAAATCGTAATACGTTTCCATAATATGGATACGTTCTGAAATTTCTAATTCCTGTAGAGACATTTTATATGATTAATGATATTTTATGATGCAAAAATACGAAAAAGAAAGAGAAGAAACAAATACTTAATGCAAAAAAATTAGAATTGAGATCTTTTTTCGTATATATCTCCCACCTGTCCCTTGACATCTATTTATTAGCATCCCAGCCCCACCTTTATGTAATTTTGTCTAAAAGATGGTCTGCGATCAAAATTTTTGCCAAAATATTTGGCGGTTGTTAACTTATTCGTTATCTTTGCACACAAAACTTATTATCATGGCAAAAAGGGAATACGTCAGGCACATTGTTGCCTACAAGGATTATTTTAAAGACTTTAAAAAGGAACTTCCTCGCAAAGTCATAGAGAAAATTTATCAGGTATTTATCTACATTATGACATTGGAGATGATACCAAATATTTACTTAAAATCCATTGAAGGTGTTCGTGGATTATACGAAATCAGAAATGAT
>JAEEGJ010022967.1_pt1 | contig 13164 bp, 8 predicted proteins | sample 8958761 | NCBI WGS metagenome assembly JAEEGJ01 (sample SAMN16246546, study PRJNA631951) | gut metagenome | biome: gut microbiome; feature: rumen; material: RS-attached | host: Bos | place: Iran: Karaj | collected 2018-10
GGCGTGGGCGAGACCAAGGCCACGGACCACATTCAGATGGACCGCTACAGCGCCATCTACCACTATGGCGTCTATGTGGACCTGCTGGATACGGCGAATCCTTTCGAGGGCTTCTTCATCCACTTCGCCCGCGGCAACTCCTGGGTCCGCTACGATGAAATCAACTTCGGCGAGACCGCCCCGACCAAGGCCGTCTTCCGCTTCCGCAGCGACGCTCCGTCCAAGGTGTCCTTCCAGACCCGGGACGAGAAGATCGTCGGCACTTTCGATCTCCCGGCCTCCACGGACTGGAAGGAAGTGAAGCTCCCGTTCGAGACGGCGCTCACGGGCCTCCAGAACATCAAGCTCATCGTGGATGAGGCCAAGGACCTGGACGTTGACTGGATTTCCTTTGAATAATCCTTCTTTATGAGGTATCTGATGCCAGCCCTTTTCGCCTGTCTCCTGGCGGCCTGCCGCCCGGAAGCTCCCTCGGAAGTCGCGGTTTTCGACCACTTCACCTACGAGGGCAGGGATGCTGTCTATGCGGAGCATCCCCTGCCGGCGGAGGATGCGGTGTACAACCCCATCCTGCCGGGCTGGTATTCCGATCCGAGCCTCTGTACGAACGGGGAAGGTGACTATTTCCTGGTTACTTCCACCTTCTCCTATTTCCCGGGCGTCCCGATCTTCCACAGCCGCGACCTGGTGAACTGGAAGCAGATCGGCCACGTCCTGGACCGTCCTTCGCAGCTGCGGAACCTGGGACGCCAGCACACCAGCGGCGGCATTTATGCCCCTGACATCAAGTACAATCCGGCCAACGGAACGTACTACATGATCACCACCAACGTGGGCGACGGCAACTTCCTGGTGAAGACGAAGGATCCCTTCGGCCCCTGGTCCGAGCCGATCCTCCTCCCGCAGGTGCAGGGCATCGACCCGTCCCTGTTCTTCGATGACGACGGCCGGGCGTATATCGTGAACAACGACGACGCCCCCGGCGGCAAGCCCGAGTACGAAGGTCACCGCACCATCCGCATCGTGGAATACGACGTGGAGAACGACTGCACCATCGGAGAGCGGAGAATCATCGTGGACAAGGGCGTCGATCCTTCCCAGCACCCCATCTGGATCGAGGGACCGCATCTGTACAAGATCGACGGGAAGTATTATCTGATGTGCGCGGAGGGCGGTACCTCCGACCAGCACTCGGAAGTGATCTTCCGGAGCGATACCCCGATGGAGGGCTACAAGCCCTGGGACCGGAATCCCATCCTGACCCAGCGTCACCTGGCGGAAGACCGTCCGAATCCCGTGACCTGCACCGGCCACGCGGATCTCATCCAAACCCCGGAAGGGGAGTGGTGGGGCGTGTTCCTGGGCTGCCGTCCCACGGAGAAGGGCTTCGAGAACCTTGGCCGTGAGACCTTCATGATGCCGGTCCGCTGGTCCGAAGACGGCTTCCCGATCTTCCTCGAAGGGGATGAGACGGTGCCGATGGTGGTCCGCCACCCCGGTGTCAAGGTCGATGAGAACCCTCTCTTCGGCAATTTCAAGGTGGAGGATTCCTTTGACGGGGATAAATTGGGAATGGAATGGATGACCTTGCGCGGACCCGCCACGGGCTTGTATGCCTTGAAGGGCGGTGCTCTGGAACTGGCCTGTTCTTCCGCCCGCGCCACCCGTTTCGAGACCCCTGCGCTGGTGCTCCGCCGCCTGCAGCATCATGTCTTTACCGCGTCCACGCGGATGCATTTCACTCCGGATGGGGAGGAGGCCGCCGGCCTGCTCCTGTACAAGGATGAGCGGCATCAGTATTTCCTGAAAGTGTGCCTGGTGGACGGCGCGCCGGCCATCGCGCTCGAACGGACCGGCGAGAACATGTCCTTCCGGCTTCTCCCGGAGGAATTCGAGACCGTGGATCTGGAAGTCTCGTCCGCTGACGGGCTTACCTTCCGCTTCGCCTTTGCGGTGGACGGCGGGGAAATGCAGACGCTCGCCGCCAATGTCGATGCCGCCTACCTGTCCACGGCCGTTGCCGGCGGCTTTACCGGCACCACCATCGGTCCCTATGCCGTTAAGTAATTGATTGAGTTATGAAAAAACTTCTGCTTGTCTCCCTGTTTGCCATGGCTTTCTTCCGTTTATCCGCCCAGCCGACAGGTTTCGGCGGTTTCCAGATGCCTAAAGTGGATGTCCGCTGCTCCGAGAAGGTCGCCGACGTGGACTATGCCGGTGACGGAGAGGTCTATCACAAACTGGACATCTACTATCCGAAAGTGGAGAAGGCTTCCTATCCCGTGGTCATCCACATCTACGGAAGCGCCTGGTTCTCCAACAATTCCAAGGGAATGGCGGACCTCGGCACCATCGTCAACGCCCTGCTGGACGCGGGCTATGCCGTGGTCACTCCGAACCACCGTTCCTCCATGGACGCCAAGTTCCCCGCCCAGATCCATGACATCAAGGGCGTGATCCGTTTCGTCCGCGCGAACGCGGAGAAATACCGTTTCGACACTTCCTTCATCGCCACTTCCGGCTTCTCTTCCGGCGGCCACCTGTCTTCGCTTGCGGCCACCAGCGGCGGCGTCGCCGAGCTGGAAGGCGAGGTCGGCGGCAACCTGGAGTTCTCCTCCCGGGTCGATGCCGCCTGCGACTGGTCCGGTCCCGTGGACCTGAACCACATGAGCTGCGGAGCGGAAGAGGATACTTGGAACCACGGTCCCGAAGAGGCCGTGATGGGCTTCCCCTTCAAGGGCAACGAAATCCGTTTCAAGGCCCTGAACGCCACCTCTTACATCGACCCTTACGACCCGCCGGTCATCATCTTCCACGGCACGGCCGACAACGTGGTCCCGCCCTGCGAGGCTCCCTATTTCCACGACCTGCTCCAGCAGGCCGGCGTGACGACCGAACTCCACATGGTGGAAGGCGGCGGCCACGGCATGAACATGTACGCCCCCGAGAACCTGGAGGCGATGGTCGCCTTCCTGGAGCGTGCCCGCATCGCGAAGGGCCTATAACCGCATCGTTTAATCATTAAACAATATGACACAATTCATCAAAACCCTTTCCGTAGCGGTCGGACTCGCCCTCCTCGCCTCGGCCATCCCGGCCCGGGCGCAGGTGTACGCCGATTCTTCGACCCAGCTTGACAAGTATCTTGTCCCGGCCTCCGCTGAGGCGGCCACTCCGGACGACCAGGGCTTCCTGCGCCGCTGGCTGCTTCTGGATCCCATCAGCAAGCCCAACCGCAGCAACACCGTCTTCGTCGACAGCTACATCCGCGAGGCTTTCGCCGTCCCGTATTTCAAGGGACAGCTTGGCGACGTCCTCCCGAAGGATGGCTCCAAGGTGAAGGTCGTGGTGGAATACCAGCCGCCCGTGGACCTCTCCGGCGGACGTCCGCCGATGATGCGGTTCAACGAGCCCGTCGTCTATGAGAAGAAGGAAAAGAAGCTCCAGTGGCACGCCTTCGACAGCCAGCGCTTTAACGTGAAGCTCTTCCGCTTCGCGACCAACCTCACCGAAGACCGCTACGGCGTGATCTTCTGGGCCGCTACCGTGGTCAACTGCGAGGAGGACATCCCGAACGTGCGTCTCGCCGTCGGTTCCAACTCCGCTTCCATGTGGTGGGTGAACGGCGAAGAGGCCGTCATCCTGTCCGGCGACCGCCGGATGGTGATGGACGACTGCGCCTCGCCGCGTCTCACGCTCAAGAAAGGCCGCAATGTCATCTGGGGCGCCGTCATCAACGGCCCCGGCATGAGCGACTTCTGCGCCCGTTTCATCGACGAGGCCGGAAACCCTGTCAAGAACATCACCCTCACAACGAAATAAGCCATGAATAAGAATATCCTTCTCACGGGCATTCTTGCCCTGGCATGTGTCTCTGCAGCAGCCCAGGTGGGCTCTCCTTATATCCACGACCCGTCCACCATCGCGGAATGCGACGGTAAGTACTATACGTTCGGAACCGGTGGCGGCGGCCTCGTCTCCGCCGACGGCTGGGTCTGGGAAAGCGGCGCGGTCCGTCCCGGCGGCGGCGCGGCCCCGGACGCCATCAAGATCGGTGACCGTTACCTCGTGGGCTACAGCACCACGGGCGGCGGTCTCGGCGGCGGTCACGCCGGCCGCGTCGTGACGATGTGGAACAAGACCCTGGACCCGAACTCCCCGGACTTCGGCTATACCGAGCCCGTCGAGGTCGCCAATTCCCTGGTCGATGAAGACTGCGACGCCATCGACATCGGTCTCCTGATGGATGACAAGGGCCGCCTCTTCTGCACCTACGGCACCTATTTCGGCAATATCCGCATGGTCGAGCTCGATCCCAAGACGGGCGAGCGTCTGGCCGGCAACCAGCCCGTGGACGTCGCCATCGACTGCGAGGCTTCCATCATGATCTATCGTGACGGCTGGTATTACCTGCTGGGCACCCACGGCACCTGCTGCGACGGTGTCAACTCCACCTACAACATCGTCTGCGGCCGTTCCCGCAATCCTTACGGTCCGTTCGTCGATAACGTGGGCCGCGACATGCTGGCCGGCGGCGGCAAGATGGTCATCGCCGCCGAGGAGCGTCTCTTCGGTGCCGGTCACTTCGGCCGTTACATCGTGGAGCCGGGCGTGGAGAAGGCTTCCCTGCACTTCGAGGCCGACCTCGACCGCAGCGGCCGCAGCGTCCTCGCCATCCGTCCGATCCTGTGGAAGAACGGCTGGCCGGAGTGCGGCGAGCTCCTCAAGGACGGAAACTACAAGATCCTGTCCCGCCGTCGCGGTTACGCGCTGGAGCTTTCCGTGGACTTTGTCCGCGCCCAGGGCGGCATGCGCATGTTCGGCTTCGGCCGTGGCCAGGAGCAGCCCAACGTCGTGCTCGAGGCCCAGAAGCTGGAGGACGTCTCCGCCGACTGGCCCGAGGGCAACATCCCTGTCCGTGCCAATGACTACATGGCCCGTCCTCACCAGAAGTGGACGATCGAGGCCGTTCCCGAGGCCGGCGGTTTCCTGGGCGGTCCCTACGTCAAGATCGTGATCGAAGGCACCAACCGGGCCCTGGCCGCCGCCGAAGGCGCTGAGCTCGTGACCGTTCCGGAATTCACCGGCGCCGACGAGCAGCTCTGGCAGATCGACCAGCTCACCGACGGTACCTACCGCCTGATGCCCAAGGCCATCCCCGGCTGCAGCGAGCGTCTGTGCCTCTACTCCGTGGCCGACAGCACCCCCACCCTCGCGAAGTTCGATTTCGAGAACGACAACTGCAAGTGGGATCTCAAGATGCACTGATCTGGTATCCACCCAATTGTAGAGTTTAAGTAAAACCACCCGTTTCGGGTGGTTTTATTTTTGTAACGTTTTGTTTCAATCTTATATACAATAACCCCCATTTTTTAGTACCTTTGTGTAAACACACTAAACCTTTCGGATACGTCCGATCTAATTAAACCAATTGTTTATGCAAAAGCATCCTTTGATTCTGACTGCCGCGTGCATCTTCATGCTTGCGGCGGCCTGTCCGATTGCTGCCTCCGCGGCCGCAACGGAATCACCGGCTCCCCAGGCGGGAACGGTCGTTCAGGTGCGTGGCGTCGTCCTTGACACCTCCGGACAGCCGATCATCGGCGCCGGTGTCGTCGAGGTCGGAGCGAACAGCAACGGAACTCTGACGGGAAATGACGGATCCTTCGTACTCACCGTCAACCGGGGCGCGAGCCTGGAGATTTCCTGCATCGGCTATGAGACCATCACCGTTACGCCGGTGGAGGGCCAGCGCCTGACCGTCATCCTGAATGAAGACACCGAAGTCCTCGACGAAGTCGTCGTGATGGGTTACGGTACCCAGCGCAAGAAGCTGGTCACCGGTTCCACCGTCAACGTCACCGGCGAGAAACTGGCCGCCACCAATGCGGTCGATGCGTTCGGCGCCCTGCAGAGCCAGGCGGCCGGCGTTACCATCGTCCAGAATTCCGGTCAGCCGGGCGAAAGCTACAAGATGACCATCCGCGGTATGGGCACCATCGGTTCCACGACCCCGCTGTATGTCGTCGACGGCATCCCGGGCGGTGACATCGCTGCCCTTTCCCCGAACGATATCGAATCCATCGACGTCCTGAAGGACGCGGCTTCCAGCGCCATCTACGGCGCCCGCGCCGCGAACGGCGTCGTCCTCGTGACCACCAAGAAGGGTAAGGCCGGCAAGATCCGCGTAACCTTCGACGGTTACTATGGCTGGCAGAACCCGAACACCAACGGTGTCACTCCGCTGAATGCCAAGCAGTACATGGAAATCAACGACCTGGCCTATGACACCCAGGGCGCTTCCAAGTATGACTGGGCGTCCCTCATTCCCAAGCAGTACGCGAAGATTCAGGCCGGTACCTGGAACGGTACCAACTGGCTGGAAGAGACCACGATCCACAACGCTCCGATTCACAACGAGTCCATCAACATCCTGGGCGGCACTGATATCGCCCGCTTTGCCATCGGTTTCTCCAACTTCTCCCAGACCGGTACCCTCGGTTATCCGGCCAATCCGCAGTTCGACCGCCAGACCTTCCGGATGAACTCGGATTTCTCCCTCATCAAGAAGCACGGCCGCGACATCCTGAAGTTCGGTGAGAACATAACGTTCACCCTCAACAACCGGCACGGCCTCTCCATCGGCGGTATCTACGACAACAACATGCGTACGCTCCTGTCGATGACTCCGCTCCTTCCTATGTACAACGACGAAGGCGGCTGGTATGATTATCGGGATATCCTGGCTGACGAATGGGATTTCAGCGCCGAAATGGCCAACCCGCTCGCACAGATCTACTACACCCGCAAGAACCGCTACAACAAGGGTTATCGCCTGCAGGCGAACTTCTTCCTGGAGTTCGCTCCCATCAAGGGCCTGACCTTCCGTTCCAGCGCGGGCTGGCAGTACTATCACGGCGAGAGCCGCAACTACATCCCGACTTATGAGCTGAGCTCCAAGACTTCCAATGATTTGGATGACACCTATCAGAGTCAGAACTACAGCATCTATTGGACCTGGGAAAACACGGCCAACTGGGTGAAGTCTTTCGGAAACCACAACTTCGACTTCCTCGTGGGTACTTCCTTGGAGAGACACGGTTATGGTAACAGCGTCAATGTGACCAACTCCGACTCCAACTTCGACAACTTCGAGCGCGCCTACATTGTGAGCGCCGATGTCATTAACGTGAATTACACCTCCATCGGTGGCCGTCCGGTCGAACCGGATGCCCTGGTCTCTTTCATCAGCCGTCTCAATTACAACTGGAATGAGACTTATCTGCTCTCCCTGGTGTTGCGTGCTGATGCGTCCTCCAATTTTGCGCCGGGAAAGAGAACGGGTTATTTCCCTTCTGTTTCCGCCGGTTGGGTGGTCACCAACGAACCGTTCATGGAGAATGTCTCCAAGGATTTCCTGAGCTTCTTCAAGCTTCGTGGCAGCTGGGGTCAGAACGGTAACTGTAACATCGATCCTTTCCAGTATCTGACCACCATCTCCCTCAATGCCCCTTATTTTTTCGACAACAAGTCCACTCCGGCCCGCGGCGCCTATCCTGACATTCTGGAGAATCCGGATGTGAAATGGGAGACTTCCGAACAGTTGGATTTCGGTTTCGACGCCCGCTTCTTCCGCAGCCGTCTCGGCCTGTCCTTCGACTGGTATAACAAGATGACGAAGGACTGGCTCGTCCAGGCTCCTGTGCTGCTCTCTTTCGGTACCAATCCTCCGTATATCAATGGCGGTGACATCCGAAACCGGGGTTACGAGGTCCTCTTGAGCTGGGACGACACGGTGAACCGCGACTTCTCGTACGGCGTCTCCGCCACTTTCTCCCATAACAAGAATATGGTTACCCGTATCGACAATGGCGAAGGCCTCATCCATGGTCCTGAGAACGCCATTGCGCAGAATACGGCTGAACTTTATCGCGTGCAGGTCGGCTATCCGATCGGTTACTTCTGGGGCTATGAGATGGAAGGCATCATCCAGGATGAAGCTGACCTCCAGGACTACCTGGCCCGCAACTGCAGCGGCGATCCCGCCAATTCCCTCCAGGGCAAGGACATCCAGCCCGGTGACGTGAAGTTTGTCGACGTGAACAAAAACGGCAAGGTGGACAAGGACACGAGCGACAAGACGATGATCGGCGATCCGAACCCGGATTACACCGTGGGCCTCACCTTCCACATGGAATACAGGGGCTTTGATTTCTCCATGAACGGCTATGGTTCCTTCGGCCAGCAGGTTGCGAAGAGCTACCGCCAGTTCTCCGACCATCCGGACGACAACTACTGCACGGATGTCTATACGAAGTACTGGACGCCTGAGCACCCGAACAACCGCTATCCGCGCTTCACCCATGGTAAGCACGTGAACCAGTCCGAACTTTCCCGCGTCTGGATTGAGGATGCCGACTTCTTCAAGATTTCCCGCATCTCTCTCGGCTATGACCTCAAGCGTGCCATGAACTTCCTGCCGGTGGCCAAGTTCCGCGTGTATGTTTCCGCCCAGAACATGTTCACCTTCACGAAGTACTCCGGTATGGATCCCGAAGTCGGTTTCGGCAACAATACGAAGTGGGCGTCCGGCATCGATAACGGCTATTATCCTTCCTCCAACTCTTGGCAGGTGGGCGTGAACATCACCTTTTAATCCTTGAGTACCATGAAAAAGAATATCTTATATCTGATTGCGGCTTCGCTTTGCCTGATGTCCCTCGCGGGATGTGAAAAATTCCTCGAAACGCAGAGCCTCGTCAAGAAAATCGATAACGAAAACTTCCCGGTCAACGAGAAGGATGCCAACCAGATGGTGACCGGTATCTATGCCATGATGAACATGAACCTCGCCGACCCGGAGGAGGATCCGTTCTTCGTCTTCGACATCGCTTCCGACGACCGCCTCGGCGGCGGCAGCCAGTCCAACATCGGCGCCCAGGGCGTCGACCGTCTGATGAACGCCTATCTCAGCTGGATGGAACCGCTGTGGAAATGCCGCTACGCCGGTATCTACCGCGCCAACTATGCATTGGAGAATATCGACGAAATCCCGAAGTGGAGCAGTGAAAGCGCCAAGAACCAGCTCCTGTGCGAGATCTATTTCTTCCGCGCCTGGTATTACTTCAACCTGGCCCAGATCTTCAATGGCGTTCCCATGCCGCTGAAGACTGAACCGGAGAATCTCCCGCGCAGCTCGGCGGATGAGGTGTACGCCCAAATTGCGTCCGACCTCAAGAAGTCCATCGAGTTCGGACCGGCCATGCCGTATCCGAAGTTTGGCGACGGCCACGTGTCCAAATGGACCGCCGAGGGTATGATGGCCCGCATTTGGCTGTTCTACACCGGTTTCTACGGAAAGAACGATCTTCCGCTTGCCGAAGGTGGCTCCATCTCCAAGGACCAGGTCATCTCCTGGCTGGAGGATTGCATCCAGAACAGCGGTTACGGCCTCGTTTCCGACCAGCGCAACCTGTGGCCGTACACGAATCCGTACACTGCCCCGGATTATCCTTATGCAAAGGATAACAAACTGGAGTGGGTTACGGATGAGAACATCGAGAACATGTTCGCCGTCAAGATGGGCAACAAGGGTGACTATGTCGGCGGTTATGGCGGACAGATTCACCACAACCGTATCGTCGAGTTCTACAACCTCCGCAAGACCACTGAAGACGCCTTCCCGTTCTCCGTCCAGGGTTATTCCAACGGTCCCGTGTGCGAGAAACTGTGGACCGACTGGGCCGCCGATCCGGACTATGAGGGAGACTATCGTCGTGTAGGTTCCATTTGTGACCGTCTCGTGGAAATCCCCAAATACAAGGGTGATACGAAGAAAGAGGTGGAGAACACGAATCTGTATGCGAAGAAGTACGCCGGCGTCGAAGCCTGGAACGAGAAACACGATTCCCGTTACCTCAGCTATGGTTACTACTACGGCAGTGAGAACAACCGACAGAAGGGTCTGACCCAGTCCCTGGTCTGGCTCCGTTTCGCGGATGTCCTCCTGATGCACTCCGAACTGACGGACGGCAAGGTCATCTACGCTGACAAGAGTGGTAACATCGTGAGCGGTTTGAACGCGGTCCGTGACCGTGCCAATCTGCCGGAGCTCCCTTACAGCTTCGAACTCCTCAAGAAGGAGCGCCGCTACGAGCTTTGCTTCGAGGCGATCCGCTGGAACGACCTGCGCCGTTGGCACGAGGTTGACCAGATCGTGAAGAACCAGGTGGGTAACGCCATCCTGAACGAAGCGGCGAAGGGCACTTTCGCTTTCACCGTGGACTTCATGCAGCGCTACAATGATACCCAGGGCGGTTTCTTCAAGATTCCTGAATCCCAGGTCACCCTGGCTGAAGGTACCTTGGAGCAGAATCCGGGTTGGGGCGACGGCACCAACTGGACCAAGGGCGATCTCCCTTACAAATTCAAGTAGCAGCTTGACTGGATAACGATATGAAGGGGCCGCATCCCAGAAGGGAAAGCGGCCCCTTTTTTATTTGCTTATTGCCCGTTTAAACCGTATATTTACGCATGATGAAAAAACTAGTTCTCGCCGCCCTCGTGGCGCTCCTTTCCGCCTGCGCGAAGACTCCGTCTTCCCAGGTCGCCGTGAACCCGCTTACTTACACGGACATCCCCGATCCCGACATCATCCGGGTGGGGGAGGACTACTACATGGTGTCCACCACGATGTATTTCTGCCCGGGTGCGCCCATTATGCACTCGCGGGATTTAGTGCATTGGGAGATAGTGAATTACATCTACGATGTCATCGAGGATGACGACATCTACAATCTCCGGGACGGGAAGAACGCCTACGGCAAGGGCCAGTGGGCGACGACGCTCCGCTACAACGACGGCGTCTTCTACGCCCTGTTCGTGGCGAACGACCAGCAGAAGACGTATTTGTACAAGACTCGTGATATCGTGAACGGCCCGTGGGAGCGGACGGTCATCGACGGATACTTCATGCACGACGCCTCGCTCCTGTTCGACGACGGCCGCCTTTGGGTGGTCTGGGGCAACGGCGACCTGAACCTGGTGGAACTGGAGCCGGACGGCAGCGGCGTCAAGGCCGGCGCCGAAGCGCAGGTCATCATCCCTTCCCCGCAGGAAGGTTGGATGCTCCGAGCGGAAGGCTCCCATTTCTACCACATCGGCGATTACTATTACGTGCTGGAGATTGACTGGCCGCGGGAGAAGCCTCGCACGGCCACCATCTGGCGGAGCAAGAACATCGAGGGCCCGTACGAATCCAAGGTGGTGCTCCAGGGCACCCTCGGCGGCCGCCATGACGGCATCGCGCAGGGCCCGATCATCGACACGCCCCAGGGCGACTGGTACGCCGTCCAGTTCCAGGACCACGGCGCCGTGGGGCGCATTCCGTGCATCCAGCCCGTCACTTGGGTGGACGGCTGGCCGATGATGGGTGTCGATGGCGTCCCGCAGGAGGAAGTGACCGTGAACCTGCCCGCGGCGGGCCGCGACTATGTCTGGGACAGTGACGAGTTCGACGGCGACCGCCTTGCGCTGGTCTGGCAGTGGAACCACAAGGCCCCCGAAGGCTGGTCCCTCACCGAAAGGCCCGGCTGGCTGCGGCTGCGGGCGACGAAGGCCACCGGCATTGCCGATGCCCGCGGCACCCTCACGCAACGCACCGTCGGCCCCCGCTGCATCAGCGAGGCGCTCCTGGACGCATCCCGGATGATGCCCGGCGACGAGGCCGGCCTCTGCGCCTTCCAGAGCGCCAACGCACGTATCGGTGTGCGCGTAGCCCCTACAGGACAGCGCTTTATCGTCCTTCACGAGAATGGACGCTCCTTCTCCCGTGGTGAGGACGGAAGGCCCGTGTTCGAGGCTGTCGATGACGATATCGCCGTTATTCCGATGGAGGGTGATCTCCTCTGGATGCGCATCAACTATGTCTTTACGCCCCAGAAGGAAGACGAGGAGGCCGATACGGCCGTCTTCAGCTGGTCCACGGACGGAAAGGAGTGGACCGTGGCCGACTACAAGCTTCACATGCGCTTCTCGCTGGACTATTTCACCGGCTACCGCAGCGCCTTATACAACTTCTCCACCATCGCGAATGGCGGCGTCGCCGATTTCGACTGGTTCCATCAACGGGTGTATTAGAGATAATTGTTGAACAAATAAAAGTCAATCAATTCTTTTCTTCATGGTAATACCAGATTGCTGTACAAGGATGCTTTGACGGTCGAAAATCTGCATATGAAAGCTGTACAAAAAAGCCTGGGATTTCTTCTTCGTATTGTTTTCCTTTAAAGACAGTTAAAGGAATCTCCTCCAATAAGAATTCATTTTCTCCAAAATGGCCCTTTTCATATATCCTTATGGTAGGATTCGAGAACCGATTGGAAATCATATTATAAACATCATCATACGAATAAGCGATATCCTTAATCAAAAAAATAACGGATCCTCCGAATTTGCTGGAAGGATTACTGCTCGAAATAGTAATATAATCGCGTGTCTCCGAAGAAGATGTTGTCTCATCACAAAAAAATGAACAATCGATAGGAGTATCTGTATGGTTGGCAACCCGCAACGAAACCTCAAAGAAGCTGGGATCCGCCTTCCATTCACAGGAACAAACCATCCATAAAAGCATTAGTAAATAACATCTACGTTTCATAAATCACTGTCTGTTTATGGTCTAACTCTCTGCTAAGCAACTCGAATCTAGCAAAAAATCCGCTAATCTCGTATTATGCATTCAATAATATGAAACGTTTTCTTTCTTTTTTCCCTGCCCTCCTTTTCTCCCTCCTTCCGCTCCAGGCGCAGAATCCTGTCATCGGCACATCTTTTACGCCGGATCCGGCGCCCTATGTGCACGGGGACAAGGTGTATCTGTTCGTGGACCACGACGAGGACGATGCCGTCTATTTCAAGATGAAGGACTGGCTGCTGTACAGCACGGAGGACATGGTCAATTGGACCTATCTCGGGACGCCCGTGTCCACTGCCACGTTCCCGTGGGCCTTTCAGGGCGACCGCGCCTGGGCCTCGCAGGCCGTGGAGCGGAACGGGAAGTGGTACTGGTACGTGTGCCTGACCGAGGCCGCGACGCGGGCGGACGCCCTGGCGGTCGCGGTGGCCGACGCCCCGCAGGGCCCCTACACGGATGCCATCGGCGGA
>JAEEGJ010022971.1_pt1 | contig 13162 bp, 10 predicted proteins | sample 8958761 | NCBI WGS metagenome assembly JAEEGJ01 (sample SAMN16246546, study PRJNA631951) | gut metagenome | biome: gut microbiome; feature: rumen; material: RS-attached | host: Bos | place: Iran: Karaj | collected 2018-10
AGCAGTCTTGTAGTAAGCGTCAGCAGAAGCTTCATGCAATTTACGTACAGAAATTGCAGAGCATGCAGGAAAATAATTAAAAATATTTTTGTTTTCATTTTTATTTCTTAAATTTGCTTCTCCGTAAGAATTGGAGATGGCAAATGGAAATAAAGATGTTCACGGAATATTTGAGGCTCGAACGTAGAAGTTCCGAGCACACAGTAAAATCTTACGAAACTGATTTGGTTCAGTTTCGTGATTTTATTTGTGGTAACTCAAAGTCGACATCTTGCTCCGAATATTTTACCGACAGAAATGTAAGGATGTGGATGATGAACCTGAAGGAAAGTGGTCTGTCATCCCGTAGTATTAACCGCAAGCTGTCGAGCCTTAAAGCATTTGCAACTTATTTGAAAAAGGTCGGCAAGATGGACAAAAATCCATTATCCAAGATATCAAGCCAGAAAATTAGCAAGCGTCTGCCCGAGTTCGTCGCCGAGAACGATATGGACAAGATGACTACCAATGACTTTTATTCAGATGATTTTGCCGGCAAACGCGACGAGTTTATGGTAGAACTTTTCTATGCTACAGGAATGCGTTTGTCTGAGCTGATTAATCTGAAACATCTAGACTTTATGCCTTCGGAACGCCAGGTGAAGGTTTTCGGAAAACGAAGCAAGGAAAGAATCTGTCCGTTGAACGACTATATTATAAATAGGTATAACGAGTATCTTGAGTCGAAAAAGCAGCAGGGATTCGATGTCAGTTCACAGGCGTGGTTGTTTGTTACCGATAAGGGTGAGAAGTTGTATTCGAAGTTTGTATATCGAAAGATTACCCATTATTTGGAGCAGGTGACAACCATCGACAAGAAAAGCCCGCATGTGCTTCGTCACACATTTGCAACCCAGATGCTAAACAACGGAGCAGACCTAAATGCAATAAAGGAGTTGCTTGGACATGCGAGTCTGTCGGCAACGCAGGTATATACGCACAATACATTCGAGAAATTAAAAACAGTTTATAAACAAGCTCATCCACGAGCATAAAAATGAAAGGGAAAAGAAATGAACGTAAAAGTACAGTCGGTTCAGTTTGACGCTGACCAGAAATTATTGGATTATGTTGATAAAAAAGTTGGTAAATTGTCGCAGATGGCTGACAATATTTTGAGCGCTGAAGTAATTTTACGCCTCGATAAGTCGGAAACTAACGAAAATAAGATAGCAGAAGTTAGCCTTGAGGTGCCAAAATTGACTGGTTTATTCGCAAAACGTCAGTGCAAAACTTTTGAGGAAGCTGTTGATCTATCGGTAGATGCGTTGAAAAAACAGCTTGTTAAGGCAAAGGAAAAACAGCGTGATTAAAAAAACTAAAAAAAATTTTGTCAGTAAAAAATAATCATCTATATTTGCAGTCCCTTTCGAGGGTGTAAAAACGATCTTTAAAAGTGTTGATGATTATTTTTTAGCCGATGTAGCTCAGCGGTAGAGCAGCTGATTTGTAATCAGCCGGTCGGCGGTTCAAATCCGTTCATCGGCTCGAAAAATGGTCTGGGGAGATACCAAAGTGGCCAACTGGAGCAGACTGTAAATCTGTTGTCGTAAGACTTCGGAGGTTCGAATCCTTCTCTCCCCACTACAAGGAAGAACGTGCGGGAATAGCTCAGTTGGTAGAGCATCAGCCTTCCAAGCTGAGGGTCGCGAGTTCGAGTCTCGTTTCCCGCTCGTAAAGCCAATGTAGCTCAGGGGTAGAGCACTTCCTTGGTAAGGAAGAGGTCATGGGTTCAATTCCCATCATTGGCTCTTTTTTTTGTATATATATATTAGTTAATAGGTATAATAGAGAAATAATTTAAGTATTATCATTAAATAAATTTGAAGTCATGGCTAAAGAGAAATTTGAAAGGACTAAACCGCACGTTAACATTGGTACCATTGGACACGTTGACCACGGTAAGACCACATTAACATCTGCTATTACAACTGTATTGGCAAAGAAGGGCTTGTCAGAAATAAAGAGCTTCGATTCTATTGACAACGCTCCAGAAGAAAAGGAAAGAGGTATAACCATCAACACTGCACACGTTGAATACCAGACCGAAACCCGCCACTATGCACACGTTGACTGCCCAGGTCACGCCGACTATGTAAAGAACATGGTTACTGGTGCTGCTCAGATGGACGGTGCTATCTTGGTAGTTGCTGCAACTGACGGTCCTATGCCACAGACAAACGAACACGTACTTCTCGCTAAGCAGGTAAACGTACCTAAGATGGTTGTTTTCCTCAATAAGTGCGATATGGTTGACGATCCAGAATTGCTCGACCTCGTAGAAATGGAAGTTCGTGACCTTCTTACTAAGTATGATTTCGACGGTGACAACACTCCTGTTATCCGCGGTTCTGCACTTGGTGCTTTGAACGGTGAACCTCAGTGGGAAGAAAAGGTTCAGGAACTCATGGACGCTGTTGATACTTGGATTCCATTGCCACAGCGTGAAAACGAAAAGCCATTCTTGATGCCTGTTGAAGACGTATTCTCGATCACTGGTCGTGGTACTGTTGCAACTGGTCGTATCGAAACTGGTGTTATCCACGTTGGTGATAAGGTTCAGATCGTTGGTTTGAGCGACGAATTCAAGGACACAACAGTTACTGGTGTTGAAATGTTCCGTAAGCTCCTCGACGAAGGTGAAGCTGGTGACAACGTAGGTTTGTTGCTCCGCGGTATCGACAAGGACGAAGTTAAGAGAGGTGAAGTTATCGCTGCTCCTGGTTCAATCCATCCGCACACTCACTTCAAGGCTGAAGTTTACGTTTTGACAAAGGAAGAAGGTGGACGTCACACTCCATTCCAGAACCACTATCGTCCTCAGTTCTTCTTGAGAACTTTGGATATCACTGGCGAAATCGCTCTTCCAGAAGGAACCGAAATGGTAATGCCTGGTGATAATGTAACAATCGACGTTACTTTGATTTACCCGGTTGCATTGAACGTAGGTCTCCGTTTCGCTATCCGCGAAGGTGGTAGAACAGTTGGTGCTGGTCAGATTACCGAAATTGTTGAATAATTATTATTAACTAAAAGTGATGGGACTCGTCCCGTCACTTTTTATACGGGTGTAGCTCAGTTGGTAGAGCACTAGTCTCCAAAACTAGGTGTCGGGAGTTCGAGCCTCTCTACCCGTGCAAGATAAAGAATTTTACGCTATAATGAAGAAGATAAAAGCATATTTTGCCAACGTTTATGATGAGTTGGTAAGGAAAGTTACCTGGCCTAAGTGGTCAGAACTTCAAAGTAGTGCAATAGTGGTAATGGTTGCTTCCTTAATATTTGCCCTCGTAATATTCGTAATGGACTTTGCATTCAAAGGTCTGTTGGAATGGGTTTACGGGTTATTTTATTAAACCAGTTTTTTTTCGATTGGAGTTATGTCAGAAGTTACTAAGAAATGGTATGTGGTACGCGCATTGAGCGGTAAGGAAAAGAAGGTGAAGGAATATCTCGAAAGTGAAATCCAGCATCGTAACCTCACCGAGCAAGTTCCGCAGGTACTAATTCCAACTGAAAAAGTTTATCAAGTTAGAAACGGAAAGCCTGTTCACAAGGAAAGAAATTTCTTCCCAGGTTATATTCTTATCTATGCAGCCCTTGATGGTGAGGTTGAGCATGTGATAAAGAATGTGTCTGGTGTGATTGGTTTTCTTGGAACCAAAGACGGAAAGGCAGTGCCTCTGAGAAACGATGAAGCTGCAAGGATTCTTGGCAAGGTTGACGAATTGTCTGAAAATGCAGACGAAGTCAGCGTTCCATTCTTTGTCGGCGAAGCCGTAAAGGTTACCGACGGACCGTTTAATGGTTTCAGTGGTGTAATTGAAGAAGTGTATGATGAGAGGAAGAAATTGAAGGTTATGGTAACCATCTTTGGTAGGAAGACCCCAATTGAACTTCGATTCATGCAAGTCGAAAAAGAGTAATCTAAAGTAATAACGGAAAAGTTATGGCAAAACAGATTGGCGGTTTTATTAAACTGCAAATTAAAGGTGGGGCTGCAAATCCCGCTCCTCCGGTAGGTCCAGCTTTGGGTTCGAAAGGTTTGAACATTATGGAGTTCTGCAAGCAGTTTAACGGCAGAACACAGACTCCACAGACAGCAGGTAAAGTATTGCCAGTTGTTATCACTTATTATAGTGACAAATCTTTTGATTTCGTAGTAAAGACTCCGCCGGTTGCTGTACAGTTGATGGAAGTCGCAAAGGTTAAGAAAGGTTCGTCAGAACCTAACCGTTCTAAGGTCGGCTCGATTACCTGGGATCAGGTGAAGACTATCGCCGAAGGTAAGATGGTTGACATGAACGCTTTCACAATCGACTCAGCAATGAGCATGGTTGCAGGAACAGCTAGAAGTATGGGAATCGCAGTAAAGGGCGACTCTCCAATTAAGAAATAATTTAAGTACTTTTTGAAATGACAAAAATTAGTAAGAAAAGAAAAGTTGCTTTGTCTAAAATAGAAAATGGCAAGAAGTACGATCTTCAGGAAGCTGCTAAATTGGTAAAGGAAATAACCTACACAAAGTTTGACGCATCTGTTGACTTGGATGTTCGCCTCGGTGTTGACCCTCGTAAGGCCAACCAGATGGTAAGGGGTATCACCACTTTGCCTCACGGAACTGGTAAGCAAGTTCGCGTGTTGGTATTGTGTACTCCCGACAAGGAACAGGAAGCTAAGAATGCAGGAGCTGACTATGTTGGTTTGGATGACTATATCGAGAAGATCCAAGGTGGTTGGACCGATGTTGACATCATCATCACCATGCCAATGGTAATGGCAAAAATAGGTAAGTTGGGTAGAATATTAGGTCCAAGAGGCTTGATGCCAAACCCAAAGACCGGAACAGTTACCATGGAAGTTGGCAAGGCAGTAGAAGATGTTAAGAAGGGTAAAATCGACTTCAAGGTTGACAAGTTTGGTATCATTCACGCAGGAATCGGCAAGGTTTCGTTCGAAGCAAACAAGATTGCTGAAAATGCAAACGAATTGCTCCAGACTATCATCAAGTTGAAGCCAGCAGCAGCTAAGGGAACTTATGTAAAGAGCGTTTACCTTTCTAGCACAATGAGTCCTGGAATAGAAATCGATACAAAAACAATTAATTAGTAACACACGAGTATGAAACGAGAAGACAAGAATGCTCTTATCGAGAACCTGAAGTCGGCAGTAGAACAGTACAATCACTTCTACATTGCAGACATTTCGGGATTGAACGCTAAGCAGACATATACGCTTAGAAAGAAATGTTTCGAGAAAGACATTGAACTGATTGTTGTTAAGAATACCTTCTTTAGAAAAGCACTGGAACGTATCGGCAACGGTTACGAAGAATTGTATCCCGTATTGGTTGAAAATTCAGCAGTAATGTTCTGCAACACGGCTAACGTGCCTGCAAAACTTATAAAGGAATTGAACCAGAAGAGCGACAAGCCTCTATTCAAGGGTGCTTATGCTGAGGAATCAATTTATATCGGACAGTCCAATCTTGAGGCACTTGCTAGCCTTAAGTCTAAGGAAGAACTTATTGGTGATGTTATATTATTGTTGCAGTCGCCGATGAAGACCGTATTGGGACAACTAGAGTCAGGCAAGAATTTATTAGGAGGTTTAGTAAAAACCTTATCAGAGAGAGAATAAAAAAATTAAAAAGTTAAAAAGTTAAAATTTAATAAAAATGGCAGATCTTAAGAAATTGGCAGAAGAATTAGTTAATCTTACTGTTAAAGACGTAAACGAATTGGCAAATATTTTGAAGGAAGAATACGGTATTGAACCAGCAGCAGCAGCAGCAGTAGTAGCAGCTCCAGCAGCAGGTGGCGCAGCAGAAGCAGCAGCAGAAAAGACCGAATTCGATGTTATCCTTAAGGCAGCTGGTCCAAAGAAATTGGACGTTGTAAAGGTTGTTAAGACTTTGACCGGCCTCGGATTGAAGGAAGCTAAGGAATTAGTTGACGCAGCTCCAAAACCAGTAAAAGAAGGTGTTGCTAAGGACGAAGCAGAATCTTTGAAGAAGCAGTTGGAAGAAGTTGGAGCAGAAGTTGAACTTAAATAAACGACTTTTGTTGCATAATTTATAGGTTTAGACCCCCTCGGGGGGTTTAAACCTTTGTTGGTTTAGGTTCATTTTTAAATATTTGCGACAATGGCTGTTAATACAAATCAAAGAATAAATTTTTCAACAACAAGAAATCAGCTCGAATATCCAGATTTCTTGGAAATTCAAATAAAATCGTTTAAAGATTTCGTTCAGCTAGATTCCACCGCTGAACAAAGAAAGTCGGAAGGTCTGTATCAGGTGTTTGCCGAAAACTTCCCGATAACCGATACCCGCAACAATTTTGAACTTCAGTTCATCGACTATACTCTTGATCCTCCAAGATATAGTATCGAACAATGTATAGACAGAGGTCTTACATACTGTGTTCCACTGAAGGCTAAGTTAAGACTTACATGTAGCGACGAAGAACACGAGGACTTCGAGGACTCGATTCAGGATGTATGGTTAGGTACTATCCCTTATATGACCCCAAGCGGTACTTTCGTTATAAACGGAGCAGAAAGGGTTGTAGTTTCCCAGTTACATAGGTCTCCTGGCGTTTTCTTCAGCCAGTCAATGCATACCAACGGTACTAAATTGTATTCAGCAAGAGTTATCCCATTCAAGGGTGCATGGATAGAATTTGCTACCGATATAAATACTGTGATGTATGCATACATCGACCGTAAGAAAAAATTGCCTGTAACAACATTGTTGAGGGCTATAGGTTTTGAAAACGACAAAGATATTCTTGAAATCTTTGATTTGGCAGACGAAATAAAGGTTTCAAAGACAGCATTGAAGAAAGTCGTTGGTCGCCGTCTTGCAGCAAGGGTGCTGAAGACTTGGATTGAAGATTTCGTTGACGAGGATACAGCAGAAGTTGTTTCCCTCGAAAGAAACGAAATCATTCTCGACCGTGAGACAGTAATAGAGAATGAACATATCGACATGATTGTTGAATCGGGAGTCAAGACAATTCTCTTGCACAAGGAGAACCAGAAGATTTCCGACCATGCAATCATATACAATACTTTGCAGAAGGATACATGTAACTCCGAAAAAGAAGCTGTATTCTATATTTATCGCCAGTTGAGAAACGCAGAGCCACCCGATGAGGCAACAGCTCGCGATGTTATCGACAAGTTGTTCTTCTCCGACAAGAGATACGACCTTGGCGATGTTGGTCGTTATAGAATCAACCAGAAATTGGCTCTTGATGTTCCCGATACAACCCGTGTGTTGACAAAGGAAGACATCATCGCCATAATCAAATATTTGATTGAACTTATCAACTCAAAGGCTGATGTGGATGATATCGACCACTTGAGCAACCGTAGAGTAAGAACCGTTGGCGAGCAGCTTGCAAACCAGTTCAGCGTTGGTTTGGCTCGTATGGCTCGTACAATCAGGGAAAGAATGAATGTAAGGGACAATGAGGTATTCCACCCGATGGACCTTATCAATTCAAAGATTCTTTCTTCTGTGATAAATTCATTCTTCGGCACAAACCAGTTGTCGCAGTTCATGGACCAGATAAACCCATTGGCAGAAATGACACACAAGAGACGTCTTTCGGCTTTGGGTCCTGGCGGTCTGTCGCGTGAAAGAGCTGGTTTCGAAGTTCGTGACGTTCACTATACACATTATGGTCGTCTTTGCCCGATTGAAACACCTGAAGGTCCAAATATCGGTCTTATCTCTTCGCTTTGCGTTTACGCTAAGATCAACAACCTCGGTTTTATCGAGACACCATATAGAAAAGTATCAGACAATGCTGTTAGCTTTAACGATATAGTATACCTGAGTGCAGAACAGGAAACTGGTCTTGTTGTGGCACAGGCAAATGCAGAAGTTGACGATAGCGGCAAATTCCAGAATAGTAGGGTTAAGGCAAGAAAGGAAGGCGACTATGTAGTTGTTGCTCCAGAAGAGGTTCAGTTGATGGACGTTGCTCCAAACCAGATTTCTTCTATTGCTGCTTCATTGATTCCGTTCTTGGAGCACGATGATGCTAACCGTGCATTGATGGGTTCGAACATGATGCGTCAGGCAGTTCCTCTGCTTCGTCCAGAAGCACCTATCGTTGGTACTGGTATCGAGCACATGGTTGCTCAGGATTCGAGAATTCTTCTCGTAGCCGAAGGCAATGGCGTTGTTGAATACGTTGATGCAGAAAAGATAATAATAAAGTACGACAGGACAGACGAAGAAAGATTCGTTAGCTTCGTTGGCGATTCTGTCGAATACAAGATACCGAAGTTCAGGAAGACAAACCAGAACACATGTATCAATCTTCGTCCAGTTGTAAGCAAGGGACAGAAGGTTACCAAGGGAATGATTCTTACCGAAGGTTACGGAACCCAGGGTGGTGATTTGGCTCTCGGTAGAAACCTGAAGGTTGCCTTCATGCCTTGGAAGGGTTACAACTACGAGGATGCTATCGTTCTTAACGAAAGAGTTGTTCGCGAAGATTATTTCACCTCAATTCACATTACCGACTATCAGCTTGATGTTCGTGAAACAAAGCGTGGTCTTGAGGAACTTACATCAGATATTCCAAATGTCAGCGAGGCTGCTACTAAGGACCTTGATGAAAACGGTATAATCCGTATTGGTGCAAGGGTAAAGCCAGGTGACATAATGATTGGTAAGATTACTCCTAAGGGCGAAAGCGATCCTTCACCAGAAGAAAAGCTTCTCCGTGCAATATTCGGTGAAAAGGCTGGCGATGTAAAGGATGCTTCATTGAAGGCTTCTCCTTCTACAAGCGGTGTTGTAATCGACAAGAAACTCTATTCAAGACTTGTTAAGGACAGAAAGACCAAGACTCAGGACAAGATGTTGGTCGAAGCTATCGAAGAAGTTGAAAGAAAGGAACTCAACAAGTTGAAAGACATCCTCGTTGACAAGTTGTTTGCAATCGTTAACGGCAAAACTTCTCAGGGAGTAAAGGATAACCTCGACCAGATTGTTATCCAGAAGGGTGTAAAATATACGCAGAAACTCCTGCAGGGAATCGATTTCATCAATGTTAATCCGAACAAGTGGACGACTGACAAGTCGCGCAACGATCAGATAGCTAAGATTTTGTTCAACTACATGGTTGAATACAAGAAGATTACTGGTAAGTACAGACGCGAAAAGTTGGATATTACCATTGGTGACGAACTTCCATCGGGCATCATGCAGATGGCTAAGGTTTACCTCGCAAGCAAGCGTGTAATCAGAGTTGGTGATAAGCTCGCAGGTCGTCACGGAAACAAGGGTATCCTTGCTCGTATCGTTCGTCAGGAAGATATGCCGTTCCTTGATGATGGTACTCCAGTCGACATTGTACTTAACCCGTTGGGCGTGCCTTCTCGTATGAACCTCGGACAGATTTACGAAACTGTTCTTGGTTGGGCAGGTCGCGTTCTCGGTTGCAAGTTCGCAACTCCTATCTTCGATGGTGCAAGCCTTGAACAGATTTGCGAATACACCGACAAGGCAGGCGTTCCACGTTACGGAAAGACTTGGTTGTACGATGGTGGCACAGGCCGCAAGTTCGACCAGCCGGCAACAGTTGGTGTAATCTACATGCTGAAACTCGGTCACATGGTTGAGGACAAGATGCATGCTCGTTCAATTGGTCCATACTCACTTATTACGCAGCAGCCTTTGGGCGGTAAGGCTCAGTTCGGTGGTCAGCGTTTCGGTGAAATGGAAGTCTGGGCACTTGAGGCTTTCGGTGCAGCAAATGTACTGCAGGAAATCCTTACTGTTAAGTCTGATGATGTTGTCGGAAGAGCAAAGACCTACGAAAGCATCGTTAAGGGCGAACAGATGCCTGTACCGGGAATTCCCGAATCATTGAATGTGTTGTTGCATGAATTGAGAGGTTTGTGCTTGAAAATTAATCTTGAATAATTGATAAAAATCTGGTAAAATGGCTTTTAGAAAAGATACAAAAGTTAAGACCAACTTTACAAAGATAACTGTAAGCCTTGCTTCTCCCGAAGAGATTCAGGACTTGTCGAGCGGCGAAGTTACAAAACCCGAAACCATTAACTACAGGACATATAAGCCCGAAAGAGATGGTTTGTTCTGCGAAAGAATTTTCGGTCCGTGCAAGGATTACGAGTGCCATTGCGGTAAATACAAGAGAATAAGATATAAAGGTATCGTATGCGATAGATGCGGTGTCGAGGTAACAGAAAAGAAGGTTCGTAGGGAAAGAATGGGTCACATTAAGCTCGAAGTGCCAGTTGCTCATATCTGGTATTTCAAGACTCTTCCTAACAAGATCGGTTACCTTCTCGGTCTGCCATCAAAGAAGCTTGACGCTGTAATATACTACGAAAGGTACATTGTGCTTCAGCCAGGTCCAAAGGCAGAAGAAGGTGTTGCAGAACTTGATCTTCTCACCGAAGAAGAATATGTACAGATTCTTGATTCTCTTCCTCGTGAAAACCAGATGCTTGATGATACCGATCCTAACAAGTTCGTTGCAAAGATGGGTGCCGAGGCTATTCTCGAACTCTTGAGAAAGATTGACCTTGACAAGTTGTCATACGAACTTCGCGATAGAGCTGGTAAGGAAACATCTCAGCAGAGAAAGGCTGAAGCTTTGAAGAGACTGAATGTCGTTGAAGCTTTCAGAATGTCGAAGGACATCAACAAGCCGGAATGGATGATTGTACAGGTTGTTCCTGTTATTCCTCCCGAGCTTCGTCCTTTGGTTCCGCTGGATGGTGGTCGTTTCGCTACATCTGACCTCAACGACCTCTATCGTAGGGTTATCATTAGAAACAACCGTCTGAGAAGACTTCTCGAAATAAAGGCTCCAGAAGTAATTCTTCGTAACGAAAAGCGTATGCTTCAGGAAGCTGTAGATTCATTGTTCGATAACTCAAGAAAGTCGAGAGCTGTAAAGACAGAAGCTAACAGACCACTCAAGTCGTTGAGCGACAGTTTGAAGGGTAAACAAGGTCGTTTCCGTCAGAACTTGCTCGGTAAGCGTGTCGACTTCTCGGCTCGTTCGGTTATCGTTGTAGGTCCTGAATTGAAGATGGGTGAATGTGGTCTTCCTAAGTTGATGGCTGCTGAGTTGTACAAGCCGTTCGTTATCCGTAAGTTGATTGAACGTGGTATTGTCAAGACAGTTAAGTCGGCTAAGAAGATTGTTGATCGTCGTGAACCTGTTATTTGGGATATTTTGGAGCACGTAATGAAAGGTCATCCTGTTCTCTTGAACCGTGCACCGACATTGCACCGCTTAGGTATTCAGGCATTCCAACCACATATGATCGAAGGTAAGGCTATTCAGTTGCATCCATTGGCATGTACAGCATTTAATGCCGACTTCGATGGTGACCAAATGGCTGTTCACGTTCCTCTTGGAAATGCTGCTATTATGGAAGCACAAATGTTGATGTTGGCATCTCATAATATTTTAAATCCTGCCAATGGTGCTCCTGTTACAGTGCCTTCTCAAGATATGGTTTTGGGATTGTATTACATTACCAAGCCATTGGAAACAACTAACAAAGATGATAAAGAATTGAGAGCATTCTATTCTTCTGACGAAGTTGTGATGGCACATGCTGAAAACAAGATACATACTAATGATTATATTAGATGTAGAGTAAAAAACAGCAAAGGTGAAATTGAATTAATAAAAACGACAGTAGGTCGTGTAATATTCAACCGTGTTGTTCCTGAAGAGATAGGTTTTATCAATAAAACTTTAACAAAAAAATCATTAAGAGATATTATTAGTGAAGTTTTGAAGAAAACCGGTACTACCAAGACTGCTAAATTTTTGGACGATATCAAAGATATGGGTTATAAGATGGCGTTCAAAGGCGGTTTGTCATTCAATTTAGGAGATGTAATCATTCCGGAAGAAAAAGCAACATTGGTACAAAAAGCCAACGAAGAAGTTGACGAAGTGATGTTTGAATATGAAAACGGTTTGATTACTGATAATGAACGTTACAACAAAGTAATTGATATTTGGACACATACCAATGCACAAGTCAGCGATGTTTTGATAAAACGTCTGGCAAATGATAAAGACGGATTCAATTCAGTGTATATGATGTTGGATTCCGGTGCTCGTGGTTCAAAAGAACAGATTCGTCAGTTGTCAGGTATGCGTGGTTTGATGGCAAAACCTACCAAAGCCGGTGCAGCAGGTGGTGAAATTATTGAAAATCCTATTTTGTCAAACTTCAAAGAAGGTTTGTCAGTTATGGAATACTTTATTTCTACACACGGTGCTCGTAAAGGTTTGGCCGATACCGCTTTAAAAACTGCCGATGCAGGTTATTTGACACGTCGTTTGGTCGATGTGGCACACGATGTAGTGGTAGTTGATGTGGATTGCGGTACATTGCGTGGCTTGACAGTAACTGCATTGAAGAAAAATGATGAAATTGTAGAATCATTTGCAGATAGAATTCTAGGTAGAACTGCTTTGCACGATGTAAAAGATCCTAGAACCGATGAATTGATTGTTAAGTCAGGAGAAGAATTGACAGAAGAAATTTGCGACAAAATAGTTGCCGCAGGTATTGAAGAATTGGAAATTCGTTCCGTATTGACATGTGAATCAAAGCATGGTGTTTGTGCAAAATGTTATGGACGTAACTTGGCAACGTCAAAAATGGTACAAAAAGGTGAAGCAGTGGGTGTTATTGCAGCACAAGCTATTGGTGAGCCGGGTACACAGTTGACATTGCGTACATTCCACGTAGGTGGTGTTGCAGGCGGTTCCGGTGCAGAAGACAGCGTAACTGCAAAATCCAGCGGTATTGTTACTTTTGATGAATTGCGTTCTATCGAAGTAAAAGAAGAAGATAAAAATACAGGCGAAGAAATTACATGTCAACGTGTAATTGGCCGTTCGGGCGAAATGCACATTACAGACGAAAAAGGAATTATTCTTTCAACAGCTAATATTCCTTATGGTTCATTGCTATATTTCAAGGAAGGTGACAAGATTAACAAGGGTGATGAAATAGCAAAATGGGAACCTTACAACGCCTTAATTATCTCTGAATATTCAGGAAAAGTACAATTTAACGATATCATTGACGG
>JAEEGJ010022975.1_pt1 | contig 13160 bp, 10 predicted proteins | sample 8958761 | NCBI WGS metagenome assembly JAEEGJ01 (sample SAMN16246546, study PRJNA631951) | gut metagenome | biome: gut microbiome; feature: rumen; material: RS-attached | host: Bos | place: Iran: Karaj | collected 2018-10
GAAGTCGTCCGACTCATCTGAACCGCACGCCCAAAAAGCCAGGCATGCAGCCAGCCCTAGCCAAGAAATTCTCATCCTCACTCCCTTGCCCTTTTCGGGGGCAACAAGTTTCCTATGGATAAGATAAAAAAAACGGACTTGTTTCACAAAACGGGAGCGACTACTGGCAGGTAAATCCCTGCAGTTCCAGGCCCGCGCGCATCTCGCCGTAAGTGGACGTGCGCTTCATGTCCATCGCCTTCATGAATCGGCAGTTGTTGTCGATATGGATGCGGAAACCCGTCATAGTGGGCTCCACCTCGCCCTTCCCGCTCGAACGCACATGTTCCATCATCTGCACGCGCTGGCTTTCCATCGCCGGCGGCACAAACACGTCCGTCACGATGTCCACATTCTCGATTTCGTAGTCGCCGAACACGAACGAGATAGTCACCAGGTTCTTGAGCCCGTTGAACTGCCCCGGAGTCTTGCACACCATATTGCGTTTCGCGTTCTTGACCTTCTTCTGCTTCGCGGCGGGTTTTGCCAGCGGACTCGGCGTGTATTGCAGGGCGGCGAGCAGTTCCTCTTCCTTCACCGCGCCCACCAGCTGGTTTATAATCTTGCCGTCGCGCACCATGAAGAACGTCGGGAACGCGCGAATCGGGAGCGTGGCCTTGATCTTGTCGATGCCCGGCTCGTCAATGCCCACCGTCGCAATCTTGATATCGGGATAGTTCTTCGCGATGCCGATGAGCGTGGGGATCATGATGAGGCACGGCGGGCAGCTCGTAGAAGTGATATCCAGGATGACCGGCTTCTTGGAATGCAGAACCTCACTCTCGAAGTTAGCGTCGTTCACCTTGACAATCTTGATGTCTTCGGCCGGGGCCGCCTTTGGGGCTGCGAATGCGTAAGATGCGCCGCCTGCCACGAGGAGCAGGGTGCAAAGCAAAAAAGCGAAATGTCTTTTCATAGTGTTACCTTCTACACCGAAAAGATACAACTTTTCGCGACGGGCGGCTGTTATAGGATTTTCTGATAGCCAATTTTTGACGGGAGAAACCCATTTTATTCACCGAACCTTTCACCGAACTCCCCATTCAACTTGTTGGGTGCTTGTTGGGTACTTGATGGGTAATTTTGAAATCGATCGATTAAAAAACGGTGATGTCCCGATGGAATAGAAAAGATGTCATGAGCAATTTGCTCCACAACTTGTGGAGTAATTGGGAAATCTTCCTTTTGTTCCCCGATCTTGGGAACATTTTTTGGCTCTTGCGGTAACGGGTAGAGAGTTCCTTTATGACCGCTTTGGCGGCCGATTGATGTTAGAGGCGTCCCCTTTATTCCGAAAGTCCAGAATAAAAAAGACGCATTTTTCCATTAGACGGAAAAACACGTCGGGCATTAATGTACCTAATATCGCCAAAACTGGCACCAATGCGTAAGGCGAGTGTCGCAGCCATGCTTGCATGGATATGACCGAGCCTAGCATTTGGCGCTTGCGCCAGAAGGGGAAGAAAATTTTACAAAGCCTTGACTTCGGCTTCGGTGAGACCCGTAGCCGTCACGATGATGGAATCGGCAACCCCCTGCATACGCAGAGATTTGGCTGTCTCGCGGGTTTTCTCGGAAATCTTCGCGTTAATCTCGTCCGCGAATTCCTCGAACACGCCCTCGACCATAGCGTTGTGGTCCCATTCCTTGTGATACATAGTTAGGTAATCCTTGAATTCCTCTTTCGACAAGTTAGATACTTTCGAGCTTTCTGTCAATAGTTCGAATTTGCGCTCAGCGAGTTCCACGGGCAAATCCTTCAGCCTGTTCAGGAACCTGAAGAAGAACAGCCACTTGCTCACGCTATCGGACGAGGCCTCGATAAAGAAGGGAACCTTCGAGAGTTCGATAGTCGTGAAATTGTAGGTATCCACGAACTGCTCGCCAGTTTCCAAGTCGGTAACGGTCGCGCGGTGGACAATACGGTCATCGTCAAACACCTCATGTCGAGCAAACGCAATCACGTATGTCGGCTTGACCTTGAATCTCCAATCCTGACCTGGTTCCGCCTGGTTAGCAACCATTTCGCTCGCGTAGAAGGCAAGGCGCTTGCGGAAATTCTTCAACTTGCGGATCTGTACCTCTATCTCGATAAGGTTACCCGCGTCGTCTTCGCAGTGCAGGTCAAAAATCGCCGAACGCGATTCGCTGCTCCCGCTCAGGTTCTTCGCCACGCTGCGCGTCATGACATTCCTGATGGGCCGCTTGAGCTGCGGCTCCAGAAGGTCGTTCAGAAGGTTTATGAGGTTCTCGCGGCTAGTAGGCTTGTCCGGGTCGAACGCCTTCTTGAAAGCCAGGTCCACAAGGAGGTTTGCGAACGGGCCGTCTTCGCCCGTTTTGATGAGACAGTCCCTGAAGGACTTGCGGTGTTTTTGCTGTTGTTCCATGCCCTTATAGTTGCAAGAAACGTGCCAAAATGAAAGTGCCGTTTTCACACTAAAAAGGGCACTTTAAAAAAAACGAGGCGGTGATTAATCGATTAAATCAGTGATTTATCGTTTTTAATCAGTTGTTTTTTCTGGTAGTATGTCGGAATAAAAGTGTATATTAGAATCCAGACGCCAAGGAGATTCCACGATGACTCAAAAACTCTGGAACAAATGCAAAAAGTGTGGCTGCGAAAAGCCCGAAGACACCGAAAAACTTTGCGAACAATGCAAGGCAAAGCGTCGACAATTCTGGAGCGACCTCAAGAAGGTCGGCGGCGTAGCCGCTGGCGCACTCCTGGTAGTATTTGCTGGCGGGAAGATGAGGAAGAAATAAAGCATTCTACTTGACCGGCAACGGTGCATAATATATATTTAAAATGTCGGAATAATGTCGGTTTAATGTCGGATAAGATGTCCATGAAAATCTCGGATAAATATGAGCTGGTCCCAATCGCGGTCAACAGTAAACTGTTTAACTTTAGATTTCATATTTTCAAAATCATTCATCAGGGCCTCTCCTTATTCACAACACACATTTATCTAATCAACTCAACCTTTCTAATTATGAAACCAATCTCTCAAAAGAGATTGGTTCCAGTTAAGTCAACCTATTTTTTTCTTTAACTCTTTCAATTTAGACTCAATCATCTCAATATCTTCTTTGATATCAGACTGAGACTCATCCCTTTGTTCATAGGCTTCGCTAACGAAATTAACGGCAATGCCAACAACAATATTTAACATAATGATTGCCGAGAAAAAGACGAAACTGACAAAGTAAATCCATGCGTGAGGATGCGTTTCCATAACCCCATACATTAAATCACTCCATCCTTCAAACGTCATAGCAACAAATAGCGACAACATCGCATCACCTAGACTAGCAAAACACGCCTGTCCAGATGGACCGCCATAAAGATTTACACCAATAATCGCATATACGTAAAACAATATTAGCATTAGTAAAGTTGCGTATCCAAGGCTCGGCAAAGATCTTACAATCGCAGTAATTATACGTTGTAGAGTTTTTAACGAGCTCAAAAGACGTAACGCGCGCAATTCCTTAAGCAGCCTTACAACTCGAAGGGAAGAGAACCCATCTATCGCAGTGGCAAAAGACAAGCTCACAACAATAAAATCAAACAAATTCCATCCAGATTGGAAAAAACTCAACCTTTGAGCACAAATTCTACATATCAGTTCTGCAACAAAAAATCCCAAGCATATAGAATCAATTGCATTTAAAAGATTGCCATACCTATCTTGAATTTCTGGTATAGACTCAAGACCAAGAACAATCGCATTTAATAAAATAATCGCAAATACAATCACCTTAAATGGGACTGATTCAACAATCTTCTTCATCACATTTGACCTATAGCTTGACGATTTACGTATTTAAAGAAGCCTCATTTGATTTTGCATCTTTTTTGCGAGGGCCTCGAGCGCTAATTCTTGCTTCTTCACGAATGCGATCTTTATGGTTTAGGATATCTTTCGGTTGTAATAACGAAACAAGCTCTCCTTGCTGTCCATTTGGCAACGGGAAAGCAATCCCTTCAAATCTATATTTGTTATCTAAAATTTTTCCACACACCCACATAATTGGTTGACCCGATTTTGGGCCACCAAAATGTATCTTCGCAAGAACCCCACTTTCAAAATCAGACAAATTGACATTAGATACATCAAATTCGTCTGCCAGCAAGCCAAGTGTCAAATGGAAAACGGCCCTTTCTTCTATCTCAACATCATTCCGATATTGTTCCATTTCTTTTTTTACTGCTTCACGGTACTTATTTTTCTCCTTTTCAACGACATTCATCAACGCAGCCTTAAAATAATTTTCATACGATTCAAGTTTTGCTTGCGTAACCATCGTTGTATTAGGTTCTACCTTCCTGATGATGTTCTTTTTTTCATCATTACTTAAATATTTTCGTTCCTCTATAATAGCATTTTCAATCTTTGTCATCAGCTCTTGTTCTTCGGCTTTTTTCTTCCCTTCTTCGTACACCTTGCGAACAACATCCAAACTAGCACCAGGAGTACGGAACAAACTAATAACGTATTTTTTCTCGTCGTCAGAAATGGTTTCCAGATCAAAAACCTTGAAGGGTTTCTTTTCCATTATATGGTCTTGACCCGCTAAAAACAAGGCCCATTTTTTTCCATTGGTCAGAATGCCCATATCAGCAAGCATATTATGAACATAACTAGCCAATTCATCAATATGCTTTCCGTTTTCCACACTCTCCGCAAAAGCTTTTGCTTCAATAATTACGGAAAAATTATTCGTCCAAAGCATATAGTCGCAACGACTATGAGCGACCTTGGTGCCTATTTGCGGCAAATCGACCTCAACTTTATAGTGGTCTGCACCGGGACCATATTCATAATTCCATACTTTTTCAACCATATCTCGAATGATATAGTTTTTTACAGATTCTTCATTCGTGAGCTCCCCCGCAAGAGAGAGTGATTTAAACTTGTCAACCAACGCATTCAAGGTTTTCATAAGAGACTCCTTATGGTCAGATAGATTTTATTAGTCAATATATAGATAATTATCACATAATTCTAAAAAAAGTCGGTCAAAATCACAGTGTTTTTAATACTTACTGATATTCTCAAGAAAAAAGGCGCGACCTCTGTACCTTGTTCGATTATTATAAGCCATTAATCCCCTCTGATTGCCCTTCAAAAAAGACTCGCAACTATTTCAATCATACTAATTTGCAACGCATTTAGTGCACGCACGTTCACCACCACATTGATTAAAAACTTCTTTTTCGCACTCTTTAGCGAACCACTCTTATTTCGCATTCATTTCAATCCACTCCCGAAGATACTTAAATGGAAATGGCATTACTGTCAATTGCCCATTTCTCACAAATGTAACATTCATTGTATCCAGAACCTCTCTAAAGAAAAGTTTTGATTCCTTAAATGGGACAACCCTTCTTACTTGAGCAGACCGTTCAACTTTAGGCTGTTGGATTCCACTTCCAATTTGTCCAACCGAATAATATTCGTACAAATCCTCTACAGCTTTTTTGTAGTAGATATCAAGGCAAGCTGCAAATATCTTTTCTAGTGTATCCTTCTTTCGGTCTATCTTGCCATTGTTTATCGCAAAATCAACATCATCAATAGATGGAAGCATAAAGCACTGTGTTTCCTGAATAATATTTATTTCGCTATTGGAATCAACCACTAGACCGATATACCTTTCATACCATTTATTATGCCGTTCTACTTTTTTATTATTTAGCGCAAATATTTCATCATAAAGCCCATATTCCTCCAATTCCGATGTCACCTCTTTAATTTCAAAGGCTCCATTAGACCTTATTGTCATCGCGTAATAATGATTTTCCTTTATTTTCTTCTCCGAATCAATCAATTTTTCTTCGCAAAGGCAAAATTTCCAATCATTATCATATTTATAAGACGACCAATCAATAAGAGAAATTGTTTTTTTTGCATTTGCAATTAAATCATACTTCACAAGCAGTTCATTCAAAACAACAATACACGCCGATTCTTCCAAATCCCCTTTCTTTGCAACGCCCTTTTTATCATCTCTTTTGTATTTAGGGAAGTCTTCAAAAGTTACATGCTGAACAGGCCTATCAACAAAGCGTTTATAAGGATCTTTTTCGTTTGTAGCTTCATAATATGGTTTACAGTGAATCACTCGCAGATTAAGACTATCTTTTTCTTCGTTTCCACTACACTTTACAGAAAAATTCAACTCTTTGTCATTCTTTAAAAAATAATCTTCTTTTGTAAAGATGCGTTCAATAGACTCTTTTAATCTCCTGCAAAAAACAGAGGAGTCATCAGTCGTTATTCGATCAACTATATTGATTTTTTTGCCGCAAAGCATTTGCTTCATTCTACGCAAATGTTCCTTTTTTTGTGACGAAGCAGCTTTTACATCTATCTTTTCCCAATCACATTCTTCCACAATTCTTAATTGTATGAAAGCTCCATATTCCTTATGAAATTTTTCAAGCAGCCTTGTTAAAATCCCAATCTTTGATGATTCAAATTTGGAAATGCTAGAAGCATCCATAAAAGGAATTTGATGTCTAGTGTCTTTATATTGAAACATCGTATAGAAAATCTTTCCAGCATCTGTTTTTGAACGAAGCCTCAAGGTGTTATTCAACTGAAGAACAAATTCTTTTTCCCCATTAGATTTGGTTGATTGAGTGAAGGTTTTCCCATCTAGATGCAATACAAATCCGTCCGATAAGCGAACTTCCACACAAAAGATTTGTTTTTTTGACTTCTCGGAAAAATAGTATAGTTTTCCGCCCAGGTTACTCACATCTTTTGATGAGGAGGATTTCGCCAACGCATTAAACAGAACTTGAATCAAAGAATGTTGGAATTTTTCAAAAGGAACAGACAATTTCTTTTTCGTCAAGTCATATTTTTCATTTCGAGCATTCTTTATTATTTCGGCTATCACAGAATCATTCAGTTGATCCTTTTTCATCATTAAGATAAAACTTTTACCCCTCGTATATTGGATAGCCAATACATTTTCTATTGCAAGCGAATCATCGAAAATTCGTGCATTAGGTTTAAAGCCCTCTCCCTGATTTTCTATCAGATAGAAGTCATATCTTTTATCTATCTCCGTATAATTAATGCTTGACACATCAATTTTATTTAAAAATATACGACTCATTTATCTACCTCTTCTAAAATCTGGAAAATCTCCTTATTCATTTTTAATGATTCTTCATCAAACAAATAAGGCAACTCAATAATTCTAAGCCCCTCTTGTTCTTTATTTAGCAAGGCCCTAACATCATCTTTATCAGCAAAAATATTTATGACAAGAGCCAAATTTCCACCACATCTCCTTAGTTTCTCAAAAATGTGCTCCTGTAGTTTTTGCCCGTTACGGGGCAAGAATGCCGAATGCTGATTCCAATGTTTAAAGTCAACGTAAATATCAGTATTCTTGATTTTGTAGTCAAATAGTTCAAAAAAATCTGGTTCAGCGATCTCCTCAAGTTCTATACCCAAAGAATTAAAAATTTCCCTTCCCGCATATTCACCTAAAGCACCCTTATAAATATTTGTAAATACCGGCGGACAAAGGATATAATCATTTTGTTTAAAATCCATCGGAATTCTTTTAATCAAGTTCTTTAGTTGAGGCAATAAAACAAATAATTCCAATCGCGCTGATTGGCTGGACACTTGTTCATACCCATCCTTATAAGAGAATGAAACCCTTATATCATTATAATCGCCTTCTCGTTCAAACCAAAGCGTATTACTTTCTCTGGGCAACCTTATGTAAAACGGTTGATACAAATCTTCACATGCATTAAATTCTTCTCCAGACATTGTTGGATGTTGTAGAACAAAAGCTCGAATCTGTTGCCATTCATCCATCGCCTTTTCTTTCCAACCATTTCTACCATCCGAAACATATTTTATAATTCTTGCCAAAGCTTCATCAGACCGATTAACTGCGGCCTGTTCAAATTTCTTTTCGCTATCATTTTTCGTGTCGTTAGTCTTAACACTATCCAAAAATGCTTCAAATTCTGGATTTAACAGATTGGCCCCACAAGCCCTTCTGTCAATTATTTCTGCAATTGACGAATCATAGAAAATGTACACATTCGGCCTTTTCATATTTCTACGGCAAATGCGTCCAACAGCTTGAACAAGCTGTTTCGTTGCAAAAAAAGAAAAACTATCTAGTTCGCTTTGTTTTATGGACAATTTTCTACCGCCACAGAATTTTAGGCGGAAAGCATCCTTTATATATCGTCTACTCTCGTCGTAAGAAATTTCGCCAACCTCTTTCAAATACTCTACTTGCGAAATGAACTTGCCGAATTCCTTTTCTTCGCAGGAATTAGACAACTGGACAAGTAAATTTGTAGGCTTATCTAAATAAATTGCATCAAAGTCTTTTTTTCCCGATGGGTCAAAGTCATTAATTTGAATAATTTGATCCATTTCCCCATTTTCATTCTCTTTTTTTAGGAACTCCGGAATGTCATAAAGAAGGTTTTGTCCTGCGCCAATCGTTTGGTACGTAGAAATCACCAATATCCTCTTTCCTTCCCCCAATTTTGTCAATACTTCGTTCTTCTTTTGTTCATAACTGTTTCCACCACTCAATATTACGACATTTTCTTTAAATGACAGTTTCCCCACAGCAATCCTATTAAAGATCTCCATAAGAACGTCTTTATCAAGATTCTCATTTTTTGATTTCGGAAACAACGTTAAAAGGCACAGCAACGACTGAATACAATCTGTTTGTATGAACTTCTGAAAAACCATTGCGATTCGCAAATATCTTCTTCGATTATAATCATTTGCATCAGAAGACGTGCTCTGTTTTACCAGATTATATATTTCATCACAGGCAGTTTCATCATTTGGAAAAACTTCTGCCCAAGAATTGCGGCTATATTGTTCATCAACTTTTATTGAAATAGGATTAATCTTTATTCTATCATAATGGGAAATTGATTTTTTAAAGTGATTTTCTAATATTTTGATTTCACCAGAATCAAGTTGATAATAACGATTCTTCAACTTGGGAATTATGTAATTATTTATAGCATAATTCCCTATAACCGTTTCATAATTTGCCGTTGCGGAAATGCCAAACACCCTTGCATTTTTACAAATTTCCAACAAAATCTTTTCAGGTGTAGATTCCAATGAAGTCATCATAATTGCAGAACGAAGCGAATGCTGATTGTCGTCCTCTATCGCAAAATATGTAAAGCCATTTTCGAAGAAGGATCCGTCAAACTCCTTTTTCCTATTTTCTTCTTTGTTATTATGGTATAAAAGAATTTCATCGATAAAGAATTGCTTAACCCTATTAAACGAATCACTTGGAAAAAAATTATCCAAAATAGAGCTTACAGCATCTTCATAGGTATAATCCTCATCATAATCATGCTTTAACTGAACGAGATTTGTTGCTAAAATTTGAACCCCACCACAGAAGAATTTCAAGAATCCCCGTACATCCTTAATCATATACTTGAACGCAATAGATTCCTTATCGTCATCATTTTGCGAACATGATATTTCATTAATTCTTTTCTCATCGGCTTTCTTTATTCTTATCTCTTTTGAGTCGTCCCTTCCAGAAATAGTCATACTATGGATATCTTGAAAAAGGAAAGCCGTATCTTCCCCCTCTTCAACATTTTTATGAACATATTTCATATGAAAACGATCATAAATTTCATCGGCACGTTTTTTCCAACTAGGTATGATAGCCTCTAGCTTTTCCTGACCAAACCCTGATTTTTTTTGTTTTTCCGAAGCAGTCGTCATTTCTGCAGGAAAATCACCATGAACAAGCCGATCATAAATCTGCTTGTAGGCCGATACATAATCAATTCTTGACTTTACAGCATTCTCTGTAAGACGATCCAATATAGTGCTTTTAGTTGCATCAAATTCATCAATAAAAATTATGGCATCTTTTGCCAATTCCTTATATATGAAGTAACTTTTCTCAATTATTGGATCATTCCGTAGTAGAAATTTATCCATACTCATGAGATAAACTTGACGTTCTTTCGTCATAATCTGCGGATATAAAGTCAACAGCCACGACCACTTATTTTTCTTATCCATCAAATAAGCAAGTTTCTGCTTATAACCAACTTTACCAGCAAAGTTATTCCTTATTTCAGAATCAAAAATTTGTTTTACTCTACGGCGGAACTGCCTTTCAAGTGTATTTTGAATTTCATCTTTTTTAGTTTTTACTACATCTTGAACATTGAAATCTGTATTCTTCTCCATCTTGACACAGAATTCTACTGCTTGACATAGACTTTTATATTCCTTTAATTCTTGAATTCTGTTAGGAATATCGTCTTTCAATTTCGGCAAATGTTCTAAGACACAATCAAGATTTGATTTTAAATAAAGAACTTTTTGGTCAAAGATTTCTAGTTCATCTTTATTAAAGCGCTCTTTTAATTCTTCTGGCTGAAGATTTTTCTTTAAAGATGTGATAAAGATTATCTTATCTTTACATGCATTTTCCACAACAGTATCGTGAATAAATTTGAACACTGTATAACTTTTACCGGCACCAGTCGGAAGCGGCAAAAGCAAGAGTCCATTGCCTTGCATCTTTGAGAAGGCATAATCTGCAATTATTTCTTCAAGATTCTTCATATATCTAAACCTGTATTTTCGCCTTTTTCGCAGAAATCTTTGATAGATTTGAACATGGATTCTCCTATTTAACGCAAAAAAAAATTAAATTATCATTGCGACGGATTTTGTCGCAATGGATGGCTATTTTTTAGGTTCGTAAGGGGTACCTATGGCAGATATTCAAAAGAATGAACGAATCATCCAACTGTTGGTGGAATTATTGAAACGTCCGAAGAAGGCGTTTACGATTACTGACCTATTGCAGGCGATAGACCTTCCCAAAACGCAACGTCGTAATGTTCAACGCGATATGGTTTCGTTGACGACTTTGCCAGGTAATTTGGTTGTGTGCGATGGCCATGGTACTCGCAAAACGTATCGAACTGGATTGAATGTTCTTGATAAGCTGACATTGCCGAATTTTGAAGATGTGATGCTTCAGTTCGGTTTTTTGCGAAATATTGCGAATATTTACCCTGGCACCGCAGATCTTATTGAGGAGCTTGTGGATAAGATTCAGAGGAATCTTCCTCGATTAGAACAGGATAAATTGAAAGATGCTTATAAGGATATTCATTCCAGAGTTTTCTTTATAGGTGCCACTCGGAAAATCGATGATACTGCTGGGGAGAAGTTGCATACCATTTTATTGGCGCTTCGCAATCGACATGAATTTTCAACGCTATACAAAACATCTGGCGGTGAGACGAAAAAAAAGAATCGTATTCCCGTTGGAATTGCGATGTTTCAGGGGGAGATTTATATTGCTTGTGTTCGTCACAATAATTCTAGGGCTGTTTATACAATCAAGCTGAATCGAATTATTTCGGTTGAACCGACAAAAGTTCCCTTTGTAGAAAATCCTGATACCAGAATTGTTCTAGAGAACAAGGTAAAAGATTTCTCTTTGTTCAACGAACAGGATAACTGCGTTGAAAGAATTCATCTTACATTCCCTCTCGGAAAAAAAGATTTTGTTGAAGACTATCCCTTCCATCCGTCTATGCGCATCAGGGAAGGAAAGGAATTTCTACATGTCACAATGCATGTAAACGTAACCCTCCAACTAAAACAGTGGCTGCTTTTTCATACAGAAAATGGAGTTACAGTTGTAAAACCGGAACATTTGCGAAAGGAACTCCTGAAAATAGGGCTGGAGATTGCGGAAAAGCATGGGTAAGGTCTGCTAAAAAAGGAAGATGTTTGACTTCACTGTTTATTTAGCAGGGCGTTGCGGGGCTGGCGTCTGAAGCCCCGCAGTGAACCGACCCCAAAAAGTTGGACATTTAAAAATTAGGTTATATTCGCCCTATTTATTCGATATTGAACAGGGCTCATCCCCTTGATGTCCAACAGGACGTCAAGCCTGTATTCATGCCTTAGCTCGTTGATGGCTTCCGCCCAGTCTCTTGTTTTCGGGCGTATTTTTCCTCGACCAAGGCTTTCACTTTTTTTAACAGCGCATTCTCCGCACGAAGACGATAGACCTCGTCCTCGAGTTTCTCCAACTCGGTCTGAGGCGTTTTCGCAGTCTTCTTCAGCCTTCCCATATCCGCGTCTTCTCGCCTTGCGCCTGTTCACGAACAGTTCCTCGTAACCGCCGTTCCGGAACAAGTGAACCCAGTCTTTCAAGGTCGTTCTGTTGATGTTGTACTTTACGGTTACCTCGGCATAAGATAACGAATTTAGGACTATGTCGTCAACTGCCATTTTTCTCAATTCGTTCGACCCGCGATAGAAATTCTTCCTGGGTTCGCGCATGCAGCCGAGAATGTCATATTCCCTGCATACATGCCTGACATCGCACCTGTCAAAGTTCGTAAGATGACATATTTCAGTAACCTTCAGTCCGTCCTTGTATAGTTTTGTGACCAAATCCCATTTTTTTCGATTGAAAGCCATAAATTCCTCGAAAGCTGTGTCCAACTTTCGGGGTTCACATCACAGAGGGGGTAGTGGATGACGAAGGAGATCCCCGCCTGCGCGGGGATGACAGCGGGAGTGGCGGGGATGACATTCGGCAGGAGCGAGGGGGAGACTTCCCCCTCCCCCTACGCCCTTCGTTTTAGCCTAACTGCCCGGGCAGCACGAGCTTTTCCTTCGGCGGGAATTCCGCGTCGTACTTCTCGAACGCCTCGGGGTTGCGCATGGCGACAAAGTACGGTTCGGGATCGCGGTAACTGCCGGTAATTCCGTCAAGGAACCCTTCCTGCAGTTCTTTGCAGAGGAAGTAAGGCGCGTCGCTGTCGGGGTCGTCGGCGTAGCGGATTCCCCTGGTGCTCGCGACTACAAAGCCGCTCTTGCCGTAGAACGCGATGTTCCCGCAAATCAGGAGGCAGCCCGCGCCCATCTCGGCGGCAATGCGCATGGAATGGTCGAGCAATGTTTTCCCGTATCCCTTGCGCTTGTAGTCGGGGCGGATGCTGATGGGCCCGAAGGTCATCATGCGGATTTTGCGCCCGTCGTCGGCGTCGATGTGCGACCACGCGTACATCACGTGCCCGA
>JAEEGJ010022976.1_pt1 | contig 13160 bp, 13 predicted proteins | sample 8958761 | NCBI WGS metagenome assembly JAEEGJ01 (sample SAMN16246546, study PRJNA631951) | gut metagenome | biome: gut microbiome; feature: rumen; material: RS-attached | host: Bos | place: Iran: Karaj | collected 2018-10
GTTCAATTATAGCGCATAAACAACAAAAGTCAATAGAGGAATCAAAATGACCGCAAAAGACTTAAAAAACGCGCTTTTACAGGAAGCCGTGCAAGGCAAGTTAGTTCCTCAGATTGCAAGCGAAGGCAATGCAAAAGATTTGCTGGAAAAAATACGCAAGGAAAAAGCAAAGCTTGTAAAAGAAGGAAAAATAAAAAAAGAAAAGCCGTTACCTGAAATAACAGAAGAAGAGATTCCTTTTGATATACCAGAGAATTGGTACTGGTGTAGATTAAGTGAGATTTGTACGAAACTTGTTGATGGAGATCATAATCCTCCTGCTGGATTAAATGAGAAAACTGATTATCTAATGCTTTCATCAAGAAATATTAATAATGACAAATTAGTAGATTTAGAATTAGTTCGTTATCTATCAAAAGACATTTTTGAAAAAGAAAATGAAAGAACAAATGCTCAAAAAGGTGATATATTATTTACTTCAGTTGGAACTTTAGGGCGTAGTTGTGTTTTTGATGGTTCATTAAATATATGTTTTCAACGTAGTGTTTCTATTTTAAAAACATTAATTTATAACTTTTATTTGAAATATTGCTTGGATTCCGGATATATTCAAAATTACGTTATTTCAAATGCGACTGGTACTGCTCAGAAAGGCTTTTATTTAAATCAACTTGCTGAATTATTAATTCCCCTTCCGCCCCTTGCCGAACAAAAACGCATAGTCGCTGCAATCGAAAAGTTCATGCCGCTCATAGAAGCATACGGCAAAAAAGAAACAGAACTCAAAGCATTTAATGAACAAATCGGCGCGCTCACAAAAAAAGCAATTCTACAGGAAGCCGTTCAGGGAAAACTTGTTCCACAGATTGCCGCCGAAGGAAACGCAAAAGATTTACTGGAAGAAATAAAGAAAGAGAAAGCAAAACTTATAAAAGAAGGAAAAATCAAAAAAGAAAAGCTTCTGACAGAAATTAAAGAAGATGAAATTCCTTTTGATATACCGGAAAGCTGGTGTTGGTGTAGATTGGGAGAATTAGGAGATTGGAAATCTGGTTCAACACCTTCCAGAACTAGACCTGAATTATATAATGGGAATATACCGTGGTTAAAAACTGGAGACTTAAACAATGGATATATCAAAGAAATTCCTGAATGTATTTCAGAATTAGCACTCGAATCTTGTTCAATGAGATTAAACCCAGTTGGCTCAGTATTAATTGCAATGTATGGTGCAACAATTGGGAAAGTTGGAATTCTTGATATTCCAGCAACAACAAATCAGGCTTGTTGTGCGTGTATATGTTCAAGTGGGTTGTTCAATAAATATTTATTTTATTTCTTGATGTCTCAAAAAACAGCTTTTGAACAACAAGCAGAAGGTGGAGCACAACCAAATATTTCTAGAGAAAAAATAGTAAATTATTTATTCCCTCTCCCACCATTTGCAGAACAAAATCGCATAGTCGCTGCAATCGAAAAATTTTTGCCGCTTTGTGAAAAATTGGGATGCTAAAAAAGTGCAATATGCTCCATCTTCTTTTTCGGAAATAAATTTTAATATAAGAGCTCTAAAAAATGGTACTGAAAAAGGTTATTGCAGAATTTGCGGTAAATATGGTTCTTTAACAGACGATCATGTTCCTCCAAAATCTTGCGGGAATAAAGGTCGAACCGTATTTTCAATAGGTGTAAATAAACTAATTTTGCAAAATGGTTTTCATTGTCGGACTATATGTTCAAAGTGCAACAATGAACTATTAGGATGTGATTTAGACAAAGAATATAAAAAAGCATTTGATAAAATAAATAATTTTAAAAAATCAGGTTTGTATTTGCCGCGAAATATTTTAGAAATTGATGTTGACATTAAGAAATTTTTTAGAAGCATTATTGCACATTTTTTTTCTGTTGCTGTTTATGAAAAAGACATGACTATACAACAAGTTTTAGAAAGTCCAATACAAGATGATTTTATTTCAGAAAATTGTAGAGCTTTCGTATTAGGTCAAGAAGAAAATCCAAAAAATGTTGATTTATATTATTGGTATTATCCATTCTCAAATATTTATGTAAATCCGTTTATGAGTTTTTCGATAGATTTATCATCAGGTAATAAATCAACAATATATGGAGCAATGATGAAGTTTTTTCCAATTGCAGTCTTTATTTTGGACAAGAAAGTATCAACTGCAAGTCCTCCCGGAATTAAAGTTGACTTTGATAAAGATAAAATATTTTTGGATATGAATCATGTTATGCATAAAGAAATTCTAGAGCACCCAACTAAAACTGGTTGCATTATACTTTCACCAAATAATATAGTTGATGGAACGAAAAATGGTGGATAAAAAACAAAGAGTGTATTCTCAAATTTGTTAATAAAACAAGAAAATTCATTTTTAAGGAATGTAAAAAATGGACCCAAAATTCTTAAAACGCCTTATTGCTAATTGTCCTCTAAACAACTTCACAGAAGATGAAAATAGCGCAAAACGCCACCAGATTCTTGATGATTATTTAGAAAAATCCACAGATTCCCTCTATAAAAATGAAGATCAACTGATGGAAAACTTTTGGAGCGATTACATTGGTTCTTCAGAAGTTGGTATGCTTCTGTCTTCAAAAATGCTTAGAAGATGTTTTATTTATTTGGATTGCGCGGTTGCGGTTTATAACTACATCGCTAAAAAAAGCAAAGAAAAGAAGAATTCAGAACTAGCCAAGCATATTTCGATTCAATTGCAAAATGATTTGAATCAATTTAAGAGCATGCTGCTTCTTGCGATGAACGGTTGTCTTAATAGTTTGATTATGGTGTATCGTTCTTTATATGAAAGTTTTGTAATTGGGCAATACTTGGTTCAGAATCCAGATTTGGTTCCAACATATAACGCTCATGCGCAATTTTTAAGATACCGTCTTACACAAGTTGTGGGGAATAGCAAACCGGAATGGGATAAAAAGTATAATGAGTATATTAAAGAATATGGCGAAGAATTTGTAGAGGATTACGGTTGGACAAAAAGCAAACTTCCAAATAAAAAGGACAGAAAATTAGGAACACTAGCAAAAGCTTGTAAACTTGAGGGTGCGTTTTCAAAATTATATAAGTTTTCTTGCAGTTATGTTCATTCCTCCGCTTTTTCTGTTTCCAGCAGGCCGGATTTAAACCAAATGAAAGTTTTCTTTAATGCATCCATGCATATCATCGAATCAGAAATAACAGATTACATTAGAGAATTAAATATTCCAACAAAAGAAGGCGTAATACTACGGAATATTTTTATATTCTTGTGGCAGGATTCTGAAACGTTAAAGGGATAAAAAAGTCATAAAGAAAAACATTGCAAAATATAAAAATATGCCCTATAATGAGTTATAGGAGTTTATTTATGAAAAAAGTGTTTGCGGCATTAATCTCTGTGGTTTTGCCTTTCTTTATTTTGTGTTGTTCTAATCCGTCGTCAAGTTCTGGAACGAATGTTTCGCAAGGAACTTCCGCTCCGGAAGAAAACCCCAATTCTGGCTCATCCGGTGGGGCCGCCAATTCTGGTCCTGTCTCGTCTTTTACAGGACCGTATACGAACCCTACAAATGGTATAGTTACATATTATGATAGCGTTGGGTATGGGGCTTTTTATGTTCCAGAAATTGAAGAAGGCTGGTATGAGTGCGCCGTTTATTCAAACAGACTTGAAAAAATACCTGCCAATTCAGCGATAGAAATGACTGCAAACGGTAAAACAATAAAGCTTCTTGTTACTGAGCGCTGTCCAGTCGACAGCAGTTATAAAACTCCTGAAGGGGAGAGGTTGATGGATGTAGGTTTTTTTGATCTCCAAAGACCTGCGTTTGCGGCGTTGTTTGATGACTTGCAAAAAGGATTTGAGCCAGTCACATTTAGAACCATTCCTTATTCCACGGCTAAGAACATTAAAATACAAGTCCAGGATGGTTCAAGCCCTTGGTATTTATGTGTTCTGCCTTATAATATGCGTTATCCGTTAAAAAAGGTGGAAATTTCGATTGACGGCTCAAGTTTTTATGACACAAGATTGGTTGGTGGGAATATGTTTAGTTTTATGCCAAACAATAATGAGACAATAAAATGTGACGGACAATCTTTGACGTACTTTCGTCTGACTGATATATACGGGCAAGTTGTCACTTCTAGCGTCGCATTGGAGAGATCAAGTAGTTCGGAAAAAAAGACATATGATTTGGGAGTTAATTTTAATTATTAACTAAACATCAACTTCCGCCCAATTAACGTCAATTTTATTTCTTGCTTTATGCCAAAAACCGTGTTACAATAGTTCCCTATGAAAACAAACATAAAGCAATTAATTTCCCAGATGACATTGGAAGAAAAGGCCGGGCTTTGCTCTGGCCTGGACTTTTGGCACACAAAAGCGGTAAAGCGCTTGGGCGTTCCAAACATAATGGTAAGCGACGGCCCTACGGGGCTGCGCAAGCAGGACCAAAACGGCGACCACCTTGGAGTCAACGACAGCATCAAGGCGGTAAGCTTTCCCAGCGGCTGCTTGACGGCCTGCTCCTTTGACCGCGACCTTTTGCGCATGGAAGGCGAAGTTTTGGGCGACGAATGCCAGGCAGAGGACGTGGCCGTCTTGCTTGGCCCAGCGCTCAACATTAAGAGGTCGCCCCTTTGCGGCCGAAACTTTGAGTACCTTTCCGAAGACCCCTACTTGGCCGGCGAACTTGGCGCGGCTTACACGCAAGGCGTTCAGTCCAAAAACATCGGAACCAGCGTAAAGCACTTTGCGGCCAACTCTATGGAGTACCGCAGAATGTCTTCCACCTCCAACATGGACGAGAGGACTTTGCGCGAGATTTACCTTCCGGCCTTTGAGACGACCGTAAAAAAAGCCAAGCCCGACACAATCATGTGCTCTTACAACAGGGTGAACGGAACATTCGCCTCCGAAAATAAATTATTGCTCACGGACATTTTGAGAAAAGAGTGGGGCTTTGACGGCTTTGTCGTAAGCGACTGGGGAGCGGTGAACGACCGCGTCGCGGGCTTGCTGGCCGGCTTGGATTTGGAAATGCCAGCTTCGGGCGGAGACACCGACAAGCAAATCGCGCAGGCCGTTCGCGACGGAAAGTTGGACGAAGCGGTTTTGGACACCGCGGTGGAACGCATTGTAAAAATCGTCTACAAATTTTTGGAAGGCCGTCAAAAAGGAAACTTTGACAAAAACGCGCACCACTTGATCACGGCCGAAATCGCAAAGGAGTCAATGGTTCTTTTAAAGAACGATTCTAAGATTCTTCCGCTAAAGGAAAAGGACGCGGGCCAAATATTGTTTGTCGGCGCCTTTGCGCAAAAGCCGCGCTACGAAGGCGGCGGCTCAAGCCACATCAACGCGTTTAAAGTCACCGGCGCCTTGCAAGCCGCCAAGGACGCTGGCCTTAACATAAAGTGGCAGCAGGGCTTTGACATAAAGGAAAGCAAGGCAAAGGACGCAAAACTTTTGGCAGCCGCAAAAACCGCCGCTAAAAAGGCCAAGACCGTAGTGATATTCGCCGGCCTTCCCGACAGCTACGAGTCGGAAGGCTACGACCGCTCGCACATGAAGCTTCCGGCCAACCAAAACATTTTGATAGAAGAAATCGCCAAGGTCAACAAAAACGTTGTCGTCGTTTTGCACAACGGTTCCCCGGTGGAGATGCCTTGGGTCAAGAGCGCAAAGGCGATTTTGGAAAGCTATCTTGGCGGACAAGCGGTGGGCATCGCGCAAATCGACTTGCTCTTTGGCCGCGCCAATCCCAGCGGAAAACTTGCCGAGTCCTTCCCGATAAAATTGCAGGACAATCCTTCTTACCTTAACTATCCTGGAAACGGAACTGTCGCCAACTACGCCGAAGGAATTTTCGTCGGCTACCGCTACTACGACAAAAAAGAGATGGACGTTTTGTTCCCCTTTGGACACGGACTCAGCTACACAACCTTTGAGTATTCGGCGCTAAAAGTTGACGCCAAAAAAATCAAGGGCGGACAAAGCGTCGTGGCCAGCGTCAAGGTAAAGAACACAGGCAAAAAGGCCGGAAAGGAAATCGTTCAATTTTACGTTGCCGCTCCCCAGGGAACGGAATGCAAGCCGCCTTACCGCGAGCCGCGTCCCAAGATGGAATTGAAGGGCTTTGAAAAAGTTGAGCTCAAGCCTGGCGAGACAAAAACCGTAACCGTAACTTTGGACGCGCGCGCCTTTAGCGTTTGGGATGAGTCTTTGCATGACTGGTATGTTCCCGGCGGAACGTATCAAATCCTTGCGGCGGCTTCTTCGCGCGACGTTCGTCTTAGCGCCAAGGTTGAGGTTGAGGCCGTGCAGGAACTTCCGTTCCGCGTTACGCCCAACACGGTCTTTGAAGAGATTATGGAAAATCCCAAAGCCTTCGCCGCCGCTAAAGCCTTTAAGGGCGGCCCGCTTTCCGATACGGAACAGCCGCAGGAAAAGCGCGGCAAGAGCGCCCGCGAAAGCATCAGCGAAGAAATGCAGCTTGGCATGCTAAAGAGCCTCCCAATCCGCGCGATGAGAAGCTTTAACCAAGTAAGCCAAGAGCAAGTTGACGCTATGGTGGATGCGTTAAATTCGGCGGCGAAGGGCCGCTCGTGATTTTTATTGAAAGACCGTAACGGTTTGTTCGAGCGGTTTCGCCGCGTCCGTTGGACGCTGCTGGTTGTGACAGGCCATGTCATTGCCGCGCTTGACGCGGCAATCTTTTGACCAAACGATAAGGGTCGCCCTTTGCGGGGCGGCCTTTATTTTTTTAGAGCCACATTTTTCTCTTGCATCTCTTTTATCATGTTTATGATAGGAATTTTTTCAAAGTCGGGGAGTGAGTCTAATCTTTCGATTGTTTTTGCGTATTTATGGTATTTGCGCATGTCTTCTAATTTTTGAGTTGTCTTTGAAGTCGGTTCTTTTCCCGTCACAAGATATTCTATAGGAACGTTGAGAGCGGCGGCTATTTGAAGGGCCAGATCAACTTGCGGAACGCTTTTGCGTTTTAAGCCCATAGCAATTGTCGAGACATCAATATTGACTTTAGAAGCCAACCACTTTCTCGTCATACCCTGGTATTCCAATTCGTCTGTAACGACTTCCCAAAAACTTGCGCTCATAAGACAATTCTAGTTAACAAGAGTGAATTTTTCTTGATTTTTTAACAAGGGTGATATATAATGTAAAAGTGACAATAGTGAAATATTTGGAAAATTTGTAAAATTGTCATATAAGGAGATATATAATGGCGTTTTGTACAAACTGTGGAAAGCAAATTGACGACAAAGCCGTAATTTGCGTAAATTGTGGTTGTCAGGTGAAAAGTGGAAGCGATTCTTCAAATCTTGGAATTGCTTTGTTGGGATTTTTTATTCCAATTGTTGGACTTATCCTATGGGCGATGTGGAAAGATGATTATCCTTTAAAAGCAAAGAGTGCTGGAAAAGGCGCTCTTGTAGGAGTGATTGTTGGCGTAGTTTGTGGAATTATTTATGGTGTCTGCTACGGAATTATTCTAGCTTCAATTGTGAATAAAATTTATTGAGCTAAGGAAGATGAATATGAAAAAACGAATTTGTTGTTTTATTCCATTAATTGTTGCTTTGATAATAGCAGCCTTTAGAGTTCTGAACTGGTTTATAAACTTTGCAATTACAGATAATGTTAAATGGAATAATATTGCATGGATTATCATTAGTACAATTATTTGTTTGGCAGTGCCACTTATGATTGCTTTGAAAAAAGAACTTACAATAAAAATAGCATTATGTATATCAATTTTATTATTTGTTCTTCAACTTTTAATAAATATTTTGCCATATAGTGTTGGACGCAATGTATATATAAAAAGCGGTTATATTCCGGGTTGTCGATTTAAGAGTTTGATTAAGTCATATCCCTATAAGCTTTATGAAGTTTATAGATTGGAAGAATTGATTAAGGAAAATGAGGATGAGTATAATAAACCTGTTGAATATTGGGATGACACTGAGAAAGCACAAGAAAGAAAAAAAAACGCAACAAAAAAGATTAATAAGTTAAAAGAAATGATACAGGAAGAAATGGAGAAAAACAAAAGCAAGACGAGTTATTTCTTCTTAAGAATTTTCGATGAAGGGGCATGTTTATTATTGACAATTTTATGTTTGATAATATCTATTAATCTTTTTAGGAGCCTTCCAAAAAAAGAAAAAAATAATAATATAGCATGTAAGAATTGTGGATGCCGTATTGTTGCTTCATGGAATTACTGCCGCAACTGTGGTAATGTGCTAAAGCTTCCTTCAGGCGAATCTTAAAATAATTCTAAATAGTTTCAAACCCTTTCCATCAACCCAAAAGGCGTGAGCGCGTAGTCTTTGCCGTCAAAGGCATGGCTCGCGCTCGCGTGCTTTATGGAGGCGGTGACTGCCGCTTCCAAAGGCTCGTAGCCTTGCGCCAAAAGAGCCGCGGTCATTCCGGCAAGAACGTCGCCGCTGCCAGCCTTGGCAAGGGCGCTTGTGCCCAGCGGATTTATGTAAACGCGCGGCTGGCTTTCTCCGGCCAAGAGCGAGGCTATCAAAACGTTGGCGCCCTTTAGCAGCAAAACCGCTTGCGGATAGGCGCGGCAAAAATCTTTTGCAAGTTCCAAACGATTTTCAACCACCTCGGCGACGGAATGATTTCCACGACCAAGATTTTTTAACAGCTCGGCGAACTCTTTTGGGTGCGGCGTTAGGACGACGTTTTTCTTTTTGGCGAGCAAGTCTTTTATTTGCGGCCAGTAAAAGATGTCCGCGTCAAGGACAAGCGGCTGCGGAACGGACGCAAGCCCGCAAACAGCGGCAAGAATGGAATCGTTTGCAAGCCCAAGACTGTCGGGGCGGCCAAGGCCTGGACCAACTACAAGCGCCGTCGCGTTTTGCGGAAGGCTGTCCGACACCATTAGCTCAAAATCCGCGACATTTTCAAAATTGATTTTTTGTTCCGCAATTGGAACTAGGCTTGCAAGGCCGCTTCCAAACTTTAGCGCGGCGTGGCCCGCTATGACGGCGGCTCCGGGTTTTGTTCCGGCGTAGATTGCGGTGTGGCCGTATGTTCCTTTGTTTGAGTTTTGCTTTTTGCCGCGCAAGGGGAGCCGCGCGTCGGCCGGCTCCAGCAAGTTGGCGCAAGGCGCGGCCGCTTCTTGGGCTTGCATGGCGCTTTCAAAATTGCTGCGGCTTACGCCAAGGTCGGCCACGATGATTTTTCCGCAAGCGTCTTTTGCCGCGTCGGAGTAAAGGGCCAGCTTTAGCGCGCCCATCGTTACGGTCGTGTCGGCGAGGAAGGCGGCCGCATTTTGGTCTTGCGAACAATCCGCTCCCGTCGGAATGTCGCAGGCAATCTTGTAGGCGCCGTCGATTTTGTTGGCGCTGGCGATGACGGCGGCGGCCATTGCGTCTAGCGTTCCGTGAAAACCGCTCCCAAAAACGCAGTCGTAGACCACGCGCAAGTCAAAGGACGCGCGCTCGATCCATTCATCCAAGTCGTATGGGTTGATGAAAATCGCGCCGGCTTTTTTGGCGCGGTCGGCTTGCAATACGCACATCGCGCTTTTTGGCTCGTACACTTGGCAGACGGCCACGTCGATTTTATGCTGAACGATTCGACGCGCCAAGGCGTATCCGTCGGCGCCGTTGTTGCCGCCGCCCGCTAAAATCAAAACGCAAGGGCGGTTAATGTATTTGTTGTCGGGTGAGAAAAAATGGTCGCTTCCCGCGCGCTCAAGGGCGGCGGAGGCATTTTCCATCATTATGTCTTCTGTCAAACCAAAAGCGTCGCGCGCGGCTTGGTCCAGCATTCGCGTGTCATAAAAAATCTTTTGCATAATCACTCCCGGTCGCTTTCGCGGCCTCTTCCGTTAATCGTTGTTAATGATTTTCAGTATGTCCCCGCCAAACTTTTTTGCCTTTAGCTCGCCGATGCCGCTTATTGACAAGAGGCCGTGCGCGTTCGACGGTTTTTGGTTGGCAAGTTCCACCAAAGTTTTGTCGGAAAATATAAAGTAGGGCGGAACGTTTTCTTCTTCCGCAAGTTTTTTCCGCCAAGCCTTTAGGCGGTCAAAAAGTTCTTGCGTTTGCGCGTCGTCTTTTAACTCGGCCTTTTTGTGGAGAACCGCTTTCTTTTTGGGAAGAGCGAGCTCCGCTTTTTTTTGAGCGCCGAATTCTATGCGGACGGGAAGTTCTATCTTGTCGCGGTTTTGCAATAGTTCCTTGCCAAACGAAGTGACCTTTACGATGTTCCATTCGCCGACGCGCTCGATGAGGCCCGCGTTTTGCATCGCGTCGGCAAGCTCAAACCACGCTTGCTTTGAAAGTTCCGTTCCGATTCCCCAAGTGCTTAAAAAATTGTGGTTGAACTTTTTTATTTTTTCGTTGCGGGAACCAAGCAAAATGTCGATGATGTGCGCGGCCCCAAAACGCTGGTCCACGCGGTAGACGCAAGACAAAAATTTTTGCGCAGGCACCGTCACGTCTTTTAACGGAAGGCCGCCTTGTTCGCAAATATCGCAGCACGGGGCGGCCCCGTCTTGATCTTGCGAGTCGTCCGCGTCCGGCTCATACCGTTCCCCAAAATAGTTCAGCAAAAATTTGCGGCGGCAAGTTCGGCATTGCGCGTAGTCTATCATCGCCTGCAAAAGTTTTTCGGCCTTGAATGATTCGTCGTCGCTTTTGTCCTTAAAGAAAAACCGTATGCGGTGGATGTCGCCCGCGCTGTAAAGCAAAAGCGCCTCGCTTGCAAGCCCGTCGCGGCCCGCGCGCCCGATTTCTTGGTAATACTCTTCGATTGATTTTGGAAGCGCGTAGTGAATGACAAAACGCACGTCGGGCTTGTTGATTCCCATTCCAAAAGCGACCGTGGCGACGATTACGTCAACTTGGCTTTTGATGAATTTGTTTTGGTGGTCGGCCCGCTCCTCGTCGCTAAGGCCAGCGTGGTAGGACATCGCGCTAAAGCCGCGTGCTTGCAGTTCGTCTGTGATGGAGTCAACTTCCTTGCGAGAAAGGCAGTAAACGATTCCGCTTTGGTCTTTGCGCTCCTGTAAAAATTCTACGATTTGCAAAAGGCCGTCCGTCCTGGGCTGAACGTTTAAAAAAATGTTCGCGCGGTTAAAGCTTGAAACAAGCACTGCGGGCTTTTTTAATTTTAAATTGCGAACGATGTCCTCTTGCACTTGCTTGGTCGCCGTCGCGGTGAGGGCGAGGCAAACCGCGTCCTTGAACCTGTTCCTAAAGGCCGCGATTTCCATGTAATCGGGTCTAAAGTCGTGGCCCCATTCGCTTATGCAGTGCGCTTCGTCAATCGTCACGCAGCTTACAGGAACGTCAGCTTCGCTCAAAATGCTTTTTACGCGTTCGGTTGCAAGCGCTTCGGGCGAAAGGTAGAGCAATTTTGCGCGGCCGCTTTTTATGTCTCGGACAGTTTTTTTGTATTCGTCAAGGTTCAGGGTTGAATTTAAAAAGACCGCGCTCACGCCGTTTTCCAAAAGCGCGCCCACCTGGTCTTGCATAAGCGAGATGAGCGGCGACACTACGACCGTTATTCCTTCAAAAATCAGCGCGGGAATTTGGTAGCACAAAGATTTTCCGCCGCCGGTTGGCATCACCGCAAGCGTGTCGCGGCCGTCCAAAATATTTTGGATAATCTCTCTTTGCCCTTGTCGGAACTCCTTGTAGCCAAAAACGCTTTTTAAAATTTGCTCTGGGCTTTTTGCCATATTTATATCATACACTTTTTTTGCAAAAAATTCGAGAATTTTGAAAAAATAAGTAACTTTTTTGATTTTTTCTGCAAAAAAAGCCAATTTTCTGTCAACTATCTATATCTTATATATGGGGAAAATCTTTTTTTTTCTTGATTTGGCGCGTAAGTTGGTGTATATTTATGGAGGCCGTCAATGACTTTTGAATGGGACGAGAATAAAAACACAGCCAATAAGAAAAAACATGGCGTGTCATTTGAAATGGCTGTCCGTGTCTTTCTTGATGAAGAAAGAATGAACATAATTGGGCGAGTGTCCGATATGTAAAAGCGGCAGAACAAGAATCATATCCGCTCGAAAAGCCGAGCGCGATGAGGAGGCGGAATATTATGAAAACTATGACGCTAGATGAAGTGAAAAAACTTCCTCCGCTTTCTGAAGCGGAAATCGAAAAGGTAAAGAATTTTAAAAATACAGATTTTTCTGATTGTCCAATACAGTCAAAAGAGGATTTGGCGCAGTTCCGTCCTTGCAGTGAAGTTCACAAAGAAAAAGAGCCGCTCAAACAATGTTTTGCTACTCTCTACTGAAACGAAAACTTTACAAGGTTGCCTGTTTTCTTTAATTTTTTTCCGAGCGCGTTAAAGTCAACGTCGCCCGCGTTTGCCATAATTTCGACTTTAAATTTTTCGTCTTCAAAAGAATTGGAGTAGTTGATGTCGCGGATGATGATTCCGTTTGACTCCAAAACTTTTTTTATGTCGGCGATGTCCGCGTCGTCGTCGGCGTAAGTCAAGTTTATCGTTTTGATTTTTGACGCTGGGAAGAAGGCTTTTTCGATTCTCTTAAAAATCGGAAGGGTGACTAAAATCAGCGCAAAGAGAACGATTGCCGGAACGTAAAGGCCGTAGCCTACCGAAAGGCCTAGCGCCGCCGCCGTCCAAATAATCGCCGCTGTGGTGATGCCCTTGATGTTAAGGCCTTGGTGCATAATCACGCCGCCGCCCAAAAATCCGATGCCGGTAACAACGCCGGCGGCGATGCGCGTCGGGTCGCCCAAAGCCTCGGCGGGATTTTCTGCGCCGTAATGGGAAAGAATTCCCAGCAAGGCGCAAGAAGTGGTTATCAAAAGCATCGTGCGGATTCCGATGGCGTGCAAGTGGTTGCGCCTCTCGATTCCCAAAACGATTCCAAAAAGCGCGCTAAGAAAAATCTTCGCGCAAGAGGACCAGATAAAACTGTCCTCCAAAATATCTTCGATTATGTCTTCCATTGCGCGCTCCTTTTGTTCCTAGCGGAAAAGCGAAAAGCCTGGGCCCTTGGCGCCGGCCTTTATCCAGCTCATGCTTTGCTTTAACGAAAGCTTGTTCTTTTGGTTGTCCACTTCGTCCATGTAGGAGCAAATCCAT
>JAEEGJ010022979.1_pt1 | contig 13159 bp, 16 predicted proteins | sample 8958761 | NCBI WGS metagenome assembly JAEEGJ01 (sample SAMN16246546, study PRJNA631951) | gut metagenome | biome: gut microbiome; feature: rumen; material: RS-attached | host: Bos | place: Iran: Karaj | collected 2018-10
AGGCGTCAACATGCCGCAAGGATTGGGTCGCTATGGAATAGAGGACGCTGAAAATCCCGACATGGGCTCCGGCGTAGGCTACATTCCGAACACGAAATTCGAATGGTACCTGAAGAACCACCTCGGAAGTACGATGCTCGTGTATGGCACGCAGGCCGATGCGAACCCCGCGCACTCCGATATCGGCACGCCGCTTGCCGCATACGATTACCGCGCCTTCGGCGAGATGATTGAATTGACGCCACCGTCAACCGGTAAGGTCACGGAGAATTTCACAGGCTCAAGGTTCACGAGGCGAACGCAGCGGACTGCTTGCAAGTCCATTGCTGAGCCGAAGAACCTTGGCGCGAAGCGCAACGAGCATGACGATGAAATCGCTCTGAACTACTTCGGCGCAAGATATCTTGACCCGATGCTTGGGATGTGGATTTCTGTTGATCCCGCAAGGCAATTCTCAAGCCCGTATCTGTATGCAGGGAATGGGTTTAATCCAATGAACGGGATGGATTCGGATGGAAATATATGGGTGACTATTGGACCTGTTCTTACATCAAATAATTTCCCAAATATTTTCAACAATTATCTTCCTAAAGTTTATCAACAAAAACAAATGTATCTCAGAAAAGTCTATGGAATAGATCCCTCTCAGGGGCACAACGTTCAAATACGTCATATTGTCCAGCGATGGGAATATGACCCAAACGCTTCTGACGAAGTTAATTCAAGACATCAAATTGGTACTGTACGATTTATTGATCAAGTCCTTCTTGATAAGAAAACAGCCTTGCGTTTATTTAAAATAGAATATGCAAATGAATTTCCCGATATGCGAAGCATTTGGTATAATGAAGATCAACCAGGTTTTTTGTGGCACCCAACAGTTTTTGATAATACATATCATGAAAATCCAAATGCAACCATCATTTTGCCGAATTCCGATGATAATGATGTGAATGTTGAAATTGGTGAAATGATTTGTGAACCTTCTTGTAAATGATTGAGCTTATGAAATATATTATTCTCTTTTTCTGTATTACTTTTTTATCATGTTCCTCAGATGATTGTGGACTCCATGAAGGTGACAATTGTCACGTAAGTTTGGAATATTATAATCAGATCGCGGATTCAATGAAAAAAGAGGATTTGATTCATTTGTTCGGTTCGCCTGATTCTTATAGTCCTCCCAATGTTGGTTATATAGACATTGAACGATTGGTTTGGTATAGATATTCCTATATCTATCGACCAAATGACAAAAATGTTGTTATTTATGTTGATTTAAAAAAAAATAAAATCGTAAATAAAAACATTGAGTTCATTCAATAGAATGGGATGCTTACATTGTGTCCATAGCACTTTCTTGATCCGACAATACATTCAAAGCGTGGGTCTATATGTCAATCCGAATAACGCGATTTTCCAAAGAAGTCTGAACTAGTCCATCTATGTCGACAAGTCCATATGGCGGAAAGGGATTATTACCTGTTCAGATTCAAGAAACTTTAAACAAGAAGGGTAATAAATATGAAAATTTTGATCCATGGAATAATCGTTAGTCTACTGTTTTTTTGGGGGTGTTCACAAAAAAGCGATGAGCTTATCTTGGAGAATATGCAAGTAGTTGCTGATTCCCTTAATTACGATGGTGATATGTTTGAAATATCCATACCCAAATCATACTTCATAAAAAAGGGTGAGGGTGATGGATGGGGCGGAGCTATTTACACCTTTTTTGATTCGTTGCAAAAACCATTTATGGTATTAGAACATGGAAATCATTCCCTGGTTGTAAATTTTGGGAAGGAGAGAGGAAAAGAGGATGAATTAGATTCTTTTTTCCAAGAAGGCGTGGTGAATCATAGTTTTTTTGATGAGGATACTCTTAAAATAGAAAAACTACATATTTTTGATATCAATCTATCTTCTCAATGCATTAAAATGAAAAATAATACAACAAAAGATTTTACTTTAATTTGTCCTCCTAAAATGCTTTGGTTTTCTTACGATTCGACCGAAGTTGATGAAGCTGTTTGCAAAAAGATCATCTCATCTTTAAAATACCGCAAACATAATAAATAAGGGGAAAATCAAATCTTGGTAACGTATGTTTTCTTTCGTAAAATCCGTTGAACTCACGAGAGTCCAATAAGAAGATCCATTGAGGAATAATGTAACTCTAGACCTCTAGTTGGACCAGTTTCCCGTTTTCTTGCTCGGCCTTGAATATGTCGTACACATAGGGCGAACTTTCTCGATAAAGCCCTGTTTCGGTGTCGACAAGTTTGGCAAATGTCTCCGAGGCATAGAACTGGCGCATTGCTTCGACGAGGCCGATTTTCTGGTCTTCCATCATGTACGAGATGATGTCCCCGGTAATAAGCTCGGCAAGCATCTTTTGCTTAGACATGGACGTTCTCCTTCTTATGGAGAAGGGCAATAGATTTCTCCGTATGGAAAGAATACTGGTCCGTAAGCTTCTTGAATTTCATTTCGTTGACCAGGGTATCTACAGAAATCGTCCCTTCTGAAAACTGCCGGAACAACAAAGCTAGGTCATCGTTAGCAATAGGGCCGATGACCAAGTCGAACTTGCAATCAATGTTGGAATCTTCTTGGCAATCAGCCATTTTTGAGGCGTTGCGGTTCGTGATGACAAATTTCGCCCATTCAACACTCGGACCGTCAAATCGACGAATGTTCAAAGACTTTAAAATATCGTCAGTCTCATCAAATTCATATATGTTCAGGACAGGTGCTCCGCCATACATCCTTGAGACCCTCTGGGCCATTCTAACAGCCTGTTCTCGGATAGTCGTGAGATAGAACCCCTTCCCAAAATCCTTATTCGGGCGGCATTTTGGAAGTTCTATCCGTACGATATCTGTATTTGAGCCGTGGTAAAGAATCACTGAATTTTCCCTCCATTCTGCTGACTAATCAAGGTCATATCGTGAACGGCGTCATCAAAGGAGAGGGTATGCTCAACATCGTAGAACTCGACAAGGAAGTCAATTGCTCCGTGCTCGCATAGGTAGTCAAAAGCCTGCTTTTCAGTAAGGCTCTTGTTAGCGGCAAACTCGTTTACGCATGCAACGGTGTATCTAATGATTTTCTTGTCCATCTTGCCATAATATACATAAATGCGGCTGAAAACTCACCAGATCGTTGATAATTTCCTATGATTGGAGAGGTATGCCGGTTGAATTTAGACTAGAACCTACGGGAAGTTCCAGTGACACCGCCCGTCTCGCGATGATGTACGACGGGTCGGGCAGGTGCATCTCCAAGACGTTCCTGACAAAGTCTGCAACCGCGGCAAGCTGGAATACGGTCAAGGTGACGCTTTCGCAGCCCTCGGACAAGGTCACCGAGAATTTCACAGGTAAGGAAAGAGATGACGAGACCAAGCTGAACTACTTCGGTGCTCGTTACCTTGACCCGATGCTCGGAATGTGGATTTCTGTGGACCCGTATGGAGAATTCTTTAATAGTTATTCGTATGGTCCTGCAAATCCTGTAAATGGATACGATGATGATGGAAATATTTGGAAGACTATAAATGAGTTTTATTCTAATCAATTCTTCAATGTAACATCTAATGGACAAGCCATGTTAGTAAAAGGGCAAACCATTATGGGTAGGACGACAATTGGGCTTGATATTTCCAAAACGAAGAATATCGAAGTGAGGCATGTCGTTCAAGAATGGAGGTATGACCCGTCTGCCTCAGATGAAGAAAACGCAAAACATAATTATGGTGCTCGAAGAATAATAGATCAAGTAAAAGTATCAAAAAAAGAGGCTGTGAGGGATTTTATGATTCGCAGACAATTGACCACTACACCGTTGTATGATACTTCAAAGGATGAGGATTGGATGCCGTTTGTATTTAACGAAGAACCGCTTGAAATGCCTGAATATCCTGTAAATGAGAATGCGAACCCCTACATACCCAATAGCGATGTAACTCCGGGAGAATTGCAATGCGACAATTGTCGGCCATAGTTGTTTCAATATTGTTTTTTATTTCTGGATGTTCAACAAAAGATGATTGTGGAGCATATGTGAAAGACAACTGCCAAGTAAGTGAAGAAAACTTCAAAAAGATTAAGGTAGGGATGACTACGGAATCTGTTATGAAAATTCTTGGTGCTCCCAATAGCATTCAACCATCTTATGCAAATGATTTACATCAGGAACATTATTTGTGGTATAGATATTCTTATTTGGATAGAGCACCAGATGTAAATCTGTCGTATATCACAGTTAATTTTGTAAATGATTCTGTTGTTGAAATGAAAGTTGATCTTAAATAAATGATGATTTTTTTCTAAAAGGTCGCCCCCAGCGGCCTTTTTTCTATACGATTCCAAAGGAAATTTGGTTGCTGACTCTTCCAAGGGCCTGAAAATTTCCTATGATTGGAGAGGTATGGTTCGACAAGAACAAAATTCTCTGAATTACTTCGGTGCTCGTTATCTCGACCCGATGCTCGGAATGTGGATTTCTGTTGACCCGGCAAGGCAATTCGCGAGCCCGTATCTATATGCTGGGAATGGAATGAATCCGTTGAGTCATTATGATGCTAATGGTAATTATATGATTCGCAAACGTGCTGGAAAATATGAAATTAGACCTATGTCTAAATGGTCTGCTATTTCTGGTGCTTTGTTTAGAGATGTTCCTGGGGCTATAATGTCTGTGCTCCCAAATCCTTTAATACAAAAGTTAGGTCTAGCGTGGGGTGTATTAAAGTCAAAAGCGCAAAATTCATACGCGTCTACAACTATATCTACGATTGCTTCAAAAGGGGTGGATAAAGCATTTGTTGATGAGATAAATGTGAATGGAGAAATATCATATCCAGAATATATTTGTAAATGATGTAAATATAAACTAATTTCTATAAGGTATTTTCATGTCTGAAAAAAAAAATATTATCAATAATTTTTTTTGCAAATGCATTTGTAATTGCTTTTGTTATATCGGAATCAGATATATGCTTATTTTTTCTCATTTTTTTTCCAGCATTTTTAATTCCTTTTTTTATTTATGTTGTATTAGGTATGCAAAAAAAACAGACTTTCCATGAATGGTTGTCTTCAGATCGAACTCGAGATGATTCTGATGAATTTGATGAAATTCTAGGATTGAAAGAAAAAGTGGAACCGGAAAAAGATTTTGATGAGATTATAAAAAAATATTAGTAATGATCAACATCTAAAAAATGCGCCTAAAATCGAGAGGTATGCCAATCGAATTTATACAACAGTCTCAACCTACGGGAAGTTCCAGCGACACCGCCCGCCTTTCGATGATGTACGACGGGACCGGTCGGAGGATTTCCAAGACCGTGATGCACAAAGTTGCAGGTGCGGCCGATTGGGATACGGCGCAGGTGACGCACTACACCGGCATCGGCACGGAGGTACGCGAGGAGTTCCACAACGGTACTCGTGAAAAGGTCAACATGCCGCAAGGATTGGGGCGCTATGGAATCGAAGGCGCATTCTCGTCTATGGTTATTGACGGTGTTTTTATTCTTGCTGGTAGTAAATTTGCTCCTGGAGGAAGAATTACTAAAACTTTGGTAGGTGGTTCTTATAAAAGAGCTGCGGATAATGCTTTGCAAAATATATTGAATTTTGGAACCCACGAGATTGATGGTATGTTGAGACAAATCAATGATATTCCTATGGATATGGCTCCAGAAAAGTCATCTAGTATGGCGCCGATGGAGGATGATAATTGAAATATTTAGGTCTTATAATCATGATTTGGTGCTTAGTTGAAATAATAAAAACAAAAAGAGCAGGAATGTGTGGATCGTATGTAACAAAAGAAAATGACCCAGCAACTTATTATGCTTATGTTGTATTGGTTGCTTTGGGCGTTATATTTGGCTTTTTTTATGTGTTCGGTTTTTTTGATTCATAAAAAGGCGAATATAGCTATTATGAATGCCCCAAAAGACTTAAATCAGTTGCAAGTAACATGGACGGCACAGCCAATACTCGCATTACGATTGACGACTGCAACTTCGTCTATGATTCCGAGAGTGATTTAACAGAAGACAAACACTAGCAAGGTGAAAGCAGCAAAAATGCGCTTGTTTGTGCATTTTTATTGTCGAACCGCAGTGTATTGCGCTTTGCGCAACTCCAAGGGATTAAAAATTTCCTATGATTGGAGAGGTATGCCAGTCGAGTTTAAAATCAAGAATAAGGGAATTTTCGAAGACGGTTTGGAAATTTTGACAAAAATTTGATGAATTTTTGACGAAAAATAAGTAAACTTAACGAAAAATATTGATTTTTGACGAATTTTTGATTAAATTTAACGAAAAGGGGATCCGTCAAAAATGCTCGAAAAGAAACTTGAATCGATTATCAGAACCGTCCTTGAGCAGAAATGCGAGAACAGCCACCTTGAAATCAAGAAAGCCGGGGCGGGCTGCCCAAGGCTTTTTGATACACTGTCCTCATTCTCGAATCAAAAGGACGGAGGGGTGATTCTTTTCGGTATCGACGAAAAAAACGATTTCCAGGTCTGCGGGGTATATGACGCTGCCGACCTCATAAAAAAGATATCGGAACAGTGCCTGCAGATGGAGCCGCCCGTAAAGGCTCTCTGCACGACGACGGTCTTTGACGGAAAGGCGGTTGTAAGTGCGGAAATCCCCGAGATAGACGACTTCCAGAAACCCTGCTTTTACAAGGGTGGCGGCAGGTTGCGCGGATCCTTTGTCCGTGTCGGCGAAAGCGACCGCCAGATGACCGAATACGAGGTCTATACCTACGAGGCGTTCAAGAAAAAAATCGAGGACGAGTTGCGGGTCGTGGAACGCGCCGGCGAAAAGGAACTGAGAACGGACGCCCTGAAAAAATATATGCTGGAGCTGCGAGAAAAGAAGCCCGCCATCGCCTCGCTCCCCATGGAACGCTGCCTGAGTTTGCAGGGATTCGTAGCGAACGGCCACCCGACTGTTGCGGGACTCCTTATGTTCGGGGTTTATCCGCAGGGATTCTTCCCCGGGCTCTGCATCACGGCAGTTTCCGTCGCGGGGACAGAAATCGGCACCGTCGGAGAATCCGGAGCCAGGTTCATCGACAACAAACGTATCGAAGGATCGATCCGTCAAATGCGTGACGAGGCCGTGGCGTTCGTCATGCGCAACATGAAAACCTGCACCACGATTGATGAACGGACGGGAAACCGCGTGGACAGGCCGGAATATCCGGTTGTCGCCATCCGCGAAATCATCATTAACGCGCTTGTCCACAGGGACTACAGCATCCATACGGACAATTGCCCGGTCACCATCAGGATGTTTTCTGACAGGATCGAGGTGGAAAACCCCGGAGGGCTTTATGGACGGAACCGCATCGAGACGCTGGGAGAGTTCGGTGCGGATACGCGAAACCCATACCTGGCAAATGCCCTCGAAGTCATAGGGCAGACGGAAAACCGCTATAGCGGTATTCCCACAATAAAGCGTGCCATGGAGGAGGCCGGCCTGCAGCCACCCAAGTTCGAGAGCACCTACGGAGTGTTCCGTGTTACGTTGTACAACGCCATCGCAAAAAAAGAAGAACCCTTGACCCCGTTCCAGCAGAGTATCCTTGATTTTTGCACAAGGCCAAGGACACGCGGCGAACTGGAAGAACGCTTCAAGGATGATATCACCATTGCCTACCTCATGACAAGGCACATTTTCCCGATGGTAGAGCGGGGCTTGTTGAAGTTGTCCATACCGGACAAGCCCAAGAGCAAGAAACAGCAATTCGTGACGGTGAAGCCCTGATGCTGGCGTGTTGATTGTCTGAAAATTTCCTATGATTGGAGAGGTATGCCAGTCGAGTTTACACAAAAGCAACAACCTACGGGTTTAGGTAAAAATGTAATTTTACTAATCTTATGTTTTTTTCTTATTGCTTGTCAGCAAACTGAGGATACAAAAGATGTTGAGGCTGTTTTAAACAAAATTTTGAAATGCTATGGCTATGAAAATATGCCAATAGGGCGTGTTTTCTTTAAGGATAACCATATTTTTTTAGAAGATGACCGATGTATGGTATCATTTGAACTTCCCATAGAATGTGATACAACGAAGCGATATCCTGGCATGTGTAGTGGGGCGGGAAATTCTTTTTGGATAGATAGTTTTGACAAAACTCTTAATGTGACAATAAATGAAAATTTGACAGATTCTTCGCTCTCAAATTTCGTTGTATCCAATCTAAATGGGGATCGCCTTTGGAGTTGCCCTGTTATTATCGATGGTGCAAAAATAGGTCATCCTGGATTTGCTTATGACGAAAATCATATATCTTTTTCAGTTGATGGTGTCAGCAAACATCAAATGGTTGTTAATAACAAATGTCAGGAAGATACTTCACTGCGAGCTTTTAGTTTGCATAAAATATCAAAGCTTGGTGACAACTATTTAAATGCTTTTAACATTGATGGAAAAGCTTTTGTCGTGTATAAGAACAAAGCAGAAGTTCCTGTTCGTATGGAAAATTTGAAAGATAAAGACTTTCTGAAGTACGGTTTTTATTTTGATTATCCATACCTTTTGTTGTTGAATAAAGAGTATAATCAACTGTATATTGAAAAATATAAACTTGATAATGATATATTTGTATTTGATGATTTTATACCGGTTGATGAACTTTGTGAGAAGGATAAATGGGATGAATGCGGCTGGATTTTTCCTTGCGATGATGGAGCCTGTATTCGTATAAAACAACCTGGAAAGATGAAGTTTATTAAGCTAAAAAATTTTGATAAATAAATTGTACAATCATCAATGGTCGCCTCGGCGGCCTTGATCTATTGCCTCCCAAAATGACCCTACAAGGTCTAAAATCGTAAAAATGGGCGAAAAAACGTAAATTTTTCAAAGAGCAGAACTTAATCCTTGCTTTTTTGCTTAAAATAATGTATAATAATTACCAAATCGTGATTTACTAAATCGTGATTTGGTAAAAACATGAGGTGGAATATGTTCATTGGCAGAAAACAGGAATTGCAGTTTCTCGAAGAGCGGTACGCAAGCAAGGGTGGCCAGCTTGTCGTGCTTTACGGGCGCAGGCGTGTAGGCAAAACGGAGACTCTCCATGAATTTTGCAAAGGCAAGCCGCACGTGTTCTACTCGTGCCGGGAAGTGTCCGACAAACTGCAATTGCGCAGTTTTTCTTCCAAGATGCTACAAGAAAAGATTCCGGCGGCGAAGTATGTTTCCGAATTCGATGACTGGGAGGCTGCATTTAGCTCTGTTTCGGAATTGCCCTACGGCAAGCAGAAAAAATTGCTGATTATTGACGAATTTCCTTACATGTGCAAGCTCAACAGCAGTGTTCCGTCCGTCTTACAAGCCCTTTGGGATGAACGCCTGAAGGACGACAATGTCATGATTGTCCTGTGCGGCAGCTCTATGAGTTTTATCGAAAAGGAACTGCTTGCCGAAAAAAATCCGCTTTATGGACGTGCTACGGGAATCTTCAAGATGGAACCCATGGGATTTTATGATGCAATGCAGTTTTTCCCGAAATATTCCGCCCGTGACAAGATTGTAGCTTATTCTATCCTCGGCGGAATTCCGCATTACCTGCGCCAATTCGATCCCGGCTTGTCTCTCGAAGAAAACATTAAGCGAAACATCCTTACCAAGGGCTGTGCACTTTATAGCGAGGTGGAATTCCTGCTTCGGCAGGAACTGCGTGAAACGATTCTCTATAATTCCATTATTGAAGCCATTGCGCTTGGGGCGACCAAGCTGAATGATATCAGCAAAAAATCGCTTATAGATGATACCTCGAAGACAAGCGTTTATCTAAAAAATTTGATAGAACTTTCTATTGTGCAACGTGAATTTTCCGTCGATGATGGCATAAAGGAAGCTGGGAATCGGAACCGTGGACTTTATCGCCTGACGGACAGTTTTTTCCGTTTCTGGTACGCATTCGTGTTTACCAACTATTCCGATTTGGAAAGCGGCGATGTTGACGGAGTATTCAAATATATTGTTAAGCCCGCCTTGCATGAGTTCGCGTCTTTTTCTTTTGAGGATGTTTGCCGTGAATATGTCCAAGAAAAACAGAAGGCGGGACTGTTGCCGTTCCGTTATAAACGGATGGGACGCTGGTGGGGTAAAACTACTGTACGTCGTGGCGATGACACTGATGTTCAGGAAACGGAGATTGACCTGCTTGCAACATCCGCAGATAAGAAAAAGTATCTCGTAGGAGAATGTAAGTTTAAGGGCAAGCCATTTACTTACGGTGATTTTCTTGATACGGCGGTAAAGCTTTCCTCGCAAAAAGAAAAAGCTGAATTTTACTACTACCTTTTTTCCGAATCCGATTTTGTGGAAAAGTTAAGCGATGAAGCTCGCAGGAACCACAATATCCATCTAGTAAGTCTCGATGATATTGTTAAGTTGGCCTGAAAATTTCCTATGATTGGAGAGCTATACCGTTCAAAATGTCGTTTTGTGACCTTTTTCAATATATACAGGTAAACAAGTTGATTGTTCTTTGATAAAATGTTATATTCGTTCATGGAACAACTTCAAAGGAATGAAATATGAAAAAGTTGCTTTTATTTTCTATGGTTGCGGCTGCAGCGCTCTTCACCGCTTGCAGTGATGATTCCGACAATGATGTCTATTCTTGCGAAATCAACATAAACTACAAAAACGTTATTAGCGTCCATGGTTGTGTCGAAGCCTCTGTCCAAGAAGATATGGATTATGTTTGCTCGTCAGCGAACGAAATGTCGCCGGGCGCTGGCAAAACAGGAACGGGCTGCCCTGGTGGTGCTGCTAAAACTTGCAGTGGGGTTAAGGAAGGCACGGCTTATACCGCTTATTTTTATAATGAAGAAATGAAAGACAGGTCTTGCGATCAAATAATGTCCTTGATTGATAATTTGTAATGAGCCCTACTAATTCTCAAATTTAAATAGAGACTTGCTCGGATTCGCTTCCGGGCATTTTCTATATTTGCTAAAAACGAACGAGGTCTTTGGCATGATTGTTTCTTGGATGACAACGAATAAGTGTAATTTGACGTGCAAGCACTGTTACCAGGATGCTGGCGAAAACAAGGCGGCGGAACTCACGACCGCCGAAGCGCTCAAGCTCATTGACGAGATTGCCAAGGCCGGATTCAAGATCATGATTTTCAGCGGTGGCGAACCGATGACGCGCCCGGACATTGTGGAACTTGTGGCCCATGCCCGCGAACGCGGACTTCGCCCGGTGTTTGGCACGAACGGAACGCTTATCACGCACGATTTGGCAGTAAAGCTCAAGGATGCAGGGGCTATGGCAATGGGCATCAGTGTCGATAGCATCGACCCCAAGCGCCACAACGACTTCCGCGGACTCCCGAATGCGTTTGAACTCACTTTGATGGGGATTGAAAACTGCAAGGCGGCTGGCCTCCCGTTCCAGATCCACACGACGATTATGGACTGGAACCAGAACGAAATTTTTGACATCATGGACTGGGTCAAGGAAATCGGTGCCGTGAACCATCAGATTTTCTTTTTGATTCCGGTGGGTCGCGGCAAGGAAATCGAAGGCCATGCGCTCCGTGTTGCCGAATACGAAGGACTCCTCCGCAAGATTATGGAAAAGAGCCGCACGCTCGGAATCCCGGTGAAGCCGACTTGCGCTCCGCAGTTTCTCCGCATTGCAGACCAGCTGGACATCAAGACGCGCTACAGCCGTGGTTGCCTTGCTGGCCTCGACTACTGCATCGTAAGCCCGATTGGCAAGGTGCGCCCCTGCGCCTACATGATGGAGGAAGCGGGCGACGTACACGATACGCCGTTTGACGAAATTTGGGCGAATGCAGAAATCTTCAAGCAGTTGCGTACAAAGGCATACAAGGGTGCTTGCGGCAAGTGCAAGTTCAACGACCGCTGCGGTGGCTGCCGTGCCCGTGCTGCCTACTATCACGATGGCGACTACATGCAGGAAGATAGCTACTGCGCCTACGGGAGAGGGTTGTAGTTGGTAGAACTTAGGGACGTCATCCTGAAGCCTTAGGGCTGAAGGATCCAGTGATGTTTTTAGTTGGTAGAACTTAGAATTTAGAGCTTAGTTGACAGAAGAAAGTGGCGCGAATTCGTCTGTTTTGGAATGGTTGTAAAGAATGAATCTTTTGATTTGTTGGTTCGTTTTGGGGTAAATTATGGAGACTGCGCTTTATATACTGTTTGTATTATTTCTTATAGTTGTTACGGGTCTCGTTACATGGGCTCGCTTTAAAAATCCTGATCCTGAAAGAACGCAAAGAATTTCTGATGACCTTTTCGATATAGCGATGAAGGTTGGCAAAGAAAAGCGCGAAGGGATGGACACTTCTGGAAAAGAAGCGGCTTATGAAGATGCATCCAGAATGATGGAAAAAACGGATATATACGATATTGTAGGTGAGGATCCTTTTGATGTGGCGATGAAAATAGGTAAGGAAAAACGCGAAGGCAAGGATACTTCTGATAAAGAAAAGTATTATGAATTTGTAAAAAAACATCGTTATACCGGTGATGGCGTTAGCGAATGGATTGACAAATTGTAAAGTATTAGGTTGTAGTATGGATAACGTAAACAAAGACGACGAAAAATTCATGCGCATGGCACTTCGCCAGGCCCAGATTGCCTTTGACATGAAGGAAATCCCTATCGGTTGCGTTATCGTGAAAGACGGTGTGGTGATAGGGAAGGGCTACAACCAAGTCGAACAGCTCAAGGATGCTACCGCCCATGCCGAAATCATCGCGATTGGAACTGCCGCAAGTACGCTCGACAACTGGCGTTTGGACGGCTGTACGCTTTACGTGACGCTCGAACCGTGTCCGATGTGCGCGGGGGCTATCCTCAACAGCCGCGTCTCTCGCGTGGTCTATGGCTCTCCGGATTCCCGTTTTGGCGGTTGTGGCACTACGATTGACGTTATCTCCGGTAACGCTCTCAAGCGCGCGGTAGAAGTCACGGGCGGTGTTCTCGCCGACGAATGCCTCGGCCTTTTGAAAGGCTTTTTCCAGCAGATGCGCCTCGAAAAAGGCGACTCCGGCAACAAGGGTGTATAGGTAGCTATACCACTATTACTATATTCAAAGCATGAATTTTATCAAATCATGCGCT
>JAEEGJ010022980.1_pt1 | contig 13159 bp, 12 predicted proteins | sample 8958761 | NCBI WGS metagenome assembly JAEEGJ01 (sample SAMN16246546, study PRJNA631951) | gut metagenome | biome: gut microbiome; feature: rumen; material: RS-attached | host: Bos | place: Iran: Karaj | collected 2018-10
GCTATTTCAGGTTTCAGATATGCTAACAGTAATTGATAAATTAGATTATAAAAGGAAAAATAATATTCCATTTACAAAAGCTGAATCATTTTTCTTTAGAGGAAAGGATTTTAGACACATAATAAATTTATTAAAGAGCAAACGAATATAGTAATTAAAATGAAAGGGTATATAGTAAATAATGAAAAAGAATTTAGTTTGGTATATACTTATAATGTCTCTTGTGATATTGGTATTAATGATAGCTAATTTGCTAAATATAAATTATATTAAGCAAGAAAATTGCCAAATAGAAATTTTAGGAGAAAAAGCTTTAATATTAAAAGACAAGCAGAATAAAGTATCAATACCACATTTAAATATAAAGGGAACAATTAAAAATATTGATTCAAGTAAAATACACATTGAACTTTCTGATTATGCCAAAACTTTTTTAGAAAATACTCAAATTACAATTAATGATGAAAACTTTAATTTAGAAGAAAATCAAAGAATTATTATTAAATTTAATGATATAAACATAGAAGAAAAAAATCTATATTATTCTAATGCTGAGATATATAAGTATATAAGTGAAATAGATTTTGATAAAGTAAAAGAAGATTTTTTTGTATGTAAAAATGATTATGGTGGATTTATGAAAGTTGATGGCACAAGTTTTAAGTATAATAACAATATGTATTTTAAGAGTAATTATGATTTAAGTGAAAACAATGAAGTCTATTTTGTAAATATAAAAAATGGAGTTTTATTAATAGAAGAAATAAAGAGTATAATATTTCCATTCAAAATATATAACATGATAAATCCACAAGAAACTAGGTTTAATGAGATGATAGAAATATATACAAATAAAAGGAGTAGTTGATGAAAAATAAAATTGGTTTCATATCAATATATGGTCTAAGCCATTTTATAGTAGATTTTGTATGTGCAATTTTTATATTAGGGAAATTACCATATATTGCAAATACTAATAGTGAGTTTGTAATTTCAGTAATTGTATATAACTTCTTCGCATTTGCTTTTCAAGTTCCAATAGGATATATACTAGATAAATTCAAAATATATAAATATGTTGCAATAATTGGACTTAGCTTTATAGGCTTATGCTATTTGATTAATATAAATAATGTTTTTATGCTAGCAACTATTGTTGGAATTGGGAATGCCTTATTTCATTTAGAAGGTGGAGTCAATATTTATAGTATATCAAAAAGAAAAGCCTTTCTAAATGGATTGTTCGTAGCTCCAGGAGCCTTAGGAATATTTTTAGGTACAACATTCCATAATGAATTAATAATAACATACTTGCCAATTATTTTAATTTTAGTGGCAATAGTTTTATTATTTTTAGTACAAAAACGAAAAATAGATAAAGAACTAAATGAAAATAGAAAAGGTAATTTCAATAATTTAAGTATTGCATTAATAGTTGTTTTAATTGGTTTATCAATTATAGTAAGATCCATAGGAGGAAGCGCAATCATATATACTTGGAAAAGTGGATTTGCTTTAGGATGGATATATACAATATCAATTGTAATAGGAAAAGCATTTGGTGGATTTTTAGCAGACAAGCTTGGATTACTTAAAGTTGCATTAATATCACTTGCTTGTTCAACAATATGCTTATTACTTGGTTACAACATTCATGTTTTTGCTTATATTGGAATTTTATTGTTTAATGTTCCAATGTCAATTACATTAACCATTTTAGAAAATACATTATCTAAAAAAATTGCATGTGCAGTTGGATTAAATACAATGTTTTTATTTATAGGCTATTTAATTTGTTTTATAGATATGACAATTAATAATAATTTTATACTTATTAGCAGTATATTACTTGCTATGTTATCAATTTATTTTGCACATAAATTATATTTGAAAGGGGGAATTAGTGGTGAAAAAAATTAAGAAAATTGGAGGTTTAGTAGCAGTATTTCTTTTAACTATTTACAATACATGTTTTGCAGATGTTGTAATGACAGCAGAACAAGCCAAAAATCATGGAATGAGTCGTTTTCCAGTAGAGCCAGAAACTAAACCAGTAAACTACGTTCTTATAGGAATATTAGTTTTAGTAGTTATCATTTGTGCGGTAATTATTATAAGACGAATAATTAAAAAGAAGAAAGAAAAAGAAAATGATAGTAATAAGTAGTCTAATTAAATCATTTGTATTAACTTTTATAATAGAATACATAATTATAAAATTATTTTTTGCAAGAAGAAAAGTATTGCTACCTGTTTTATTGGTAAATATGCTAACAAATCCATTTGTAGTATATATTTATAACATAATGTGTTTGTATCATTTGGAATATAAAGATGTTATTTTAATATTTTTGGAATTATTAGTCATTGTAGTTGAAGGCTATGTTTATAAATGCCTTTTGGAAATAAATTGGAAAAAAGCACTAATAATATCTTTAATATCAAATGTAGTAGCATATTTAACTGGTATATTATTAAACTTATTTTTTTAAGACATAATAAAAGCCATTCGTTTGAATGGCTTTTGCTGACGCTTAGCATCAGCTCGGGTCAGGTCCTATTCTAGCAAGCTATTTCAGACCTAGTAGAATATCTACAATACATAGTATTCCTTAATTTCTTTAATTATACACTATTTTTTTGAAAATGTATATAGTTTTTTCAAAAATACTTGATTTTTATAAAAAAATTTGATAGTATACTTATAACTTGAATGACTATTTAGTCATTCGTCAAGAGAGCTAACGAGTTGTAAATGTCTACGTCGTTGGCACCATAAAAACCTCGGCTTAGCCAAGGTTTTTTTATTATCTCCTTATTATTTAAAACTAGTTTAATACTATCTTAATTTATCTAATTTCGTCATCTTCCACTTCCTTATCTATTCCAGTAATCTTATGTTTTTCACATTCATATATTAATTCTCCTGAGTTTAACATTTTAATAATATCTTCTTGAGCATAAATTTTTAAATCTAATGTATCTGTATCTATCATATATATTTTTCTAAAATTATTATCATCTTTTTCATTTTTTTGTTGTCTTAAAATAATATATCTTTTATATCTTTTTCTTTCATTTTTCTCATTTTGTAATTTTCCCAAATATGATTGTTCTAATTTTTTATCTCCAAAATATTTAGTTTTTCCTATTAGCAATAGAGTTTGAACAAACTCATTTCCATATATATGATTTAATTTCATATTTTCTAATAAAGATTGCATTTTTATAGTTAAATCACTTGGTACATCTTCTTGATTAATATTATTTAATTCTTGAACATACTCTTCTATGGTTTTAGGTTGTTTTCCTAGAATTTGAGGATATACCTTATCTATTGCTTGTTCTATAATGCCATTTTTATCTGAAATAGTTTTTATTCCTTTTAATTTTATACCTTTTTTTGCTTTCATTAAATCATTAGTTACATCATCTTTAGCAGATGAAATATTTATTGCTTCAACTGTTGCTGATACATTATCAGTATAAAATCCTGCTAAAGCATGTCCATCATTCTTTCCCTCAAAAATTACTACCGCTTCTATATCTCCATCAATTTCATTTACTAATTTTGCATACATTCTAGAAAAATCATAGCAAGTAACTTTATCACCTGGCACTATTCCTTCCATATGTTCTTTTGAGAATGTAGAGTCATAACCAGGTTTGTTCAATTTATCTTTATACAAATATCCTTCATCATATAAAAATAATTTACACATTTTACAATATATATAAATAGCTTTTTCTTCTAAAGATAATTTTTGAGGCATCTCTTCAAAAATTTCTTTATATAATTCTGGCGAAACATTCCAATCAAATTCTTTTCCATTTCTTATAATTCTATTTGTTGGTAATGATATTGAGAATGTATACCAAGGATTTACATATCTTTCCATATTAAATCTATTATAAATATGAGTATATCTTTCTTTCAATTCTTGTAAATTTGGTATAAAAAAATTATTAAAAATTGAATTTGTATTGCTTAAATTCCCATTTTCATCTATATTTCCAAAAATTCCTCCCAAATGTTTTAGATATTCACTTTTAGGAATCTTTTGATCATTTACATTAAAGAAACTTGCATTGCTATCATAATCAAGAAATTTTGATAACACTTCATCATTTGAAATAATTTGGAATAGTTTATTCATAAAAATTATATTTACATTTTCTTTGCTACAATAGTATTTCTTAAAGCTTTCTAAATCACGAGTATGTATAAATTCATTAATTCTAAAATGCTCTTTTGAATTAACAGGATACTCTTTTAGCATATTTTCACATTCTTTTATTATCTGAAACATTTTAATATCTTCATGTCCATAATATGCTCTACATATATATCTATTGTTTTCATCTAAATATTTCTCTAATCCTATTTGAATAGGTCTTTCTGGAATTTCGCAATTGTCTGTTGGATAGTAAAAATACAAATCTTCTATATTTTCAATTGTTGGTATCATTTTTTCAATAAATATCTTGTAATCTTCTTCTGGGAGTAGCAAAATTGTGTTTATTCCATCTACTATTCGATTTATTTCTTTTTTTGAAGATATAATATTCATTTTTCCCTCCAAACCAAAAATCTATATTATGTATATTATCTCACAAATATTTGTATTTTTCAAGTCACAAGCAAATTTTTGCAATACTACATGTTAAAAAATGCGAAGAAATAAATATCCTTCGCATTTTTAATTAATACTTTTTATTTTGTAGGTATTTTTATAACTACCTCTGTTCCTTTATTTATCTGGCTTTTTATATCTATACTTCCACCATTTTTGTCCAAAATTTCTTTAGCAATAGAAAGTCCAAGTCCTGTGCCCCCCATCTCTCTTGCACGAGATTTGTCTACTCTATAAAATCTTTCAAATATTCTATTTAAGTCTTCTTCTGGAATTCCTATTCCATTATCTATAATTTTAATATATGCATCACTATATACAAATCCTACATATATTTTTATTGTTCCACCTTCTGGTGTGTATTTTATACTGTTTGATAATATATTTAGAATTACTCTTTGTATATCATCTTTATCAGCATAAACTGGAGGAACATCTGCTGTAACTAAACATTCCACATGATGCTTTTTCTTCTTTATTTCAATAGCTAGTTTTTTCTGACATTCTTTTGCTAAATTTCCTAAATCAAAACTAACCTTTTTTATTCTTTTTTTGTTATTATCCATCCTAGATAATTCTAATAGGTCTGTAACAAGTTTTGCCATTCTTCTCGCTTCTGAAGATACTACTTGTAAAAATTCTTTTTGAGTTTCTTGATCATAGTCTCCTTCTAGAAGTGTATCTGTATACCCCATTATAGAGGTAATTGGAGTTTTTAATTCGTGAGATACATCTGCAACAAATTCTTTTCTCATTGTATCTAGCTTAACATTTTCTGTTATATCTTGAATTACTGCAATTATTCCCTCAGGATTTTTAGTTTTTTCGTTTTTAAATGGAGAGAATAAAACTTTTACTGTTTTATCTTCAACTTCAATTACTTGCTCTAATGATGTTAATTCTTCTAAATATATTAGTTTTTCCATATTTATATCTAAATTAAATTTATTGAAAATATCTTCAAATGTATAGTCTTCTGGAGATATTTTTAAAAGCATTTTTGCAGCAGGGTTAATTAAGTCTATTTTTCCATCTATGTTAAAAGCTATTATTCCTTCTGTCATGTGTAATAATCTTGTTTTTATCTCTACTTCTTCTGCCTTTTCCTTTTTCTCTTTGCTTTCTATCATTTTCTTTAAAGGATAAATTATCATATGAGATAAATAAATAGCAAGCAATATGGTCATTAGTGCCGAAATTGTCATGCCTATAGCTAGCTGTATATTTACCATTTGTACAATATCTTGACACTCTTCTTGTACTTGACGAACATCCCTTATTTCCTGTCGTTCTATTTTATTATTTATTAAACTAATTCTTTTATTAAACGATACCCCTAATGTTCCTATTACAATTATATCTAAAATAAATACAAAAACAACTATTCTCAATGGTTTATTACTTTTTTTCATGTTTTTACTCCTTAGAAACTAGTTTCTTTACTTCTTTATATATCTTTTCTTCTACATCTGTTACAGATACTTTTAAGGCATTCTGCCCCATTTTTGTTGAAATATTTTTATCTCCTACAATGCTATTTATAGTGTTGTTTAGTATTTCTCCATTCAAATTATCATTTGTAATTATTTTTGCTGCTCCAATTTTTTCTAAAACCTTTGCATTATACATTTGATGGTCATTACTCACATTTGGAAGTGGTACTAAAATTGATGGTTTTCCAAGGTTTGATATTTCTGTTATAGTCATAGCTCCACTTCTTGCAACAACTAAATCACAGATGTTTTCAACTTCTTCCATATTATATATATATGGTACGATTTTAGTATTTTCAATTTTTTCGATATTTATGTTATTTTTTTCAAGTTCTTGCTTTATTATTTCATATTGTTTTGGTCCAGTTGCCCATATTATCTGATAATTTTTATTTAGCTTATTTTGTATAATGTTTATTATAGATTCATTAATTTTTTGAGCACCTTGGCTTCCTCCAAAAATAAGGACAATTGGTTTTGCTTGAGAAAGTCCGAGTTCTTTTATTATTTCTGCCTTTTGATTTATGCTGTAATTTCTTTTCTTTATCTTAACAGGTGTTCCAGTATACACAACATTTTCACAGTTTTTTATTCTTTTTTTTGCTTCTTCAAAAGACACTAATATAGTATTTGATTTTTTTGCCAACATTTGAACTGCTTTTCCAGGGAAAGCATTGCTTTCATGTAAAAGAACAGGTACTTTGTTCTTTTTTGCTGCTAATACAACTGCTCCACAAATATATCCACCTGTACCTATTACAATATCTGGTTTAAATTCTTTTACTATTTTTTTAGCTTCTCCTATTCCTTTATATGTTTTAAATAGTTTTTTTATATTATCTATAGAAATTTTTTTACTTAATCCATATGCATCTATTGTTTTTAATTCATATCCTGCTCGTGGAACTAAATCATTTTCTAAACCTCTATTTGTCCCTATAAAAATAATTTTAGAGTCTTTTTCTTCTTGTTTAATTTTATTTGCTATTGCTATTCCTGGATTGATATGTCCCCCAGTTCCCGCTGCAGCTATAATTACTTTCATAATGATTCCCTTCTTTTATAATCCATTTATTAAACTAATTTATTTTTTTGATGTCTTTTACTATAAATCATTTGTTTCCAGCTCTTGAAATATTAAGTAATATACCTATCTCACAAAGCAGTATAAATAATGCAGTTCCACCATAACTAAAAAATGGTAACGGCATACCAGTTGCAGGCATTGATGATGTAACAACTGCTATATTAATAATTGCTTGTATTCCAATTAATGATGTAATTCCAACTGCTATTAAACTTCCAAACATATCAGGTGCCTTCATTGCAGTTAAAATTCCTCTCCAAATTAAAATTCCAAATAAAATTATTACAAATAAGCATCCAACAAAACCTAATTCTTCTGCAATAACTGAAAATATAAAGTCATTTTGTGGCTCTGGCAAATACAAATACTTTTGTTTACTTTGGCCTAAACCTAATCCAAATAGACCTCCTGAGCCTATTGCGTATAAGCTTTGAATTACTTGCCATCCTTTTCCTAATTTATCTTGCCATGGATCTACAAATGTTGTTATTCTTTCTAAAGCATGTGCAAATTTCTTTATTTTAAAAATTGCAATTAAAAAAACTGGTATTCCTATTGCAGTAGTTGGAACAATAATTTGCCACAATTTGCATCCTGCTAAAACCATCATAATCATACAAATTCCTATAATTACAATTGAAGCACTTAAGTGTGGTTCAACTATTAGAAGTCCTATTACTGGTACAAGCCAAATTAAATTTTTTATCCAGCCTTTAAAGAAATGTTTTAAATCATCTCTGTTTTTTGTAAGTATTGTTGCATAAAAAATTATCATAAATAATTTAACTAATTCTGATGGTTGAAAAGATAAACTTGATGTTATATATATCCATCTTTTTGCACCATTAATTCTTCTACCTACAACTAAAACAGCTGCAAGTGATAATAATGATGCAATATAAGCTAATATGTAAAATTTTTTGTATATTCTATAGTCTATTTTTGAAATAAATATCATTGCAATTACCCCAATAATTGCAAAAAGTCCTTGTCTTATGAAATATGCATAACTACTTCTTCCTTCTGAAAGAGCTGTAGGTGAACTTGCTGAAAGTACCATTATCAATCCTAAAGCTAATAATAATAATACTGTTATTAGTAATGTATAATCAATTGGATTATTACTAAAACCTGGCATATTAATAGTATTTTTTTTAACTTGTTTTTGTTTCACCAAAATACTTGCTCCCCCTTTCTTATGTATTATATATAATTTATACTGAAAAAATTCCTAATACGCAAACCAATAAAGTTATAATTGAAAAAATTATAACAACCTTATTCTCACTCCATCCTGAAAGTTCAAAATGGTGATGTAATGGAGACATTTTGAAAAATCTTTTTCCACCTGTTTTTTTAAAATATACAACTTGTATTATTACAGATAATGTTTCTAAAATTGGTATAAGTGCTATTAAAATAAGCACAAGTGGCATTTTTATGTATAAAGCTATACTTGAAATTACGCCTCCTAAAAACAATGAACCAGTATCACCCATAAAAATCTTGGCAGGATGTAAATTAAACATTAAAAATCCTAACACTGCGCCTATTACAACACTTCCAAAAATCACAACTTCTGAAGTTCCTTTCATCATAGCTATAGCTGTTAAACATGCTATTATTATACATGATACTGATGACGATAATCCATCTATTCCATCTGTTAAATTAATTGCATTTGTAGTTGCAAGTATAACTAAAATAGCAAATGGTATATATAAATATACAGATAAATTTATGAATGTCTTAAATATCGGTAAATATGTTTGTGTTCCTATATTAGAAAATCTTACTATAAATAAAGCATATGCTACTGATATTAAAAGTAGTCCTAACATTTTATTTTTAGGTTTAAGTCCATCTGTATTTTGTAAAACCAATTTTTTATAATCATCTATAAATCCAATAACCCCAAATCCTATTGTTAAACAAAGCATTGGTAATAAATTTTGAGCTATTTCTGTATGATTAATAGAATGTAAATACACATATACTGCTGTTACGCAAATTATGATTGAAATCATAAAGATAATTCCACCCATTGTTGGTGTACCTTGTTTTTTTAAGTGTGATTGTGGTCCATCATCTCTTTCTATTTGACCTACTTTTATTTTCTTTAAAATCGGTATAATTACAAATGCTAATATTACCGTTACAACAAATGAAATTATCATAATTGTCATTTGAAATCTCATTTTTATCTTATCCCTTCTCTATTATTTCTTTAACAATTTTCCTTTCATCAAAATCATGTTTTTTACCATTTATTTCTTGATATGGTTCGTGACCTTTTCCTGCTAAAACTATTATATCTGTTTTATTTGCCATTTTTATAGCTTTTTTTATTGCTTCTTTTCTATCTACTATTACTTCATATTTTCCTTTTGTCTTTTTTATTCCTTCTTCAATCTCAGCAACAATTGCTTCTGGTTTTTCTGTTCTTGGGTTATCTGAAGTAATAATAGTGTAATCTGCAATTTTTCCTGAAATCTCACCCATTATTGGACGTTTTCTTGCATCTCTATCTCCACCACATCCAAAAACAGAAATAACTCTACCTCTTGTATAACTTTTTACAGCTTTTAAGATATTTTGTAGACTTTCTGGTGAATGTGCATAATCTATCATTATTGGAATTTCTAATTTATTATCTACCATTTCTGATCTTCCAGGTACCTTAATATTTAACAAAGCTTCTTTTATAGTTTCTGAATCTACTCCTATTTTTTTGCATATACATATTGCTGCTAAAGCATTATATACTGTAAATCTTCCTGGAATATCGATTTTTATTCTTTCATTTCTATCTGATAGTTTAGCTTTAAAATCAACATATGAATTTGTTATTGTAATATCTTTTGCTAAAAAATCTCCTGAATTATCTATTCCATATTTTGTGATTTCACTTTCTGGAAACATTGCCGGTATTTTTGAAACATATAAATCATCCACATTTACAAAGCCTTTTTTACACATTTTAAATAATTTTAATTTTGATTCAAAATAATCTTCTAAATTTGGATGTTCTTTTTCACTTATATGATCTTCTGAGAAATTTGTAAATGCTACATAATCAAATTCACAGCCATCAACTCTATGTAATTTTAAGCTTTGAGAAGATACTTCCATTACAACATACTCTACACCTTCATCTAACATTTTTGAAAATAATTGTTGTAATTCTAAGCTTTCTGGAGTTGTTCTATCACTATCTTTTAATTTTTCTCCATTAATATATATAGCAATTGTTCCTATTAACCCTACTTTTTTGCCTGCTTTTTCTAAAATTTCTTTTATCATAAATGTAGTTGTTGTTTTTCCTTTTGTACCTGTTACTCCTATTAATTTTAATTTTTTTGATGGATTATCATAAAAATTGCTAGCTGAAATTGCTAAAAATTCTCTAGTATTTTTAGCTAAAATAACTGTTACATCTTTTGGAAATGAAATTGATTTTAAATCAAATCCTTCTTCTACAACAATGGTTTTTGCACCATTTTCTATTGCGTTTGAAATATATTTATGACCATCTGTTTCAAATCCTTTTATAGCAACAAATACATAGTCCTCTTTTATATTTTTTGAATTACTTTCAATTCCTTTTATTTCTCTATCTAAGTCTCCTTTTGCTTTTAAATCATTTATTCCAATTAAAATACTTTTTAGAGTCATTTTCTTCATTCCTTCCATTTATTAAGATATTTAAATCAATTAATTTTTATAAGCACATTTTTTTACATTATATACCAAAATTGTTTTTTTGTATAGGGATTTTCGAAATTTTTTATTCCTATAATAAAAAGTATGTGAATTATTTTTAAAAATGTTTTTATTTTATAGACAAAAAGTTTTTTTTGTGTTATTATATTAACGTAAATCAAATGAAAACATTTTAAAGAAAGGATGAATAACAATGTCAATTTTTAAAAAAATCTTTTTGGTTGCTTTTTCTCTAATTTGTATATCTTTTAGTATGTGCTATGCAATCGACGAAAATCAACTTACACAAAACAGTTCTAATCCAGTAGTTGCAACACCTAATCAAAGCACTACAGGTAATACTAATTCTACAAATTCTGTTGATAATACAAATGCTGTTGATTCTTTTACTCAAACTGTAACTTCATCAGCTGAACCTACAACAGATAATACTTCTGTTTCATCAACTCGTGAGCAAGCTTCTACAACAGTAAGTAGTGTTTCTGCTGGTTCAAACAAATCTACAGTTACAAATATCTTAAATATTGCATTAATTGTTGTTGGAGTATTATTAATTTTATTAGCAATAGCAATTATAATAAGATTACATTAATTTTTGTTACAATTTAAACATAAAATAACAAACAAAAATTAATATAAAACTTAATTGTAATTTAATTTATATTTTAAATTGAGCTTTTAAAATAGCTCAATTTTTTTTATGTTTATAAAGTATATTTTTTCAAAAATAATAAATAATATTAATAAGTTTTATTTTAAAACAATTTTTTTAGGAGGATTCAAAATGAAAAAGAAAATTTATTATGGTATTATTTTATTATTTGTATCTTTATTTTTAGCTTCTACTTATACTTTTGCTGCAAATGATAATTCTATGTTACATGATGCTGCAAATAGTGTTAGAAATATGGTTGGTGGAGCTGAAAATGCAATTGAAGGAGCTGCACAAAATATATCTAATACATCTAGAAGTGCTACAGGAGCTATGCAAAATGCTGGAAATTCTATTACAAATGGCATAGGAAACACAATGCAAAATGTTGGAAATAGTTTTGAAGGTGGTATGAATATTGAAAATACTACAAATGATATTAATAACAACACTATGGATATTATGGGTACAAATAATGACAATGCAGATAATTACAATGCTACTAGAACTGCCACAACAACAGATACAACTATGTTTGGTTTAGATTCTACAACATGGACATGGCTTATTATGGGACTTGCAGCTTTAGGTATTGGTATTTTAATTTATTCTTATTTTGCTCAAACAAACAATTCACATTATGAACATTCAGATGAATAGTCTTATTATGTACGAAATTTGTTATTTCTATATCTTTATTTATATAATAGAAAAACTTCAAACATCAAATTTTGATGCTTGAAGTTTTTTAAATAAATTTTTTTCCAAAATCTATCTTATTTCCTCTTAAAAAGTCTTGTATGTTCATTTTTTTAGCATTTTCACCTTGAATTTCTATTACATCTACTATTCCATCTTTTGCCTTTATATATAATCCTTTTTTACTATCAGATACCAATACTGTTCCATTTTCGTTATTTTCTATATTTTGTATATTAATACTAAATTTTGATGCGAAATCTTTAAAACTCAAGGTATCTACTTTCCAAAATTTTATTTTTTTATTATCTAAAAATGAATATGCTCCCATTATTGGATTTAGTCCTCTAACTAAATTTTTGATTTCCTCTGCTGTTTTATTTTTCCAGTCTATCTTTGCCATCTCTTTATCTAGCATTGGAGCTAATGTATAATCTTCTCCTTGTTTTATTCTTGGAGCTGTTCCATTTTCTATTTGCTTAATTGTTTCTACTAGTAGATTTGCACCTATTATAGATAATCTGTCCCATAGTTCTCCAGTTGTTTCGTTTTCCCCAATTTGTACTTTTTCTGTTAATATCATATCTCCTGTGTCCATGCCTTTTTCCATATACATTGTTGTTATTCCTGTTTCTTTATCTCCATTTAAAACAGCCCATTGAATTGGTGCCGCTCCTCTATATTTTGGAAGTAGTGAGGCATGAACATTTATAGAGCCATATTTTGGAATTTCTAAAAGCTCTGTTGGAAGTATTTTTCCATAAGCTACAACACAAATTAAATCTGGATTTATTTGTTTTATTTTTTTTAAAAATTCTTCATTATTTTTTATTTTTTCTGGTTGTAATACTGGAATATTATTTTTTATAGC
>JAEEGJ010022988.1_pt1 | contig 13157 bp, 11 predicted proteins | sample 8958761 | NCBI WGS metagenome assembly JAEEGJ01 (sample SAMN16246546, study PRJNA631951) | gut metagenome | biome: gut microbiome; feature: rumen; material: RS-attached | host: Bos | place: Iran: Karaj | collected 2018-10
CAGAAATCCTCGGCATGTGCAAGAGCGAAGAAGTCATCATGAAGATGAACAATCCGCTTGGCGCTTGCATCATCGAGCCGGTTGGCGAAAACATGAACTTCTCGTTCCTGTTGATGCCGACGCACCTCACCGACAACTAATCGTAGTTCGGAAAGATTTAAGGGCTCTCGCGAGAGAGCCTTTTTTGTTGAAATGTATCTGCTATGGAACTGCGCCAAGTTTAATCGTGAACTGCCGCGAGAATTAATCAGGAACCGCCGCACACTTTGGATAAAGTAATTATGTCGAGTCAAATTCGAAAGAGAGTCAATAAGAAAATCACGAAAGCCATCCACGACTTCAACTTGATTGAAGACGGAGACCGTGTGCTCATCGCCACAAGCGGCGGCAAAGATTCCAGTGTGCTGTTGATGGAGCTCGCCGCACGACTCGGCAAATTCGGACCCAAGTGTGAACTTGCAGCCATCCATATTCAAAGCGATTTTGCAGACAAGGCGCCTCGCGAATTTTTGCAACGCATGGCGGAAGAATATCCGCAAGTACCGTTCTACTTTAAGGACGTCGCCGTAGAAGCGCGCCTCAAGGAAGGCCGCAAACTCAACTGTTACTGGTGCAGCACGCAGCGCCGCACGGAACTCATCAAGTTCGCAAGCGAAAACAACTTCAACAAAATTGCGCTCGGCCACCACATGGACGACATCGTCGAAACACTTTTGATGAACATGCTGTACAAAGGCGAGTTCAGCGGAATGCCGCCCATGGTGCCGTACGAAAAGTATCCGTGCAGCATCATCCGCCCGCTCTGCTACTGCGAAGAAAGCGAAATCATCGCCTACGCCGAAGACGCGGACATTCGCAAGTTCACCTGCACCTGCGAATTCTCGAAAGCAAGCCACCGCAAGACCATCCGCGAAGAAATCAAGAGCTTGACGAAAGGAAGCTCCACGCTCAAGGCAAACTTGTTCGAAAGCATGCGGAATATCAGGATGGATTATTTGCTGTGAAAAGATTCCTCTTCATAAGCGTTTTCTTTGCAAGCCTCGTATTTTGCCTATGCAGTTGCAGCTGGCAAAAAGCAAGCGTCAAAGAAGGCATATTCGATGTATATGCTCCAGCGCCTTTTACTGGAGCGGCATTTCCCATGGATGAAAAATCCAGAGCCATGCGAGCAAGTGTACAGATCCGTTCTTACGGCAAGGAAACATGGCAACTCGAAGACATTCAAAACGACGACATTCACGAAGATGGAGTTAAATTACAAGGAGGGGATGCGAATATCGCTTACCGATTCAAAAGATTCCCCATAACAGGTTCATTTGATTATTTTAGCAAAAATGAACTTTCTTTATGGGGTGCAGGAATCGGGCTTGACCCATACCCTTTTATCCGAGGCTCTATTGGAATAAACTCACGATACATTGAAGTTGGCGTAACAGCATATCTAAACGTCAGCATGAACACATCCAACAACAAGATTGAATGGGTATCCCATGAATACCAAGGAATAGCGTACGGTTATGAAAACTATACTGGAAAAGAAGAGGGCGAATATCAAGAATTCAAACTCCACGGAGGCTTTGGAGGATTCATTAATTTTTTTCCGATAAAGTTCATCGCCATTTCATACGCGCCATTCTTTTACAGGCCCTGGTGGGATGACGAAGTTCGCGATTACGAAATTTCATTCCGTTTTCCATTCATCATTTCACAATATTTGGGGGTATCCATCCTCATAGCAAAGCACGTACAACTTTCTGCAGGAGCAACACTCTATTTGAGTCCAGCCGTTAAAGGAAGCTATTGGTTTTTCGATTCAGGAATTGGATTTGTATTCTGACGGCAAGAATAGCGACGATACCATTCTTTCACTTGCTCACCATCCCTAAAACGTTGGCATGCACGTTTATTATTTTTGTTTACCACCCCACCTACAATATACGCTGTAGGTAATCCAACAAACGCACCCATTGCAAAGCCTCCAGTGAAAGCACCTTTGCCTCCGCCAACAATAGCCCCCACAATCGCCCCAACTCCAGCCACTGCACCAAATCCAATCAACCCGGCTTTGATTTCACTTGTATATGAGATCGAATCCAAATCACATGGCAAAAAATCATTGCTGTAATAAGTATTTGTTTTTTGCAGATAAGGTTCATACGCCCAAACCAAATCAGACTTTAAATCATAGCAAACAGATGTTGCAGCTACAAAAATTGAGCTTTTTGTATTACGTGTAAACTTAAGGAATAAAATCTTATCTTTATCAACTTCGTACATCGCAGTTTCAGGCGACAAATTTTGGGATGGTAAGTTTTCCGAAATGTCATTATATTCGTGAATCATCGCATCATTTCTCGCCATGATTTCCGCCGAATCATCTACTAGAGAAACCGAAGATGAATATTCCTGTTTTGGCGTTTTTTTCTGCTCAGATTCATTCTCCATCGCAATTTTTGGGATGAAATCATTAACAATAATTTTATCTGCATATTCTCGTTCTGCCGTAAATGTCGTTATAGACGGCACAATAATGGATACTAAATTCAACGGAAACGGCAAAAGAAGAAAAGGAACAAACCCACCGACAATACCACCAACTAAAGCGGTCGTCGTATTTCTATCATAATCATCCGTCACAACGATAGTTGAATCATAAATAATTTTTCCAAAATGGTTCAAAGTAATTCGATGTTCTCCCACTGGGAGTGGTGCGTTTAAAGGAGTCGTCCCTATAAAAACACCATCCATGCTTACAGCAGCATTTCCCAAAGCATTCGTAATAATGACTTTACCCTTCCTTCCTTTATTAGGAATATTTTTTGCGGTATTGAAAGAAGCCGCACACCCATACAGCAAAAACGAAAGCAAAATGACGACTAAATACTTGTACATTTCGATACCAACAGTATCAACAATTTAGAAACAAATTAGATTATCGGACACAGCGCACGGAACGATAGTCTTCTTTCGCAAACGCATTTATACTTGCAGCATCACTGCTGAACGACAAGAACAAATAGAATGCATTCGATTCAGGATTTTCAGCATCTTCGTCCGCGCTCCAAAAATATGCGTAACCGCCGATACCATCAAATTTACCACCAGTAACTGTACCATCATCCGCTTTCGAGATTGCGCCGCGATAGCCCGCTGGGAGCGCGTTGAATCCAAATTCATCGGAGCCGTTCCCATTCTTGAACCAACCATCGCGTGATTTCAACTTAGCACCAACCTTATTCGAGACCACGCCGAGATTGTCATCGTGGGGATGCGCAAGGAACAGCGCAAAGTCCGATTTCGTTGGGAGGCGCCAGCCCTCAGGGCAAACCGTTTTCGCGTCCGCCCACGTATAAAGGCGACCCAAGCGTTTGCAATTTCGCGAATCGCCATCCGGGCAAACACTCGCCTCCGTCGCATAATTCAAGTTCTCTGCCATCCATGTAAGATTACCGATTTTCACAACGTCATAACTTTGTCCGTCACGAGCGTCCGTCAAAGACTCGGAACAAGCCGAGAGGAAGAAAGAGAAAAGAGTGGCCCACAAAATAATGGATAATTTTATCTTGCCCATAGGAATGCCTTTTGTACGAAATATATAATTATATCGATTGCAGCAAAGCTGCAAAAGTGTCGTAGAAACGCAGAAGTATCTTGATAAGAATATTGAAAAACTACACTTTTATCGAGATATGCAGGTGACGGACACAAAAACGGCGATTTTAGCGAAATTTCAATAATTTTTGGCAGAAATCATTCTACAGATTGAAATATCTATAATTTTGGCAATATTTCATGTTGAAATATCTATAATTTTAGAATATATTTATGTTGAAATATATATAATTTTTAGAAAAAAAACGGAGAGGAAATATGTTCAAGCGCAAAGCGTATGACAAAATGAAGGAGTGGAAACAGATTTACTCCGGGCGGTACGCCTGCCTTCTGGAGGGGGCTCGGCGTGTCGGCAAATCCACCATTGCCGAGGAATTTGCCAAGAACGAATACGAATCCTACATCCGGATCGATTTCGCCAACGTCACAGACGAAATGCTGGACGTCTTTCGCGACATCTCCAAGCCGGACCTTTTCTTTTTGCGGCTCCAGGCAGAAACGGGCATAACCCTCAAAGAACGCAAGTCCGCAATTATCTTTGACGAAATCCAGCTCCAGCCCAAGATACGCCAAGCAATCAAATACCTTGTTCAAGATGGCCGCTACGACTATATCGAAACGGGATCGCTCATATCCATCAAAAAGAATGTCCAAGGAATCGTCATCCCATCCGAAGAGCACAAGATTAACATCTATCCTATGGATTATGAAGAATTCATGTGGGCGATTGGCAAGGATCCTTCTGTAATACGCGAAATCTATAAGACCAATACGGCCATCGGAAACGCAACCAACAGGAGCCTGATGCGAGATTTCAGGCTTTACATGGCTGTCGGTGGCATGCCACAAGCGGTTGATGCTTACACACGCAAAGAAAACTTCGAGACCATCGACGGAATCAAGCGAAAAATCAACGACCTGTATTTTGACGACTTAAAAAAACTGGACCCGACAGGACGTTTGTCCAACATTTACAAAGCCATCCCGAGCCAGCTCGCGTTGAAGAAAAAGAACTTCGTCATCACCGCAGCAACGGGCAAGCAGAAAACGCCAAAAGATGAGGAACGCTTTTTTGAACTAATGGACTCCAAGACTGTCCTCGCTTGCTACCACGTGACCAACCCAGCCACAGCACTCGCGCAGACAAAGGATTTGGACAAGTTCAAACTTTACACCGCCGACACGGGGCTTTTTATTTCGCTGATGTTCGATAACTCGAAACAGACCAACGAGATTTACAAGAAACTTCTAAGCGACAAACTAGATGCCGATTTAGGCTACCTGTACGAAAACGTCGCAGCCCAGATTATAGCATCAAGCGACAGAGAACTGTATTACCACACCTGGCAAAAAGAAAACAGTTCACATTATTACGAAATTGATTTTCTGCTGTCGCATGGCAACAAGGTTGCCCCTGTCGAAATCAAGTCCTCGGCAACACGAAATCACGAATCTATCGACCAATTCGCAGATAAATATTCTAAAAAGATTTACCGTAGAATCCTTTTCTCGCAAAAGGATGTGGACCATATTGGAACTCTGCTACTCAAGCCCCTGTACATGTTGCCATTGGCGATTGAGGAGATGTAGGAGTTCTTTTTTCGCTAAAAAATGTATAAGAATTTATTTTCCTTCATATTCCGAAGTAGGAACCAACGCATTATTAAATTCTGCTACTATGTGAACATTTGAAAAAGACTCAAAAAATTGCTCCCGAACATGTTCAAATACAATCATTTGAAAATCTATTTTTTCCTTATTCATATCTGATATGTATTTGTCCATTAACAGGAATGCTTTGCCTAGTTTTTTTTCATCACTTTTTTCATTAATATCTCGTTCTTTAGGATTAGACGAAAAATACGGACGACTCGGCTGATCGATTATTAAAAAGGGAGGTACATATGGAGATCCATTTACTTCAACGGCATAGTGTATCGCCAAATAGAGAAACAAGTGCATAAACATATGATTAGAACTACTTCCAATATGTTCAAGTTGTGTTGTATTGGGACTTTTTAACTTTAGTGCTTGACGTTTGTAATCAAAGAAAGGAATATAATCGTTATAATTGTCTAACGAAGGACTCACATATTTCATAAATTCCTTGATTTTTTCTTCTATAAGCATTCTAGTTGCATCACGACGTTCCTCAATATCATCAACATTAATTTTATCCAAATCTTCTTTTAACTGACTTAACTGCCGATTAAGTTCATTTATATCCGCCTCTTGATCCTCAAACAACCGATTCCATTTTTCTTTTAGCTGACCAATAAAAACATACTTCTCTTTTTCGGTTTGAAACGAACTGTAATCATCAGGCAATAAACTTATTTTTTCATCTAACAACTTTATCTTTTCCTGCAAAGACTTTTGCTCTTCAGAAACCTGAATATCTATAGGTTTCTTACTATTATTAAATTTTTTGATTGATTTTAACGCATCTGAAAGACTATTCAAAATTATATCAAAAGCAGATGTCTTCAACAATTCCTCATCATGCGCACGGAGAAACTCTATTGGCAAAAGATAGTCTTCCGCATCCCTTTCATTCTTTTTATATTGTTCAAATTCTTTTTGAAAGCCCCTTATATTCTTCAGCTGGGCAATTGCAAGCGCTCTTTCCCTTTCATATTTCGTTTTCTCACTTTGCTTGGAATCTTGTTTCGCTTCATCACTTTTATATGACAATACATCTTTCAAGGAGTCAATACTTTCCTTATAATCCGCTTTTGAATCAATCAAACTATATGATTTCGCAAGTCTAATGCAATCTAACTGCTCTTCTTTTTTCCCAGAATTATTTGTCTCTATACGCTTTATCTCTTTTTCTTTTTTTGTAATCTTATATTCGAGATCTTGTTTTTGTTCTAAATTCAACATGTTTTCAACGGTTTCAACACCTAAAGCCAAATCAAATATTCTTGATAACGCATCTTTATAACGTTCAACACCCAAATCATCAAAGTAAACATCCCTATCATTCTCAATAACATTTGCAGTAATTGCGTTAAACATCATAAAATATTGCATAGATATTCTAGAACCCGTCAAAATATTCTTACTGCCATATCGAAAAACTGTATTTGCAGATATTGAAAATTCTGACTCAATTATCTTTTTCAGTTCATCATCTGCAATAGATGAATCTATCTTTTCAGGGATTTCCCCATTTGACGAAAAGAAATACTCTTTTGATAAAATAGATCCATTTAATTTTCCTCTGGCGATTGTATAATTATGACCATTTAGCCATATATTCAATCCATACCATAATACATTTTCATTAATTCTACTTTCACTAATTTTCACATTGTCATTCATTAGACAATAGCGAATAATGTCTAAAATAACAGTTTTCCCAGTATTGCTATCACCAGTGATAATGTTGATTTTATTCGGTTTAAAATCAAGAACCCTTTGATTTCCTGATTTGAGCCATAAAATTATTTTTGATATATAGAATTTCATAGTTTTATCCTAAGATTCAAATAAAGCTTTTCTTCGTCATTGGTATTTAAAAGACTGGATATATTTTTTGCGGCATCAAAAATCATCTTTGCTTGCTTACCCATAATATCTTCATATCCAATATTTTTCTCCTTATAAACTACACCATTTTCAATTGAAATATAACGCATTTCAAGCATATATTGTATCGCATTCATACTTTGAATTAAGCCATTTTCATAACGTTTATGAAATGTACTAAAGTAGTTTGGCTTTTTTGAAATAAGTCCTTCTAGACTATTTATTTTTTCTTCTCTGCATAAATATTGTAATAATAATTTATGTTTCACAAAAGGAGCAACAAGAAATAATTTTGCAAGTGAAATTTTATCTGAATAAAACACCACTGCTTGTAATGCTAAAATATATATAGCAATATTATCATACAATTTACTATTTACCATATTTTTCCTCCCAATCTTTTCTGAATCCTATTCGAGGCTCATCCGCTAAATAATAAAAAGTCCCATTTGAAAATTGGAGAGAAAATGAAGAATCGTTTAATGCCACTTTTTTTGATCTAATTGCATGCAATATTTCTTTTCCTATTTTACAATATTCATTTTCTGGCGTATCATCTTGGTATCGGAAATTAAATTCATTTTCCCACTCCAATATGGCAGATTCCTCAAATTTATTTTTCTCTTCTTCTGTCACAGCACCATCGCGTACCCAAGTAACAACATTATTCAATGCATTATATTTATATTGCGTTAGTTTTATTTGTTTGTCGCGATCTTCTTGTTTTACATCACCTATATCAATTAGTTGCCTCATAAAAGTCTGATTATGAAATTCTATTAAATCATATTCATAATCCTTTTCATATAATTTTTGCCTACCAGCATCATAATAAGCCCTATATTTAGAGTAATAATCTTCAAAGGAAATCGAAAATTTTATTTTTTTACTAATATCTGCATAATGATCCTTTTTTAAAGCCCCTAATATATGAACGAAAACTTCTTCTATGTTTTCTTCTCGAATCATTTTACTTCTTAATTCTTTTTTACATTCATCAAGTAGATTTCCTACATTTAAATCTAGTCTTAATTGTCTGAAAAACTGTTCCATTAAATCATCAGCAAGACCTTTAAATTTTTCTATATACCCTTGTAAAGCCTCATTATTTGATGAAATTCTTTCCAATTCATTTTTTATTATCGAAAAACCAATTTCACCTGTTTGAAATTCTTCAATTTTTTTAAGGAAATCCGAATTCCGTTTCTTATTTGACACAAGAATGAACTGCGTTTGGGATAAGAAATCATCTTTTCCACTATTATGAGCCGCTACAATTAAATCACGCCAATTTGAAAATGATTTCCATAAATCAACATCCAATGTCGTAAGTTTCGGATCATCATTAAATGAATGTTTTACTTGGAAAAGGATTAATAATTTATCAGACAACTTGATACTGACATCATCTTCAACTTCCCAAGCAACAGTTTCCCCTTCTCTCATTGACAAAACTTTTAAAACAAAATATAGGAATTGAAATTCGAAGCCGAATTCCTTTAAATCATCACATGTTTTCTCTATTTGTTTTTCAAATTCTGTTTTTTCTTCCGACATTCTCTTCTATCCTTTTTCATTTTAAAATCCTAAAAATTCTTGCATATCTGAGAAAGATAAATAAGAGGACTTTTCATCTAACAAATGATTCCATTCATCATTTTTTTCTCTTATTCTTAAATCCAGGAAATCTATAAACTTTTTATCTACATCAAAGCCAGTTGGAGGATTTAAATAGTATTTTGTGACTATAGAGTCACATTTTAGTTTACAACCTATTTTATTATTTATTCGATAATCAAAACCGAATACTAAGCCAATCTGAACTTGTTTTTTATATAAAAATTGCCGTTTTGGCGTTGTCTTAAATACAATTAAAAAATTCCCTTCCAACCTTTTTTCAATATCCAATAATTTATTAAACTGATTCTTATCCAAAACATCGTCGTTATTTAAAACAGAATCTGTTAATATATCAAATCCTTCCTGATTAACGTCAGATTTTTCAGAGATTTTCTTTTTTATTGATTTATATCCGTCATCATCTTCACACCAAAATGCAAAATTAATATTATGATTACAAAGGCCCGATTGAAATAAGTGAAACAGCGAGACTTTTTTCTCTAAAGACTCTAAGCGTTTACCAATTGTTTTACTTTTTTTCCATTGGACAATTAAATCTTTCCAATTTATCAAATCTAATCCATTTGATTTTTCCCAAATTGATTCAAACCATTCTAAATACTCTTTTACGCTTTCTTCAGCATCTACATAAACTGCATTCTCTATTGTTCCTATTCCCATCCCATTCGGTGTATAATTAGCGGATCCCGATAAAACTTTTTCATTATCAAAAATATAAACCTTAGCATGTAATGTATCCAGATAACGAACTTCTACTGTTGTATTATCAACACCATCCATTTTTACAATAGATTTAACAACATTCGGATTACAGCCAGAACTTCTTACATTGCAAACTATTTGTATCTTTTTTCCTCGCAATTCATTTAATACAGAGTATTCCTCTTTTTCGGAAATATATGGACATGCAATTTTGACACATTGAGCTTTATTCATTAATTCTCTAAATTTTTTTCCAACATTATTATTTATTGAACCATTCTTCCCAATTTCATCAAATATTAACATTTTCCCATCTCCTTTTCCAACCTCTTAATCTCAGCCCTAATTTTCACTTGGCGATTGAATTGCTTTTCGTTGGCAAGTTTTTCTCAAGTTTTTCAATTTGGACCTTGATTTTTTGATTTTGTTTACTTTGTAGAATATAATTTTTAGAGAAACTTTGGATTGCTTCGCTCGCAATGACGTGGGAGAAGCAGTTTTCATTGACTCCATCACAAGTCGTATTGACGTAAGAAGGGTTCGCAGCGCCGGCGGTGCGGACGATGGATTCATAGATTTCATCCATGTTGCCGCCAGACAAATTAAATACAGGCTCGTTAGTAGACGTCCACGAAGTCTTGAACGCATAAAGCAAAAAACTAACCGCAGCAATCGAAACTTTTGAACCAGGAATGACATCTTTACGAAGGTCCTCCACGACCTTCTCCATCATATTATTAAAAAACTTCTGTTCCATATAAAGGGCTTTCACCACATCGTGTGGTACAAGAGAAAATATAAACTATTATACGAACAAGCGCAAATTTAAATTTACGAGGTAAGAAGAACTCGTTTTTGCCCCCCTAGCACACAAAAAAGGTGACATTATCAGATCATTTCCGCATAAAGGCAGAACATTCCTTTTTACTCAAAAGAGTCTAAAAAGACCTTTTACGAAGTTTATCTCTCCGTTTTTAAACAATCTAAAGCCATTTTCGATATTTTTTATTCCATTTTTACATTTGATATTGACTTTTTCATTCAATTAAGCTATTTTAAGGACATGAAAAATACCATGGTCATATTAAAGAGAATTCTCCTCGAGAACTTCAAAAACGTCAAAAGAGGCGAAATTTCTCTGGTTCGCAAGGACGAAAACGGAGCCTGCATTGCCGGTATTTACGGGCAAAACGGTTCCGGTAAAACGGCGATTATCGAAGCCCTGGTTTTGCTGAGGCATTGCCTTATGGGATACTCGTTGCCCCAAGACATCGCCAACTATTTTATATCTTGCATCAATGTCGATAGCGAGTCTGCCCGTCTTGAATTCGAATTTGCCATCGAAGATAACGATAGCGAAACTAGTTACAAGGCAGTCTATAGTTTTTCACTAAAGAAAACCGAAAGCGAAAATCTCACCAAGTTAGTCATTTACAACGAGAAGTTTTCTTATTCGAGTAAAAACAAAAATACTGCAACCAAGTTTGTCGATTACATAGATACCGACAGCGAAACCCCTTTTGTCCCCAAAGCAAAATACGATTCGCTCATAGGCAAAGACAAAAACAAAAAGACCAATTTGCTCGTTGCAAAAAAAATGGCCGAAGCCAATACCGCCTCCTTTATTTTTTCAAAGGAAATACAGGATGCAATTTCGCCAGGAGAAACCAGTTCCATCCTAGAACGATTAGCATGGTATGGCGCACGTGAACTTTTTATAATCAGGACGGCTTCCACGGGGCGTATTAACTTAAACGATATGCCACTCCACATTTCTTTAGACCACAAAGAAAACCACAAGTCCGTAAGTCTGTTACTCGCATTAAGAAGATCAACACCAGTTTCTTCGATTGTTTTGGAGATTCTGAAAAAAACAATCAATAGCATAAACATTGTTCTGCCACAAATCATCCCCAATCTCAAAGTCGGCTTGAAGATTCTCGGTAAAGAACTTATGCCCGATGGCTCACTGGGCTATATCGTGCAGATGACATCTTGCAAGGAAGGTCATGAATTTCCGCTCATAATGGAATCTGACGGCATCAAGAAAATTATATCTATACTCTCCCTGCTTATCGACGTTTATAACAACCGCTCCATCACAGTCGCCATAGATGAACTCGATTCCGGCATCTTTGAATACCTGTTGGGCGAAATCCTTAGGGTCATTTCCGAGAAGGGCAAGGGACAGCTATTATTCACATCGCACAATCTGCGCCCCCTCGAAACACTGGACAAGAACTTCATCGTATTCACTACCACAAATCCAATGAACAGGTATATCCGCTTCAGCGGCGTGAAAACGACCAACAACCTACGCGACTTCTATTATCGCGATATCATCCTGAGCGAACAGAGCGAACCCGTTTACGAATCGACTAACAATTCTGAAATCGCTTTGGCCTTCAAACTTGCCGGAGGGTCAAATGCCTCGTAAAAAAGTCATATTCGTCATTGTAGAAGGTCCCTCCGACGAAACCGCCCTCGGTGTGATTCTCTCCCGCCATTTTGACAAAGATACTGTTTACACTCAAGTAATGCATTGCGACATCACAACGGAGTTCGACAAAGACACGCACCAAAAAGTCGGCACAGCAGATATCACAAAGAAAATTGTCGAAGTCGTCAAAAGGTGGGCCGATACCTACCGATTAAAATCCGAACACTTCGAACGCATCATCCACATTGTAGACACCGATGGAGCATTCGTCACAGAAGATCATGTAACGCAAGGCGATGTAGATGAGCCTTTTTACACCTTGGACAAAATTTTATGCCCTGTTCGGGAAAACATCATCGAACGCAATTCAAGAAAAGCGAAAAAACTTTTGCGTTTGGCGAGTACTCCGACAATCTGGAAAGTCCCTTACAACGCCTATTACATGTCCTGCAACCTAGATCATGTACTATACGACAAGCAAAATTCCAACGATACGGACAAAGAGAATAACGCCTTGAATTTTGCCTTGCGTTATAAGGAAAACATTCCAGAATTCATCAATTTCATTTCAAAGTCCGACTTCGCATACAAACCGAAATCTGAATTATCATTAGCGGATAATTACAAAGAATCGTGGAGAGAAATCCAAGTGGGTTGCAACTCTCTAGAACGACGCACAAATCTCGGTTTAGCATTTGTATAGTAAGTGGATGACGCCCCCTTCAGGTTCACCATACATTAGTAGGGCTAAAGATTAAAAGAATCACCCCAGCAAGTTTACATGCCTTAAATAGTATTTGAAGTATTTTCCGTATTTTCATAGCAGTTTCATTCCTTTTTTGAACAAAAAGCAAATTCTATTGTCAAATAAAAGATTTTTCACCCTTCAAAGCATCATTTTGGACTCAACTTATTTTTGGGGTGAAAATTAGTCACCACATATGGGGCGTGAGTCAGACGCATCTTTAAAAAATGGGGCTGTTATTTTGAAAAAAGTATTTTCAAAAAAACATATAAAGTTATTATTATGGATGTACACTCCACCAACTCAATCCATTTTCAAAAGCATTCAAATGGGTAATTCAACATGAAATTAAAAGTAATCGGAATCTTATTCACGGCAGTATCATTAATAGCCTGCTTCGACACATCAACAGACAGCGAACCAACAGTAGTCTCTTGCGATGTTAAAAGTGGCTTATACAACTTAAACGACAATCATGCTTGC
>JAEEGJ010022989.1_pt1 | contig 13157 bp, 8 predicted proteins | sample 8958761 | NCBI WGS metagenome assembly JAEEGJ01 (sample SAMN16246546, study PRJNA631951) | gut metagenome | biome: gut microbiome; feature: rumen; material: RS-attached | host: Bos | place: Iran: Karaj | collected 2018-10
TAAATCCGAACACAATGCAGAAAGCACTTTCGGAGCTTGAAAGAATCGGGCTGGTTCGCACGGAGCGTACTTCGGGGCGATTTATAACGGAGGATGGAGATTTAATCGACAAGATGAAAACAGAAATTGCAGAAACCGAAATTGCGGTTTTCTTAAAAAAGATGGAAGCCCTTGGAATTACCAGAGAGGCGGTAATTGAGCTTTTGAAAAATCAGTAAACACAGGAGTAATGATTTATGGATGCAGTTCTTGAATTAAAAAATATTACTAAGAAATATGGCAGTAAAGTTGCCTTGGATGATGTTTCTTTGAGTGTTCCAAAAGGTTCAATTGTTGGATTGCTTGGACCAAACGGCAGCGGAAAAACTACAATGCTTAAGCTTGCCACCGGACTTTTGCAGCCGACAAGCGGAGATGTTTTTGCGTGCGGTTTTAAACCGGGTGCAGAATCAAAGGATTTAGTTGCGTACCAGTCAGATAAAGTTTATCTGAACGACTGGATGAACGTTTACGATTTGATGAGTATGCTCGATGATTTTTATTCAGCCTTCAACAAAGAAAAGGCACTCGATATGCTGCAGAGTTTAAAAATCAATCCGAAAGACAAGCTTAAGGAAATGTCTAAGGGAACAAAGGAAAAGGTTCAGCTCATTACAACAATGTGCCGCGATGTTCAGCTTTATCTTCTGGATGAGCCGATTGGTGGTGTTGACCCGGCTGCCCGTGACTACATCTTAAACACAATTCTTTCCAACTATAGCGAAAATGCAACGGTTATAATTTCAACTCATCTTATTGCTGATGTTGAGCCGGTTCTTAATCACGTGCTTTTCTTAAAAGATGGTCGCATTATTCGTCAGGGTGATGTTGATGATATTCGCGAAGAAACTGGAAAATCAATTGATGAATTATTCCGCGAAGAGTTCAGATGCTAAGGAGGTATTATTATGAAAAATCCATTTGAAAGAATAGGTAAAGTTATAAAATATGAGTTCAAACATTCGGCCAGAACATTGTTGCCTTTGTACGGTGTGCTTTTAGTTTTGGGATTACTCACAGGACTTTCGGTAAGTCAGCAGAAGTATGATAAAATTATTTCATCAGTGGTGGGAGAACAGTCTTATCATTACGAATTGCAGGGTCAGGAAGCTGCTAAAGCAATGATAACAGGTTTGCTTGTTATGGCAGTAGTTGGGCTTTCAGTTGCAATCATAGTAACTACAATTGTAAGTCTTGCAAGAAGATTCAAACAGAGTATGCTTGGTGATGAAGCTTATTTAAATCTTTCCTTGCCGCTTACGATGGGGCAGCAGCTTTGGGGAAGATTTATTATGGACTTCCTCTGGCTTTTCTGCTGCGTTATTGTAATCTTCCTTACCTTCCTGCTTTGCTTTATGAGGATGAATCTGCCGCAATTTTTCCAGGAGCTTCGCAATGCAATTCCAGAAATGAATGAAGCATTGGGTCAGCAGAATCTTTCGATTGGAAAAGTCATTGCTGTTCTTTCTTTGATGAGCATAAGTGCAAGCATGTGGGTTATCACTTTTATTTTTGTAGTAAACTCTATTTCGCATCTTTTCAAAAATCAAACCCGACTTATGAAAGTAATTGCAATAATCGTTTTGATTTGGCTGAGTGGAAAAGCAGTAGATTTGTTTACAATCGAAGATATCTCAATGATGCGGGATAATGGCGGCTACTTATTTGTACGAAACGGACTTATTATTTCTGCAATCAACTTTGTGTGGTCGGCAATTTACTTTGCAGTCTCTCAGTTTGTGTTTACAAAAAAGTTGAATCTTGAATAAAGATTGCCGTGTCTAACACGGCAATGACAGGTAGACCTGAAAATCTATTTACAAGGTGTCGGGTTCTTTTTTTCACAGGCGATTGGTTCATATTCAATTCGGATGTCTGGCAGAGCTGTAAGAACTTCATAGTAATTATTCATCCAGTCACCGTCCGAAGCTGAATATGGATCAGAGCCATCTTCCGGATGATTCATTCCATCAGCAGGTGGTGCAAAAATACGAAGCTTCATTTCTGTGGCTTCTTTGATTTTGTGCTCAAAGAAATAACTCATCAAATCAATACACTTTACACCTGGTGCCTTATAGAACCACCAGCCGCCAAGTTCCAGCATAAGATTTTTTTCAAGCAAATCGTTTTCAAAATATACTTCTGCAAAACAAGGATCTTTTTCAATTTTGAGTTCAAGCTCAATTCCTTCTGCATCTTCGGAATTGCCCCAGCGCAATTTTACAGGAAGCTTTGTTCGTTTTCCGCTTTCAAGCTGCTGATGAAAAAAAGGTTTGTGTAAAGCTTTTTTGTAGCTTGCAAGCATTGGTTGTTCAATACCAACATCTTTGTTGTTAGGGTCGGTTACTTCAAGTCCAAGGCGACCATCATCACGGAACTGATAGAGTGTAAAAGCGGAAAGCCATTTTTCTTTATCGGCTTCAAGGAGCTTCATAAAACGACTCATCATTTTTGCCTGCTCGTAAGCACCTGTAACATCACCGTCGCCATTGAGTTCAGAAAGTACCATAGGCTTATCCTGCCCGGTAATTTCCTTTAAGCGTTTGTATGTTGCCTTTGATTTTTCATAAACATCTTTTGTGTTATAGCAGGCATAGCTGTTTGTTTTTTTTGTAGCAACATCATAAGGCCAGCCCCAATGCAGCGAAAGATACTGATCTCCAGACCAAATGTCCGCAGCCTTGTGAGCCTCCAGAAAAATATCTTCCATTTCAATTTTGCCTGTTTCTTTCTGGTACATTCCTGCGCAAAGAATAACTTTTACGTTAGGCGCATGTTCGTGCATAACCTTGCAAACCAAAACAAAAAAATCTGCAAGCTGCTGATAAGAAGCACGTCTGTTAAAACAGAACCAGGTTCCGGTACACTCGTGATTTACACGAAGCAGCAGTCTACCATAAGGGCGCAAATCTTTTGCAATTGGAATTAAATCTTCTTCTTTAAGGGAAGGGTCAATCGTAAGTGAAAGAACAACATCCATTCCGTGACGACGAATCTCTTTCATAAACTTAAATGGCTCATCATCACGTAAACCTTCTTTACCGCCACGATATGGAAAATAATCTTCGTAAGGATAATCCCATGCACCCTTTGCATTTTTAAAAGCAGCGCTTGCTCTTGTTGGCCAGGTTTTTTCGTTAGGATAATAAGTGTACATTAAACTGATGCCGCGGTGGATTCGTTTTAGTTTTTGTAAAATATAATCCTGATTTACATATAATCCGCGTTCACTTCCATCTCCCAAATCCAATGCACACGGACAAGGTTTTAAATATACTCGATTCATTTTTTTCTCCAAACAAGTGTCGTTATCACATTTTATGCGATAATCCCTCTCTAAGGGAAATCCCCTATAGTGTTTATATTGTACAATTATTTCATTTTTTGTGAAGATATAATACAAACATTTATATAAAAATATAAAATTATTCGTTTTTTATAAAGTGGGAGTAAGAGCCTTCTTTATCGTTAGTTGACTGTAATTCTATTAATCTGTAAAATAAAAAAACTATATTAAATAAGAAAATAAATTTTTTTATATGGAGTAAAATCAATGGCTACAAAGTATGTTTACTTTTTTGGTGACGGCGATGCAGAAGGCGATGAGTCAATGCGTCCTATCCTTGGCGGTAAAGGTGCTAACCTTGCTCAGATGGCAAAGGCTCCTTTAAGTCTTCCAGTTCCACCTGGATTTACAATTTCTATTGATGTTTGTCAGGAGTACTACAAATTAGGAAAGAAATATCCAAAGGGACTCAAAGAAGAAGTTGCAAAATATCTTGACAAACTTGAGACTTCTTTTGGAAAGAAGCTTGGTGATGAAAAAGATCCACTTCTCGTTTCAGTTCGTTCAGGTGCTGCAGAATCAATGCCTGGTATGATGGATACAATCCTCAACCTCGGTCTTAACGACAAATCAGTTCTTGGCCTTGCTGCTAAAACAAACAACCCACGCTTTGCTTGGGATGCTTACCGCCGCTTTATCCAGATGTACGGAAACGTTGCTATGGGTGTTGAGCACGATAAGTTCGAAAAAATCATTGCTAAAGTAAAGGCAATTCGTGGTATTAAAGAAGACCCAGAATTGAACGTAGACGAACTCAAGAAGATCGTTGAAGATTATAAGAAGATGTACAAGAAAGAAAAGGGCGAAGACTTCCCTCAGGATCCACAGGTTCAGATGTGGGGAGCTATTGGCGCTGTATTCGGTTCCTGGATGAACCCACGTGCTATTACATACCGCAAGCTCAACAACATTGACGAGCGTGTAATCAAAGGAACTGCTGTAACAGTAATGGCAATGGTATTCGGTAACATGGGTGATACATCTGGAACAGGTGTTGCATTCAGCCGTGACCCTTCAACTGGTGAAAACCACTTTATGGCAGAATACCTCATCAACGCACAGGGTGAGGACGTAGTTGCTGGTATCCGTACTCCAATGGATATTTCTGCTCTTGAAAAACAGCAGCCAAAAATCTTCAAACAGATTACAACAATCAGAAATAGACTTGAAAAACACTATCACGACATGCAGGATATGGAGTTCACCGTACAGGAAGGAAAACTCTTTATGCTCCAGTGCCGCAATGGTAAGAGAACTGGACCAGCAGCTGTTAAGATGGCAGTTGACATGGTTGCAGAAAAGCTCATCACAAAAGAGCAGGCTCTTCTCCGCGTAAAGCCAGATCAGCTTGATCAGTTGCTCCACCCACAGTTTGATGCAAAGGCTCTTAAGGCTGCTAAAGCTTTGGCTGATGGTCTTAATGCTTCTCCAGGAGCTGGATGTGGACAGATTGTATTCACAGCAGAAGAAGCTGTTGAAATGGATAAAGCAGGAAAGAAGGTTATTCTTGTTCGTAAAGAAACTTCTCCAGATGACATTGCCGGAATGTATGTTGCTCAGGGTATCTTGACTTCTACAGGTGGACGTACATCTCACGCAGCTGTAGTTGCCCGCGGTATGGGAACTCCTTGTGTTTGTGGTTGTGCAGCTGTTGTATTCTCAGGAAAAGACACAGTTACAATCGGTGGAAAATCATTCAAGAAGGGTGACTTCATTTCTATCGACGGTTCAACAGGTAAAGTTTATGGTGAAACAATCCCTGTAACTCCTGCTAACGTTTCTGGTGACCTCGAAACATTCCTTGGTTGGGCAGATGAAATCCGTGCTAAATCAAAACGTGTTACTCCATCTGGAAAAACAGTTAAGGGCTTTGATGTTCTTGCAAACGCTGAACAGAACGAAGCTGCAATTGCATTCCGCTTTGGTGCAGCAGGTATTGGTCTTTGCCGAACAGAACACATGTTCTTTGAAGAGCCAAAACTTACTTCATTCCAGAAGATGATTATTTCTAACACAACAGAAGAAAGAAAAGAAAACCTCAAGGCTATTCTTCCATATCAGGAGAAAGACTTCTACGAAATCATTAAGGCTATGGAAGGCCGAGCAGTAACAATTCGTCTCTTGGACCCTCCATTAAACGAGTTCGTACAGGCTGAAACTCCAGAACTTGCTAAAGCTCTTGCTAAGAAGCTTGGTGTTAAGAATAGCGTAATCGAAAAGAAATATGCTGAACTTAATGAGCACAACCCAATGCTCGGTCACCGCGGATGCCGTCTTGCAATCACTTATCCAGAGATTTATGAGACACAGGTTGAAGCAATTGCCCGCGCTACAGCTAAGGCTGAAAAAGAAGGTCTTGCACACGATGTTCGCATTATGATTCCTAACGTAACAACTTACCAGGAACTTAAACAGATTCGTGAACAGGCTTTGGCAGTAATTGCTAACGTAAACAAAGAACTCGGAACATCACTCAAGTTCCAGATTGGTTCTATGATTGAGTTCCCAAGAGCTGCTGCTACAGCTGACAAGATTGCTGAATATGCAGACTTCTTCTCATTCGGAACAAATGACCTTACACAGACAACATTCGGTTTCAGCCGTGATGACTACTCTAAGTTCATCGATTCTTACTTGGATCAGAAGGTTCTCCTCCAGGATCCATTCAAGACATTGGACGAAGATGGTGTTGGTGTAATGATTGGCCTCGCAGAAGAAAAGGGACGCGCTACAAAGAAGAACCTCCACTTGGGAATCTGTGGTGAACACGGTGGTGATCCAGCTTCTATCGAGCTTTGCTACAAGCTTGGTTTGAATTATGTTTCATGTTCTCCATTCCGTGTACCAGCTGCTAGATTGGCAGGTGCTCAGGCTGTAATTAAGTCTAAGAAATAACAAATAAATTGTTGTTATGATTAAAAAGCTGTCCGAAAGGGCAGCTTTTTTTGTGTCTTTTTTGCTATTTATGGTGTAAAATAATAAAATGAGTTACGTCTATGAATATGATATTGTAGCCATTGTTTTTACTTTTATTATTATTATTACTTTTCTGCGCAACAAAACAATAGAAACCAGCATTACAAAGATTTTTACAATTTTAATTACTGATGTTATTATTGCCGATATTTTTGACCTGCTAACAAACTATACTATTAATAATTCTGATAAGATTCCTATCTGGTTAAATGCTCTTCTTTTAATGATATTTTACATAACCTATAACTCTTTTGTGCCATTAATCTGTTTGTTTTTGCTTATTCAAACAGGAACACCGCTCAAAATTAAGAATAAAAGGTTTCTGATTTGCAGCTTACCCTATTTTCTGGCAATTTTTCTTATTATAGTTTCTCCATTTTTACATACAGTTTCTTATTTTGATTCTGATTATAACTATCATTATGGTATTTTCTTTATTGGTTTATATATTATTGCGGGTTTTTATATTCTTGTTTCTCTGTATATTACAATAAAAAATAGAAATAATTTTTCATTAAAGCAAAAACGTATTTTTTATATGTTTCTCTGTTCCTGTGTAGGAATTGCACTTGTTCAGCTTTTACCACATTTTAGAGGACTTTCGCTGGCCTGTCTTATGTTTTCAATTTCTGTGTATTTTCTCTACAGGTCGCTTAAAAATCCTGAAGACTATATAGATTCCGAAGCGGATATTTTTAATGATTATGCTTTAAAAACTGTAATGAGTCAGATAGTTCAGAAAAGGTATAAAACTAAAAAAAATATTATTGCAATCCAGCTGATGGGTATAGATTATCTGAATAATACGATTGGCGAAGAAAAACGGCTTGTAATCTTAAAACAGATAGTACATTTACTGCAGATTGCCGTTGGTAAAAATAATCTTTACCGCTATTCCAACAGCCGTTTTGTTGCAATTATACCTTATGATCAGAATCTTTTGGAAAAAACAGTAGAAAAAATAAGATGCATTTTTGAAGATACCTTTAGAATTAACGAAATGGTAATTTCAATTTCTGTACGAATAAGCCATTTTTCTATTCCAGAGGATGCAGACGATTTTGAAACTGTTTTTGAGCTTATAGAAAACTCTCTTGATAATCTTCTGGATTCTGCACCTGGAACAATAATGCACGTTAAAAAAGATATTCTTGAAGGCAAGAGACGGGAAAAATACATCTTAAAAATCCTTAGAGAAGCGTGCGAAACAAATGATTTTGAAGTTTATTATCAGCCGATTTTTTCTGTTAAAGAAAACCGTTTTGTTGCCGCAGAAGCCTTATTAAGGTTTAAAAACCCGGAGCTTAAGCTTATCAGCCCAAAAGAGTTTATTCCGCTGGCAGAAAAAAATGGAATGATTCTTCAGATAGAAGATTTTGTTCTTCAATCGGTATGTAAGTTTTTGCGTGAATCTAAGATTTGCGATATTTACTTTAGATGTATTTATCTGAATATTTCTGCAATTCAGTATATGCAGGAAACTTTTATTTCCCGCTTTGTAAATACACTTGATTCTTATGGAATTGACCACGACAAAATTGTGTTTGACGTAAATGAAGTTTCTTCTTTGCTTTTACACAAGGATTTTGATAAAAGAAAGGAAGTTTTCAAGGAAGAAGGAATGCTCTTTGCGGTGAATGAGTTTGGTTATGGTTCTATTGATATTCTTAGTATGATTAATTATCCGATTCACTGTATAAAGATTGATAAGGAGTTAATTTGGAGCGCCGAAAAGGATGAAGATGTAAGAACTATTATGAATCATATGATTACTTCAATAATGTCTCTTGGTGCACGTGTTATAGCAGAAGGTATAGAAACCGAAGCTCAGCTGCAAATGCTAAAAGAAATAAAGTGTCCATATTTTCAGGGTTTCTATTTTATGAAAGCAGTACCAGCAAATCAGCTGCTTAAAGAACTGGAAGGAAAGCAATGAATTATATTTATAGATTCGATATAGCTGCAATTATTATTTCTATTTGTGTCTTTGTAAGCTTTTATAGGGAAAGAACTGTTAAAACAAAGTTTGTAAGAGCTTTTACAATTATTTTCTTTTTGATTTTAATGGTAAACGTAACGGATTTAACCTGTATCCTTATGCTTATGAATCCTCAGAAATATCCATTGGCTCTTCTTTATTTTGCTAAAATCTTTTACCAAATATTTTATCATAGTGCTCCAATCTGCTTCTTTTTATGGATGTATTATGGAACTCAAACAGAAAAAAACAGCTACAGCAAAAAACAGCAGATAATAATTGGTATTCCATATTTATTCAGTCTGCTGATGATTTTTACAACTGTTTTTACACATGCAATTTTGTATTTTGATGAACAAAAAGTATATCATCATGGAAAGCTTATATTTATTCTTTATGGAGAAGCTGCTTTTTATTTGATATTTGGAGTAATTAGGGTTATAAAAAATAGAAAAGTAATGACTCCAACTACAAGGCGAACAATTTACTTTTATTCCTTGTTATGTTTGCTGGGAGTTATTGTTCAGGTTATAAAACCAACCTGGCGAATTACAGGTTTTGCTCTTGTTGTTTCTGTTTTGCTTGGTTACTTTACGCTTGATAATCCTTCCGATTACATTGATAAAGAATTAAACTTAATGAATCGAAAGGGATTGCTTACAAACCTGAACAGAATGGCATTTACAGATAATCATCTTGAATTAATAAGCTTGAAAATTGAAGGCTTAAAAAACATAAGGGAAGTTCTGGGACGAGAAAATCAGATAATTTTGCTGCAAAGCATTGTGGAATACTTAAAATCCAGCTTTGGGTATAAAAACCTGTACAGAATTGCTGATGATATTTTTGTTGCGCAGCTGGAAGTGGACCATGAGCAGAGGCTCAGACAGCTGCTTGAACTGCAGAAAAGGTTTAAGGAATCGTTTAAGTGTGGAAATAATGATATTAGGGTTGATATCCTTATAAATCTTATTAATTATCCGGAAGATTCAAAAAATGTAATGGAAATTGTAGACTTTCTGGAAAATGCTTTTTCTGACAGTGTATTTTCTGAAAAAAATAACATTCATTATGTAAACAGGACTATTATTGAAAGGCGCCACAGAAAAAATCATATTGCAGAGCTTATGGAAAAGGCTTTGCTGGAAGATTCAAAAGGCTACCTTAAGATTGTGTACCAGCCGATTTATTCGGTAAGGCTGCATAAGTTTGATGTTGTAGAAGCGCTTGTTCGTCTTTATGATCCTGAGCTTGGCGAAATTATGCCAGAAGAGTTTATTCCAATTGCAGAAGAAAGCGGCCTGATTTTAAGACTTGGAAACTATGTTCTCAGAAAGGTCTGCGAGTTTGTAACAAAGAATGCTCTTTCTGAACATGGTGTAGAACATATAAGCATAAATCTTTCGATTGTTCAGTGTCTGCAGGAAAATCTTTATGAACAGCTTTCGGAAGTAATAGACGATTATTCAATCAATTTCCAGTATATTTATTTTGAAATTACGGAATCTGTAACAAAGCTTTCTAACGAAATCATTAAGGATAATATGATTAAGTTTAAGAATAAAAACATAAGCTTTATTATGGACTGCTATGGAAATCAGAATACTAATCTGGTTGATCTGGTAGAGTATCCTTTTACGGTTGTAAAAATTGACAGAAACTTTGCCTGGTATGCTATGGAAAACGAAAAGGCAAAAAAGATTCTGGAAGAAATGATTATTATGCTTAAGTCTGTAAAGAAGAAGGTTGTTGTTGTGGGTATAGAAACGCCGGAACAGGCGGCGGCGTTTACAAAAATGGGCAGCGATTACCTTCAGGGATTCTATTTTTCGAAACCGCTGCCACCAGAAGAGTTTATTGCCTTTATTAAAAAATCATAAACACTACAGTTGCTTCTTTCCGAGGTCTTTTAGAGTTTCTTTAAGCTGGGAGTCTTGTGTGAGCTCAACGAGGGTTGGCAGGATTGTATCATTTGTGGCCCAGTAGTCCGGGAAAAAGCCCATGCCTTCGCCTTTCCAGTTAGGAATGGATTGAAGGGTTGGAGCTTCGCCAAAATAAATGCCTGTATATGTATAAAGACCGGAATGAGGCAGATATTTTCTAATCATCCCACCATATTTTATGCCACCCCAAGAGTTTTCACCAACTAAAGTTACATTTATTCCTTTTTCTTTTAAAAGATAGGTCATTTCTGTACCAAACTCAGCGGCAGACGCGGAACCTCTGTTTATAAGTACATAAACATTTCCCTTAAAATCTGGTTCTGGAAGTTCATCAAAAGTACTGGCATATAAATCAAGGTGTATGTGCTTACGAATTGGATTGAACTGCATGGTACGCCAGTATTTTTTGTAAAAAGCCTTAACCTCAGGTTTTAAGCGTTCAAAATCGTTTTTATAATATTTTTCGTACACTATTTTATCTAACTGCATTACAAAGGGAGAAACAAGCTGGGTACATCCTGTTGAAACATCGTTAAATAGCTTAGCGGTAATATTTGTAGTAAAATCATTATCCGTATGATTATAATAATACGCTGCTGTAAGCATTTTTGCAGGAAACTGCATATAACCGCCCGGATTACTGCGCAGGTCAAAGATTATGTTTGATTTACCTTTTGCCTGTTCAGAGATTTTTTTAATGAAGTTATCCCATGTAAAAGAAAAAGATTCGCTTACATCAGAATAGCCATAAGCCATTGAACAGTCGCCAAGAGACATATACAGAGTTTTATCTGTAGACTGAACTCCGGTCCAATAGCTTTGTGTAGGAATGATTTTGTCGGTTTTTGCAGGAACGTTGAGTTTTTCGCCATTAATAGAAATTACAGCAGATTTAATATTAAGCTTTGTCATTACACCAAAACGATATGTCTCGCCATCTTCTGTAATAAACTTATAAATGTTGCTTTCCGGGCCGGTATACTCATCGCCAGCTTTTATTGCTTCAACATCAGATTTGCTGACAATGTATTTTTCACCCTGTTTTTCAAAGTAAATGTTTGAAAAATAAAGGCAAACTGAATCTTTTACATTACCCGCAAGTCCAATATGCTGGTCGTTGTTTGGAAGTTTTTTTGCCATTGTGGTAGTAATTACGTTAGAAAGAACTCCCTTTTCGACCAGGTTTGAATGCAACTGGCGTGAATCCCAGGCTTTGTTATAGATTTCTTCAATTGTGGCATCAAGGTCAAAACCCATTTCGATTGCTTCGTCAATTCCCGCATAACAGGTGTATAGAATGTATTTGAGCATATCGCAATCTTCGCGAAGCTCCTGCTGTGTAAGCAGAACTTTATTTTCTACTGTATAATTAATGTTTTTATATTGTACGCGTTCTTCGCCTTCAACTTTTGTAGAAGCGCAGGAGAAAAACAATGAACTGGAAAGCACAAGAAAACCTGCTGCAATCAAAGATGAACGATTAAAGAAGCCTATAATTTTTTTCATAATTATTTACTCCTTTGCGATTTATTCCTGTTCGAATGAGATTGAATTGATACAATCTATATATTTTGGGAAAAATTGTTTTAGAGTAGGATATTTATTGCGATTATCTGTATACTCATTAGAGAGTTCAACCATTTTATAAAACCATTCTGAAGAATAGTTTTTTTCAAGAGAAGCATAAACAGATTCGTAAACATTCGACATCTCTTTTTTCTCTGCAACTTCCTGAAAAATTGGAGAGCGGAAATACTCCAGACAAATAAAATCACACATAAAGCTTACAAAAAGACCAGTGTTTATAGTTTTTTTGATTTCTTTTTCGTTTTTCTTATAATCTTCGGGATACATTTTTTTTGCCAGATCCATAATAAGGGCGGTAAAATTATCTTTTACACTATCCCAATGAGCATCTCCATATTCTTGAATGAAGTTATCCAGATAAATCATCAACATCTGTGCAAGACCACAACCCGGGTAAACTGTTGTATATGCGGTTGTTTTTCCATCGCGGTCTTTTACAATATCATAAGCCATAAAAAGCGGACAGATTCTGTTTACAGAAATTACTTTTCTATCAAAAACGTTTTTACCAAAAAAACTGTTTGTCCATTCTTCTATACGATAATCTTCAGCATCTTTGTAAAAATAGCCAACCTGAGCAAGTAAGTCACCTCTGTTCAAAATAAGAAGTCGCTGATAATTTGTTTTGATTACAAAGTCATGTACGCTGGTAATAAACTTGTAAATCTCGTTAGTTTTAATTTTTTTCCAGTTCTCCAAAAGTGTGTCCGGGTATGGATCAAAATCGATTACTGTTCCGCTAAAGTCGGGTTTGATATGATAAGCAAGAGAAATCATGGCAGCGACATCAATTCCGCGGTCTTTAAATGCTTTTGCAGTTGCAACGGCTTTATCATCTTTATATTTCTTAAAATATGAATCTATTTGAGTAGTATAGGTTGCTTCGCCCACCCAATAATTTGTAAAACTTGGATATTCGGCAAGACGGCAGATAATTCCAATTACTTCCAGTCGTGGGTCGGAAATGACTTCGATGTACTCATTTTTCTGTTCAATTGGGTCTATCTGGATTGGTTCAAGATTGAGCGGTTTTTTTGGAGCTGCAAAAAGTGTTCCAAAAAACATGGTTGCAAGTAGGGTGGTTGTTAACAATTTTTTCATAGGGCTTAATCTCCTGTGTTTAAAGAAACGCGAGCAGTGGCGCAGCGTTTCATTGAATTGGGCTAAGTTTAATATAATGATGATTTTTTCTAAAGGCAATGGTGACTTTTGTTACTTTTGGTCACATTTGGGGTAACTTTGGTTACTTTTGATTATTTTTGGGGAACTTTGGTGCGCATTGAAAAAA
>JAEEGJ010022991.1_pt1 | contig 13156 bp, 13 predicted proteins | sample 8958761 | NCBI WGS metagenome assembly JAEEGJ01 (sample SAMN16246546, study PRJNA631951) | gut metagenome | biome: gut microbiome; feature: rumen; material: RS-attached | host: Bos | place: Iran: Karaj | collected 2018-10
TAGAGATACAATAGTTGGGTTCTCAAATTTTGGTACTTATAATGAAGAATCTGTATTTGAAATTAGACATAAATAATGTAAAAAAGAGAAAATAATTAGTATTTTTCTTTTTTTTCGAGTATAATACTTATATAGTAGAAAAGAGTGATGACATGAGTAAGAATTTAGTAATAGTGGAATCTCCTGCAAAGAGTAAGACTATTGAAAAATATTTAGGTAGTGATTTTAAAGTAGTAGCTAGTATGGGACATATTAGGGATTTGGCTACTACTGGTAAGTTTGGTTTGGGAGTAGATGTTGAAAAAGATTTTAAGCCTTCATATATAACTATGAAAGGTAAAGGAAAAGTTATTAGTGATTTAAAAAAACAAGCTAAAGATGCTGAAGAAGTTTATTTAGCAACTGACCCAGACCGTGAGGGAGAAGCTATTTCTTGGCACTTAAAAGAAGCGTTAGGGCTAAAAAAATATGAACGTGTAACATTTAACGAAATAACTAAATCAGTTGTTCAAGAGGCTTTTAAAAATGCTAGAGACATCGATATGGATTTAGTTAAGAGTCAAGAAACTAGAAGAATTTTGGATAGAATTATTGGTTTTAGATTATCAAAATTAATTCAATCTAAAACCGGTGGTAAAAGTGCTGGTAGAGTTCAAAGTGTAGCATTAAAACTAATTGTTGATCGCGAAAGAGAAATAGCTAGTTTTGTTGCTGAAGAATATTGGACAATAAAAGCATTATTTCCAGAGATGGAAGCAAATTTAGAAAAATATAAAAACGATAAAATAGAAATTGGTAATGAAGAAGAAGCTGATGCAATTATTGCTGCATTAGGACCTGATTATCATATAAGTAATGTTGAAATGAAAGAAAAAAATAAAAAAGGAGTAATGCCTTTTAAGACTTCAACGTTACAGCAAACAGCTGCTAATAAATTGAATTTTCCTAGTAGCAAGACAATGAGAGTAGCTCAAAAGTTATATGAAGGTATCGATATCGGTAGTGAGATTGTCGGTTTAATTACATACATGCGTACAGATAGTGAAAGATTATCACCTGTATTTATAGATGAAGCATTTAAGTTTATTAAAGAGACTTATGGTGATAATTACGTTGGATATGTTAAAAAACCAAAGAAAAACGAAAATATGCAAGATGCTCATGAAGGTATAAGAGTAACTTCTGCATATAGAACACCTGAATCATTAAAAAAATATTTATCTGCAGATGAATATAAATTATATAGTTTAATATATGCTAGAAGTTTAGCTTGCTTAATGAGTGATGCTAAAGTAAAAGCAACTGCTGTTACATTACTTAATAATGATTATGAATTTAAAGTAAACGGCAAAGAATTGATCTTTGATGGTTATTTAAAAGTATATGGTGATTATGAATCAAATGAGGATAAAGTATTACCTGATTTAACTGGTATTACAGTGTTAAACGCTGATGAAGTGTTAAAAGAACAACACTTTACTAAACCAGCTCCAAGATATACAGAAAGTTCTTTAATTAAAGAATTAGAAAGTCTTGGTATTGGTAGACCTTCAACATATGCAACAATAATGGAAACAATTAAAGTGAGAGATTATGTTGTTGTTGAAGATAAAAAGTTTGTTCCAACAGAAATAGGTATTGAAACAACTGATAAATTACAAGAAGGTTTTTCAGATATTATAAATGTTGAATATACTGCCAACATGGAAAATGAATTAGATGAAATAGCAGATGCTAAAATGGATAACGTTGAAGTTATTAGAGACTTTTATAATAAGTTTGAACCTTTAGTTGAATCTGCATTTAAAACGATGGAAAAGAAAGCTCCAGTAGAAACTGGAGAGAATTGTCCAGAATGTGGAAGTCCATTAGTAATTAGAAAAGGTAAATTTGGAGAATTTGTTGCTTGTTCTAACTATCCTGATTGTAAATATATCAAGAAGGAAAAGCAAGAAGAAGTTGTAATTTGCAAATGTCCTAACTGTGATGGAAATATAGTTGAAAAGAAAAGTAGAAAAGGCAAAGTATTCTATGGATGCAATAATTATCCAAAATGTAAAACAGCATATTGGGATAAACCTGTTGATAGGAAATGTCCAGAATGCGGGGAAATGCTTGTTGAAAAATCTAAAAAAATAGTTTGTAGTAGTTCAACTTGTAGTTATGAAGACGAATAGTTTACATTCGTCTTTTTTTTGTTTTTAAATAGTGATAAAATATTATAAGAGAGTAGTGATTATATGGAAATTAAGACAACAACTAAAAAACATATTATTAAGCAATTATTGAAACAAGAATTACCAGAAAGTAGTGAAGAAGATTTAATAGAAATGTTAATTGACAAACCAATTTCTGTTGATGTTGATAAGGAAGATCGAGAAACGCTTACTAGAGGAGATAGAATAGCAGATAAAGTAGCAGAAGTAGTTGGTTCTTGGCCGTTTATAATTGGATTTTCTTGCTTTTTGTTACTGTGGATTATTATTAATGGAGTTCTACTCGTAACTAAAGCATTTGATCCATATCCATTTATATTATTAAATCTGTTATTATCATGTATTAGTGCTTTGCAGGCACCAATTATTATGATGAGTCAAAATAGACAAGCAGAAAAAGATAGTTTAAGAAACCAAAATGATTATCAAGTAGATTTAAAAAGCGAACTAATACTAGAAGATATACATGATGATATTAATAGATTAATAGTTAATCAACAAAAAATATTAACTATGTTAGATGATGAAAATCAAAAAAAGAAGTAACATTAAGTTACTTTTTTTATGATATAATTATTTCAAAGAAGAGTGAGTTTTATGAGAATGAAAAATGTTGTAATATTTTTTGTTGTCCTTATAGTATTAGCAGGTATTGGATTTGGTGGATTTAAACTATATAACTTAGCTAGTAATGATAAATATTGGGATAATGGTAGTGATAGTGGAGATAAAAAAGAAGTTTTATCAGTAGAAAAAGATGATGATTCTTCTAATGTCAAAAATAAAAAAGAAGAAAATAGTAGTAAAAAAGAAGATACAAAGACAAATAATAAAAGCAAAAAACCAGATAACGATTCATCTTCTGTTGATACTACAAAAGGATTAGATGTTGAGAAAAATAAAGAAGAAGTTATTACTTATTATAAATCGTTAAATTGTGAAGAAGAGGAACATGAAGATGGTGTAAAAATATATGTTAATTATCGAGGAGACTTTTTGGCTACTAAATATCAAACTTTTTCTAAAGATACAGAATTATCATATTCTATAGTTGAGATGAAGGTTTCTGTTGATGGTTATGATGAATTAACCGAAGCTGAAAAAAAAGAAATAGATAAAGCAATTAGAGATGAGGGAGATGAAATATCTGGCTACTCACTTAATATAAGTCATGATAATAGTTGGATTATCTATACTTGGAAAGGTAATAAAAGTTCTTTTTTAAAAACTTTTGATGATTTTGGAAATAATAAAGTTAGTTATACTAATTATGAACGTTATTTTAATAGGGAAGGAATTACGTGTAGAGAATCGTAATTCTTTTTATTTGGGCTTGATTATGTTATAATTCATCTTAGGTGATTTCTATGAAACAAGAAAACATTAGAAATTTTTCAATTATTGCTCATATTGATCATGGAAAAAGTACTATTGCCGATAGAATACTTGAAATTACTGGTGGAGTAGATAAACATGATATGAAATCACAAGTTTTAGATAGTATGGATCTTGAAAGAGAAAGAGGAATTACTATCAAACTAAACGCTGTTCAGTTATCTTATAAATATAAGAATGAAGATTATATACTTCATTTAATAGATACTCCAGGACATGTCGATTTTTCATATGAGGTTTCAAGAAGTTTGGCTGCTTGTGAAGGAGCTATTTTAGTTGTGGATGCAGCTCAAGGAATTGAAGCTCAAACACTTGCAAACTTATATTTAGCAATGAATGATGATTTGGTTATAATTCCAGTTATAAATAAAATAGATTTACCTAATGCTGATGTACCAAAAGTATTAAAAGAGTTAAATGAAGTATTAGGATTTAAAGAAGATGAAGTATTACTATGTAGTGCTAAAACTGGTGAAGGAATAGAAGAAATTATAGAAGCTGTTATAGAAAGAATACCAGCACCAACAATTAATAATGATGCACCAACTAGGGCGTTGATATTTGATAGTCATTTTGATGCTTATAGAGGAGTTATTGCATTAGTAAGAGTATTTGATGGTAAGATTGAAGCTAAAGATACAATCAAGATGTTAGCTACAGGAGATTCTTATAGTGTTGTTGATTTAGGCGTTAATCATCCAAAAGAAGAAGTAAAAAAAGAACTTGTTTCTGGTGAAGTTGGATGGATAAGTGGATCTATCAAAGATATTAGGAGTGTTAAAGTAGGAGATACTATTACTACTATAAGAAGTGAAGCCAAAGAGCAACTTCCTGGTTATCAACCAATGAAACCAATGGTTTATAGCGGTATATTTCCAGTTGAACCAAATAAATTTCCAGCACTAAGGGAAGCTTTAGAAAAACTACAATTAAATGATGCATCATTATCATTTGAACCAGAAACTTCTGAAGCATTAGGTTTTGGTTTTAGGACTGGTTTTTTGGGATTATTACATATGGATATAATAATGACTCGAATTCAAAGAGAATTTGATTTAGATGTTATTGCAACTAGTCCATCTGTTATATATGAAGTAGAATTAACTAATGGAGAGACAATCGAAGTAGATAGTCCTACTAAAATGCCTGATCGAGGAAAGATAAAAGAGATAAAAGAACCATATATTAGAACTAATATATTTGTTCCTAGTGAATACATTGGTCCAGTAATGGAGTTATGTCAGGATAAAAGAGGAGATTATAAAGGAATGGAATATATTAATGAAACTAGAGTTAATATTCATTATGAAATTCCATTAGCTGAAATAGTTTATGATTTCTTTGATAAGTTAAAAAGTATGACTAAAGGATATGCATCTTTTGATTATGAGTTATGTGGCTATAAAGCGTCTAATTTGGTTAAGATGGATATATTAATTAATGGTGATATAGTTGATGCTTTAAGCATGATAGTTCATAAAGATTTTGCATATGCAAGAGGAAAAAAAGTTGTTGAAAACTTAAGAGGAATAATTCCGAGACAATTATTTCAAGTACCAATACAAGCAAGTATAGGTAGTAAAGTAATAGCAAGAGAGAATATTGCAGCCTTAAGAAAAAATGTATTAGCTAAATGTTATGGTGGAGATATATCTCGTAAAAAGAAGCTTCTAGAAGCCCAAAAAGCGGGTAAAAAAAGAATGAAACAAATAGGGAAAGTTGAAATACCTCAAGAAGCTTTCTTAGAAGTGTTAAAATCAGAAAAGTAGACACGATTGTGTTTGCTTTTTTAAATGTGTTATAATTAAAAAGGTGATAGTATGAATAGACAAGAAATATTTAAAGATGAACTTGCATATATTAAAGATGAAGAAATAAGGGAATCTCTTAGTATTCTAATTGATAAAATACCGGAATATTTTTTTCATATAGCAGCTAGTAGTACAGGTAAATATCATCCGACTTATGCATTAGGTGAAGGAGGGTTACTTCGTCATACTAAAGTTGTTGCTAGAATGGCCAATGAATTATTTGGTATTTATAAGTTTCCTGCCAGAACAAAAGACTTAATTATTCTTTCTTGTGTAATGCATGATACTATTAAAAAAGGTGAAGTAGAGGAACAATATACAAGGTTTGAACATCCAATACTTGCAGCAGAGTTTGTAAAGAAAAATAAAAAAGATCTTAAATTGACTAATGAAGATATTGATTTTGTTTATGAATGTATTGCAAGTCATATGGGGAGATTTAATACCAGCGATTATAGTGATGTAATATTACCATTACCAAAAACACCTGAGCAGAAATTTGTTCATATGTGTGATTATTTAGGCAGTCGTAAAGTAATAGATATTCATTTTGATGAAAATAATAATATTATAGAAAAATAGTTGTTCTATTTTTCTGTTTTTATTTGTGATAAAATTATTATAGGAGTGATAATATGAAACTTTTTAAATGTTTGAAATGTGGAAAAATAATTGTTATTGAAAAAGAGGGAGCACCATCAACTGTATGTTGTGGACAAGATATGGTTGAGATAAAAGCGAATACGGAAGATGCTGCAACAGAAAAACATGTACCATATGTAGAAGTAGAAGGTGATGGCGTTTATGTCAGGGTTGGAGAGGTTGCTCATCCAATGGAAGATAAACACTATATTGAATGGATTGCTGCAGAGTATAGTGATTCAGTAGTTAAATATATGTTAAAACCAGGAGAAAAACCAGAAGCATATTTTGATTTTGAAAAAGGGATGAAAATATATGCTTATTGTAATTTACATGGTTTATGGAAAAAAGAACTATAATCATTAATAATAAATTAGATGAATTATCTAGATCTAAATTTAGGTCTAGTTTTCACTTAAGAAAATATATGATTAAGTATATTGATGATAAAGGAATGGATACTGTTTTAAAACATGCATATGATTTTATAAACAAGAATTTAAAGCCAGCCGATATACCTAATGACGGTAAGCAAACGCCAATGAAAGGGCATCCGGTTTTTATAGCAAGACATGCTACCGCAACTTGTTGTCGCGGTTGTTTGGAAAAATGGCATGGAATTTCTAAAGGAAAAGAGTTAAATAACAACGAGGTTAATTATGTAGTATCCTTAATTATGGAATGGATTCGTCGTGAATATAAAAAAGATTATAGTAGGTGATTACAATGACAAAAGAAGAATTTTTAAAGAAATATGAACAAAGTGAAGGAAGCTTTTTTGAAGAAAATTTATTAGATTTGTATTCGTCTAGTATTGTTACTAATGACAAGTTGAGATATGTTTATGAATATGTTTTGGATTTACTAAAAGAGGTTTGTCAGGAAAGAAATATTTCTTATAATTCAAATAAAGAAGAATTATTTATTAATATGTTAGAAAAATGTAATAAGAATTTTATATTTCAAGATTTGTTAGAAAAATATTCATTTGATTATAAATTCTTTGCTGACCCCGACAAGATAGAAAACTTTTTAGAAAAACAAATTAATAATTGCAAGACGGCTGATGATTTGGAAACTTTTTGGGGAGATTTTGGATTTATTATTGATGAATTTCGAACTTTTTTTGTAGAATATTTTACAAGTCATTTATTTAGCGATTTGTATCAATTAGATAGAGATAGAAAGCAAGATACTCAAGCAACAGAAGAGTGGATGATTAATGAGCCTTCTATTCAAGTGGATAATTTAAATGATAATAATAATTCTAGTGAATTTGATGTCTGGGATGATGATGACTGGGACGATGTGGAATGGGATGGAACTTGGGGCGAAGAAGAATTTGCTGAGGTTGTTCCATCGGAACATTATGAACTTACAGATGAAATTATTAAAAGCTATATAGAATTTATACTTACTGCTTATTTTGTTAATGCGGTATATGTAGACAGTAAAATGATTTCTAATAAGATATTTGATCAAATTCGAAAAATGAGACTACAAGAATTTATGGATAATCCTGAGTTTATGAAAGATTTAAAGAGGATAATGAATCATAATAGAAGTGAGCATATATTTCACTATCATGGAACACAAGACGGTGATATTATGGAAATAGCTGAAAAAATAATTAATGAAGGTTTATTAATGACTAGAGATTTAAGCAGTACAAGTAATCCTGAATTTGATATCGAAGATGTTCTTTTATATAAAAGAGGTTTCGGTGGAGAAATAGGGAAAAATGCAATTGTTATAATCGATCAACCTATAATAGATGGTAATCCGATGGATATTACCGAAGAATTAACCGGTGATGAGGGATATACGTTTGTATCTAGTGGATTACAAGGTTTGGATAATAAACCTAATTATATTATTCGACCAGAATATATAGTTGGTTACGTAAATAAATTGGATAAAAAAGTTGTATTTAATCCTTTATATTATAGATATGTAGAATTAATGGAGAAAGGTCATGAAATTTGATCTTTTTTATTTTTCATAAAAAACATTTATAACAATTGACTTTTTTATAAATTGACCCTATAATACGTTTTCGAGGGGTGGAGGTATGAATAATATCGATTATAACTTGTATAAAATCTTTTTATATTTATATGAACAAAAAAGTATTAGTAAGACAGCTAATATGCTTTATGTATCACAACCAGCTATTAGTTACAGCTTAAAAGAGTTGGAGAGTCAACTTGGTTATACTCTGTTTTATAGAAATTCAAAAGGTATTGAACCTACTTTAGAAGCAAAAGAATTATACTCATATATTTCTACAGCTTTTAATATCATGAAATCAGGAGAAGAACATATTAAGAGTTTAAATGATTTAAGTACTGGTTTAATTAAAATAGGTACATTAACTCATTTGGGAGTGTTTTATCTAGCACCATATATACATGAATTTAGAAAAATTTATCCCGGTATTAGATTTGAAATATATAGTAAATCAACTGATGATATGATAAATATGTTGGAAACAAGGGACTTAGATTTAGTTGTTGACACTTTACCTATATCAACGACTAAAAAATCTATTAAAAGAGTAATACTTGAAAGATTACAAAACTGTTTTGCATATAGTAAAAAGCATTATTCCTCTGGTATTATAAACCAAGAGAGTGATTTAGTTAATTATCCTTTAATACTTCCAAGATTGAATTCAACTATTAGAAATAAACTTAATGAATATTTAGAAACTAAAAATGTAATTTTAAATCCAATTGTTGAATCATGGACAAATGAAATAATGATTGAATTAGTAAGACAAGGTGCAGGGATTGGATACTTTATTAAAGAAGTAATTGAATCTCAACCGGATAAAGATGATTTTGAAATCGTAACATTTAGTAAAAAGTTGCCTGTTGCAGATCTTTGCGTAGTTTATGATGAAGAATTTTCAACGGCTGCATTAAACAAATTTGTTAATTTTATATTAGAGAATAGAAAAGTTTGTGAATAAACTTTTCTTTTATTTTTAATATATAAATAATATTTATAATAGATATAAAAAATATATAATTGATTTATATCTGAAAATGTAGATAATAAGTTATTAGTAGGGGTGTTTATATGAACGAAGGTGTTATAAAGACCATTAAAAGTAGTGATTTTGGTCTAGAAAATTCTACTACTGAATTGAAAGAAGTAAAAGGGGCTAGAGGAATTATTATTAATAGAAGCGATAATATTGCTCTATTAAAAAAGGATACTGAGTATAAGTTGCCTGGTTTAACTGTTGATGAAAATGTCAAAGATATCAGTGATCGATTTGTCAAAAACGCATTTAAAGAACTTGACGCTGATATCGAAGTCGTTAAAGATTTAGGGGTTTTAATTGAAGAAAATGGGGTTGACGGTATAAGAGTTACAAATAATGTATTTATTTGTTCTGTTATAAGTAATAGTAAGTTAAACAGGGTTGAAAACGACGGATATGAAGTGATCTGGGTTTCTCCAGAAGAAGCTTTACAACTTTTGAGTTCATATAAAAACGGGGTTATGGCTACAGATGATGTAGGCGATAAGTTCTGCTCTACTAGAGATGAATTTATTTTGAGGTACTACCTAATCAATTTTAAGTACTAAAAATGTTTTCCTATTTAAAAAAGACATTATTTAATGTCTTTTTTAACTGAATTCATCTTCAATATTGCCAACTATTTCTTCGATGGCATCTTCCATAGTTAAGATTCCAACGAATTCACCTTTATCAAGTATAACAGAGAAGGTTTCATGTTGTTCTTGCATGATACGGAAGATATCATCAATTTTTTCTTCTTTATCAAATTTTAATACGCTATGAATTAGATTTTTCAACTTGATATCTTTATTTGAATGTTGTAAATAAATGAAGTTTTTAACATTGATATAACCAATTACTTTATCTTCATCTAAGACAGGGAATCTGGTATATCTATATTTTTTTATTTTTTGAATAATCTTTGCTTTAGTATCATCAATATTGATATATGCTACTTCTGATCTTGGTTTCATGATGCGATAAGCTTTTTTATCATTAAATTCGAATATATTTAAGATATATTCTTTTTCTTTTTCTTCAACGATTCCTTCTTTGCTACCAGTAATAATCATGGTTTTGATATCTTTTTCTGTTAAAGTATCATCATGATCTTTTATATTGAAAACTTTACATATTAAATCTGTTGATTTGGTTAGCAAGAAAATAATTGGTTTAAATAATATAGATAAGAATTCAATAAAAGGAACAGTTGTTTTAGCTACTTTTAATGGATTAGAGCGACCAATTTTTTTAGGAACCAATTCGCCAAATATTAATGAAATATAAGCAAGTATTAGTGTGATAACTATCATTAATGTAGTTTTGGTAAACTCTAGGTTTACAAATAATACACCTCTTTGAATTAAGATATCAGTAAAAGTTTCTGATGCAAATGCAGAAGCCAGGAATCCAGCTAAAGTAATACCTATTTGAATAGTTGATAGGAATCTACTTTCGTCTTCTAATAATTTGCTGATTTTTTTTATTCTTTTTTCTCTTTTATGCATTATAGAGTGCTTGTCTAAAGAAAGATAAGCTATTTCAGAAGAAGATAACACTCCGTTTATAAAGATTAAACCAAATAATATAATAAGTCTTATTAATAACATATAACCACCTTTATTTATTATAACATAGTTATTTATATTATTAATTATATGTGGTATATTTAATGTAAGGTGATGATATGGATAAAAAAATATTAATTAAAATGCTTGGGGTAGTTTTTTTGGTTGCGGTTGTTTGCTGTTCTGTCGTTTGGTTTAAGAACAGAGATAATAGTAGTGGAGAAGAAGAAAATCGTTCTGCTGAACCAAGTAAGCCGGTTGTTAATGAAAATGATGAATTTTATATTGCGATGTTAAAATTAGAGAACAAAAAAACTAATATGATTTATAGTCCTTTATCTATAAGACACGCATTGGGATTAGTTAACGAAGGAAGTAAAGGACAAACTAAAGAAGAAATAGATAAAGTATTAGGAGATGATCCTTTAAATAAATACAACAATATTAAAGATCATTTGTCTTTAGCCAATAGTTTGTTTATCAATGATGCTTATAAATCTAATATCAATCAAGATTATATAAATAATGTATCCGATAAATATGGTGCTGAAATTAAGTTTGATTCTTTTAAAGATGCAAGTAATGTTAATAACTGGATATCAGATAAAACATTTGGTATGTTGAAAAAAATTGTGTCAGATGACTCTGTACAAGATCCTTATTTGAGAATGCTTCTTATAAATGCTTTGGCTGTTGATATGGAATGGAATGTTTCTTTTGATGCGACAGATACTCATTCTGCTGATTTTAATTCGGTAGATGGTAAAAAGCAAGAAGTTACAATGATGTCGACTTCAGATTACAGTTTATCTTACTATAAAGATGATAAAGTGCAAGCTTTTAGTAAATTATTAAAACAATATGATGATTATCAATTTGAGTTTATTGGTATTTGTCCTGAAAATTTAGAGGAATATATTCAAGATTTAAATCAGGAAAAACTTGATAAAGTAGTAGGCGGTTTGAAAGATGCTTCTGATACAGATGTAATAGTGGAAGTAGATATTCCTAAATTTGAATATGAGTACAAATTACCACTAGTTGAAAATTTGCAAACTTTAGGAATTAAAACAATGTTTGATAAAGATAAAGCAGATTTAAGTGGAATTTCATCACAAGAACAATTGTATATAAGTGATGGTATTCATAAATCTAAAATTGAATTTGGCGAAAAAGGTTTGAAAGCTGCTGCCGTTACTGTATTCTATGCAAAAGCTAATACAGCTATGGAACCATCTGAACCTATTAATATAGTGTTTGATAAACCGTTTATGTTTATAGTAAGAGAGAAAAACACTAATGATATATGGTTTGTTGGAACTGTTTATCAACCAAATTTATGGAAAAATGATAAAGCAAATTATGAAGAGAAATAAAACCTATTTAATAGGTTTTTTCTTATGATATAATAACTGATAGGTGATTATATGGACAAGATGGATACTTTTAGATATTTAGTTGGTGGCTATTATGGTATTTCTGAGATGGATAATTATGGTCTAAAAGAATTTGTATTAAAGGAGATAAACGATTATATAAAAGGTTATGTTGAACAGAACTTTGATAATAGTTTTGATTATGACACTGAGTTTAAAAAAGTCGAAAGTGAGCTTCCTGTAAAGACCAAATTGCAAGATAGTTTACTCGTTTTACAAAAAATTGACGCGCCTCTTGACCTGGTTTTACTTGTAAAACAGCGATTAAAAGAAATTAGAGAGGAAGAAATTGGTAAATTTTAAAAATCGGGTTGACTCACTTGAAAATAGGATGTATAATAAAGATACTTAATAGTACGGGGTAGAAGATTTCATAATTTGTCTGCTTTGTATTCATTTAGTAGGTTTCAATCGAAAGGTTGTTACTTATTGTAAACAGTAGTCGAAAGATTATTATTTACTTTAAATTTGATATTTAAGATCATAATGTTAATATTTAATATTAATTTTGGTTGATTATAGTGAGATGAAAGACTCTTGTTATTTGATACTTATGATTTTATTATTAGGTTTAGTGTTTACATGGTTGGTGGATTGTGGTAGTACTATGTTTGAGTAAGCTTCTTACATAGGTTACACTTTTACGATTTATCATAGAGCTATTAAGTTGTACGTACTATTCTGTGAAGAGGTTTTAATCTATGAGTGCTTCTTACACCGGCTGCTGCAAAGCTTGTTTGAAGCATCTATTCACAGCAAAGGATGTAGTGTTTGCAGACACTGCATTTTTTTGTGGCATAAATAGGTCTTTTGTAATATAATTTAGGTGGGTGATTCTATGGAAAAACAAAAGTTTAGAGACATTTTATTAATTGTTTGTTTGGGTGTTACGCTATTTGTTTTTTTGATTAATTATATATGGATTATTAACATTTTTGAATTCTTATGGAATTTATTTTTACCATTTACTATTGGATTTATATTTGCGTTTATTTTAAATGTGTTAGTTAGATGGTTTGAGAATGAACCGTTGAAAAAGCTTAAGAAAAAACGA
>JAEEGJ010022993.1_pt1 | contig 13154 bp, 10 predicted proteins | sample 8958761 | NCBI WGS metagenome assembly JAEEGJ01 (sample SAMN16246546, study PRJNA631951) | gut metagenome | biome: gut microbiome; feature: rumen; material: RS-attached | host: Bos | place: Iran: Karaj | collected 2018-10
ATGCTTGCTATGATGGAAGGCAAAGAGGTGGAGATGCCCACATTCAATTTCCACACAGGACAACGCGAATACAAAGGCGACAAAATGACTGCAAGTGCCGACACAGTGTTTGTGGTGGAGGGTATTCACGCCCTTAATCCAAAACTGAGCGAGAAAATTCCCGCCGAAAACAAATACAAAATCTACGTTTCGGCACTCACACAGGTGGCTATCGACTCACACAATAGAATTCCCACCACCGACAACCGTCTGCTGCGCCGCATTATACGCGACTTCCGCTACCGCCATTATAGCGCAGAGGAAACCATCAAACGTTGGCCGTCGGTACGCAGAGGCGAGGATAAGAACATCTTTCCATTTCAAGAGGAGGCTGACGTAATGTTCAACTCGGCACTGCCATACGAACTCGGTGTAATCAAGCGTTACGCAACGCCTATTCTGCGCGGCGTAAACGAAACCACATCAGAATACAGCGAGGCACAGCGTTTGCTCAAATTTCTCTCGTATTTTCGCGAAATACCTGACGATGAGATACCTCCAACAAGTATTTTGAGAGAATTTTTAACAGGAAGTTCGTTTCATTATTAGATCATAAAATTTAGAAAAATAAAAAAGAGCAACCGTTTATACGATTGCTCTTTTTTGTATAATACTAATAATAAGTACTTTAACTGATTAAAAAGCGTTAGCCACTTCCTCCGCAAATCCTGCCAAAGATGGATCGCGGGCGCCCATAAGAAGAATGATGTCGCCGGGTTGGGCTGTGGAGCGGAGTGTGGGGATGATGTCGTTGCGGTTTTCGATGTAGAGGGCATTTTTACCGAGGGCGGTGAGAGAGTCGGCAAAGGTGCTTGCTGAGAATGATTGGTCGGCTGTGCCACCGGCGTAGTATATTTTTGAGAAAATAATGCGGTCGTCGGGACGGAGAAGGGCGGCGAGTCGCTCGATTAATTCGTCTTTCATCATACGCGAGGGTGCGAAACCGTGGGGCTGAAACCACGCAATAACACGTTTGCTGATAGCCTGACACGCCGAAATGGAGGCTGAAATTTTGGCAGGATTATGGGCAAAATCGTCCATAATAACGATGCCGTTTTTGTTGGCTATCACACGGTTGCGACGATAAATGCCTTGATACTGAGCAAGGGCGGCGGCAGAATCTTTGTCGCTGATACCAAGCACACGAGCCACAGAAATTGCAGCCATAGCGTTTTCCATATTGTGGCGACCTATCACATTGATTTTAAAGCGAGTATCGTCGCAAGAGAACTCAATGCTGTCGGGATTTTGCACAAAATCTTCGGCATTGTTTCCAGCCAAGCCTCGACACGAAAAATCGTTGACAATATCAATCGAAAGCGATGCAGAACGTTCATTGTCTTGATTGACTATCAGATTGTTGCGAGTGTTGTGGGCAAAAGCAGTAAAAAGTTGCATAAGTTCAGGAATCTCCTTGTGGTCGCGGTCGATATTGAGAATAACGCCGATTGAGGGGCGATAATTTTTTATAGTTCCATCGGATTCGTCAGACTCAATTACAAGATAATCGCTGCTACCCACGGCGGCGTTACCAATTTTGCCTTGCTGTTGAAGCGACACAAGTCCCGCACCTGAAATGAGCGACGGAGAAAAGCCACATTTTTCTAAAATACAGTAAATCATTGCAGTAGTGGTAGATTTTCCAGATGTTCCGCTTACGGCAATGGTCTTGCTTTTAAGAGCGATGTCGGCGAGCAACTTGCTGCGGTGCAGGATTCTAAGATTGTTTTTAACAGCAAAAGCATATTCGGGAACGGTGTCTTCAATGGCAGTGGAAACCACCACGCAATCTGTGTCAAGGTCGGGAACGGTCTCGCCTTGGTTATAACATTTTATACCTTCGGCTTCGAGTTTTTGTTTTGTATCCTGACCTTCGGGAGATGCAAAAATGCGGTCAGAACCACTCACTTCGCGACCTTTTCCCCTAAGGAATTGAGCAATTGCGCTCATTCCGCTACCGGCAATGCCTATAAAAAAATATTTATTTTTCATTTTTAATTTCCTCGTTAAATTGTTTGCGTTGTTTTTTTCGTTGTTTTTCTTCGATATGATGTTTAATACTAATTACGTCTTTAATTTTGGATGAAAGTTTGCGCTCGTCTTTTTGTTCTTTGCTCTCAAACCCGGCGGTAGCCTTTGCGCCAGACAGCACAGATTGAATCCAATACGACGAAAAACTCTTGTGCGGGTCGCGCTTGGCATAAATATAACCTTTTTTTTTTTTCAAACGGATGACGGCGGGCTTGTCGGTAACCATTAGCGGGTTGGCAAGCAAGGACAACAATCCACGTCGCTTTGGCTGAATGCTATCGTGCTTATTTACAGAAAGTTTTAAACCATTATAGCGAAATACCGACACACCAGACGAAGATTTATTATTGGAGGTAAACTCAATATCGGCACTCTTCATTACACCGTCGTCGATACGGGCAAAAAGGGCGTTTTCGAGAAACGGATTCATATCGGGAAGGAAAATCGTATAGGTCTGAGCCTTAACGATAAACTCGTCGGTGAGAGAATTAAGAAAATATTTAAAATCAGCCCTAATACCCGCCTTATTCATCAAACGACCCTCAATGTTGGCAAACATAATGCTGTCGTGGCGGAGGGTGGCGGTATCGTTGGTAAAGTTGAAAACCTTGCCCGAAACATCATTAATAGTGAGAATGCCCGGAACAGCCGCTTCGGGACTGAGTTGTTCGCAAGCAATGTAACTATTTGATACAATGGCAGTATCTATTGTAATACGTATAGGAATCCGACGGATAAATTCGTGAAGATTGGGCTTAATCGACGAAGTGTCAGACGGTTTGGAACGATTGAGATAAGAATTGAGCGCAAGACGGTCGATAGAGAGTCGTTCAATATCGATACGGCGTTGAAGTGCAAACTTATCCATATCAAAATTGTGCGCTGTTACCTTGCCACACGATAAAAAAGTAGCACTTTTGCGGTAAGGGAATAGTTTATAAAAATTGTAACGTCCCACAGTGGGGCGATATTCCACATTGTAAACAACAATGTCGTTTTTGTCAGGAGCAAACTCCACACGACCGGCGTGAAGCATATATAAACTATCTTTTAGATAGATAGTATAGTCGTTGATACCAGTGGTAATCTCCTTTACTGGGAAACGGTCTTCTTGAATATTGCGAGTGTCGAGACCAATAATTTTGAAATCCAAATTATTGAGTTTCAGAGTATTTTTGCCGGTTCGGTAAATATCCAAACGAATATTGCCGGCATAGAGAGTATCAACAACAAGAGCGTTGAATTTGTTATAAAATTTTGTAATATCAAAATTAGGTTTCCGGTCGGGACGTTTGCCAGCAACTAACTCAGCCTCAGGCGAATCAATAAAAATCTTTTCGGCTTGGATAGTCTTGGCAAAAGCGACAGACTCTAAATCGGGTTTAACTACAAGAATATCAGGAATAAACACAGTAGAAACACCACGACTACGGTTTTGAAAATCTTCGTCACCCTTGTCGAAAAATATATTGTGAATATGCAACGAATCGTTGACAATATCAGCCCGTTTGATAGCAATCTGATTTTCAGCGTTTTTAGTGAGAATAGCGATATTTTCGGAATGAAAAGTAGGATTACGGAACGAAATCAGATGACCCTTTTGGGCAAGATTTGCACTATCGATAGTGAGAGAATCAACCGAAAGATCAAAATCAGCATAAACAGTTCGGGTAGATATATTATTGATATTCTGATAAATACCAAACTTACTACCATTAGAAACTATCTTAGAAATTTGAAAACTGCGGATAAACTTATTCAAAATCGGCGGTTTTTTCTTAACATTGGCAGAATCGGTACGCTTATTTTCGGGCTTAACAATGGTGAATACACTCTTATCAATCAGGCAGGTATCGGTGCAAAGAAAACCCGTTTTGGCAAAAAGATTAAAATCAATTCCACGAAGGTCGATGGCTGGGAAATAGGCATTAACTATGTTCTTGTCAGACACTGTATATTCGTGATTTTGAGACACAAACACCATATCCGACTTTAAAAATCCCTCTTTGGTGCCAAGACTTATTTCAGAAGCCTTTACATTATGCACACGGTCGGGCAAGAGAAATTGAAAGTTATTGATATTCAGATTATAATTATCGGCAAAAAGGAAATTACCTGTACACTCTGCGCTGTCGCGGTCGAAATAAAAACGATCAATATCGAGTTTAAAACGGTTTTCGGTAGAAAAACGGTTTTGATTTAAAGAATCTCTAACAGTAAGACGAACCACGCCACTGTCAACTACAAAAGTATCTATCCTAACAATATTCAGCGACTTAGGCATTAATTTGGCAAAAGATTTTTCTAAATCAGACCAAGAATCAAAAACAGAATCACGATGAGTGGGCAATTCTTCGGTTTCAGCAACGTTTTGAGAAACGGAATCAACAGCAAGAGAATCATTTAGCAAACGTTTAAGATGGGGATAATCTATGAAAACCAATTGAGGATTTAGAATTTGAAAATTGCCAATTTCAACCTTATTATTATAAATACCTTGAATAAGATTTGTGTTTGACAGCACAGCCTTTTTAACCTTAAAATCAATCACCGAATGTTTGTTAAGACGCTGCAAAACAGGAATTAGCAGCGATTCAGTGTCGGCAGAGTAACTAAAATTAGAGAGCGAAATAGTTTTTCTGCGAGAATCTACCGTAAGGTTCTGACCTTTAAGAGTATGGATATTAGTAGACGGCTTCATCACAAAATTATCGAGCGTGAGATTGACGTTAGAAACAATAAAAGGTTTTTCGCCCTCGCTCAAAAGTGCGCGACCTGTCTCAAAATTATCAAACGAAACAGAAAGCAATCCGCTGATAGTCAGGCTGTCTTCGAGAATAGAAGATTGCTGGTCAATATCGATGTAACTATCTTTAATAGTGATTTTTGCGATACGGAGCGACTTGAAATATTCGTCGCTGAGGAGTTTTGCCATACTCGGTTTTTTGCGATGAGTGGCGGTATCGTTGAAACTTTTGGATTCAATCTGCGGTTTCATAATTAGCACCGCTCCCACATTGAAAATCTGCGAGTTATACGCCTTTTTGATGTCGATATTCTTGATATCAAGTTTTGGCACAGAGATATTCATACGGCTGTCGGTAGAATCCTTGGCATCGTAGAGCGGACGAATGCGGATTTTGCCCGCCGAAACAGCCTTCTGCTTGGTTGAAAGCAAGAGATACGACGACGAAAGCAGATGCACTCGGTCGGGAAGGCGCATATCAAAATCACGAATAGAAATATCCAAATCGTTGGAATAGAGAATTTTATTGCGATTGCGATAAGCCAAAGAATCAAGCGCGAAACCAAGAAGCGTGATATTTACATTGCCCACCTCGTAGGCAGGTTTTGTGAATTTTGGATTAGAAACCTTTACCGAAGCATCCGAAATTTCAAAAGTATCAATATTGATAGCCTTTAAAGTGCCTTTAATCAGCGAGTACCAGTTTCCTTGACCAGTAGATTCAATATTTTGATTATTTTTGTTGCGGCGACGACCAGTGGCAAACGAAATCTTTGGATTTACCAGCGAAACTGCGCGAATATCAACCACTTCCTGAAAATATGCCTTATTAATATCCACGCCCGTAATAGAAACGGTGTCGAGAGTAACGTTGAATTTTTCTTTGGTGCTATACGCCGCCTTGGGACCCTCGGCAAGAAGTTTTACATCGGTGGCGAAAATAATTGAATCTGAGGTCTTTATAATTAAATCGCCGCAGTTGACAGTGTGAATACTATCGGCAAGACGAATTTTGTAACCACCCGAAGTGATGGCAATTTTGTTGGAATAAAAAAGGCGGTTGTTGGTTTTGTAAACATCTTCATCCACATAAAAATCTGACAGGGCAATATTAATATTGCCCACCACAGCCATCTCGTTTTCGTCGGTAACAGTTTTGTAAAAGTCGAAAAATCCGTCGGTTACGGAAATATTTTTAACCTCTACTTTGTTGAAATAATTGCTGATAAGCGGGTAAAGGTCTTTGTGAATAGCATCGTATTTGCCCTTGTGTTTGTCGTCGGGTTTGCCTGCAAGACGTATCACAGGACGGATTAATTCAATAGATTTAATGCGTAAACGCCGCGACCCAAAAATTGACGAAAGGCGGATATTTTTGATGGCAAAATTGGCGACAGAAATATTGTAAATGGCTCTATTATAAGCCATTTGTTCTTTCAACTGCATATAAACAGAAGTATCTGCTTTCATAGAAAAATTGGTGAGCAAAATGCTGCGACCCAGAAAATTAAGGCGGATATCATCGAATTTTATGGTGTAGAGACCGTTAGTTTGGTCGGAAACATTTTGGCAGATTTTTTCTTTGAGCAACGGAAATGCATAATAATAAAGCACATACTGAGCCACGCCCACAACCAAAGCAAGCACCACGAAAAGTTTTAGAAGAAATTTCCAAAACTTCCGTTTTTTCTTCGGCTGTTTTTCAACGGTTTTATCTGGCTCTATGTCTTGATTTTCAGGCATTTTCTTGGTCTAAAATCTTGTTATTCTTGCGCATATACAAAGCAATAAAAAGCGACGGCAGTGCGCAGACCGTTACCCAAATAAAAAACGTGGTATAACCCATCATATTTTGCAGCCACCCGCTCACCATACCCGGCAACATCATTCCCGCAGCCATAAAAGCGGTGCACACGGCATAGTGCGACGACGAATTGGCGCCGCGCGAAATCTGCATCATAAACACCGTGTAGGCGGTAAATCCGAAACCGTAGCCAAATTGCTCAATAAAAACCATCGACGAAACGGCGGCAAAACTCTCGGTTTGCAAGGCAGCCATATAAGCGTAGAAAATATCAGGCAGATTCAACGCCAAAATCATAATTATCAACGATTTGCGCAAACCTTTCTTGGCAATAAAAATTCCGCCGAGAATACCTCCGAGAATTAGGGCAATTAACCCAAAAGTTCCGTTTACAAGTCCTAACTGACTTTGTGTCAAGGCTAAACCTCCGTTTTCGTGAGCATCCAACAAAAAGAGCGGAGATATTTTTGACAACTGCGCCTCGCTCAAACGGTAGAGGAGCAAAAACGCCATAATCAGCCATATATCAGGCTTTTTGAAAAACGTTATAAAAGGTTGAAAAAAATTGGTTGTTGACTTTTGACGTTCTGTTTCAACATTTTTTGGCAGCATAAAATAGTGATACACAGCCAACAACGCCATCAACGCTCCAAAAATACCGAACACAATCTGCCACGCAAATTTTACATCTCCGTATGATTCAGTAAGATAGCCCGCCAAAACTACAAGACCGCCTTGACAGAAAATCATAGAAATACGATAAAAAGTGTTGCGGATACCGACCCAAAACGCCTGACTTTCAGTGCTTAAAGCCTTGATATAAAAACCGTCGGCGGCAATATCGTGTGTAGCAGAAGCAAAAGCGGCAAGCCAAAACACTATCAATGAGTATTTTACAATACCTTCGCAAGGAATTGTGTAGGCAATCAATCCAAACAAAACACCTGCGAAAAACTGACAGAAAGTAATCCAAAACCTCGAAGTTTTGAACATTTCGGTGATAGGACTCCAAAGCGGCTTTATCAACCAAGGAAGATAGAAAAAACTTGTGTAAAAGGCAATTAAGTCATTGTCCATACCCAAAGCCGATTTATAAAAAATCGTACTCAGAACGTTGACAGCCATATAAGGCAAACCCTCGGCAAAGTAGAGCGAAGGAATCCAAGTAGCGTGTTTTATTTCGGAACGGTTCATTTTCAATACATTTGAGTGAGTTCGGCGTTGTGATAATAAAATTTGAGAATCTCGTCGAAACGGAAACCCTTGCTAGCCATCACTGCCGCACCTATTTGACACATACCTACGCCGTGACCCCAACCTATGCCGTGAAGAATAAATCCATCGGAAGTTTTTTCCACGTCGAAAGCGGAACTATAAAGGTGGGTTTCGGAGAGTATGCGTCTGATTTCTAACTCCTTACCAAAAATTTTTGTAAGTTTTGAGCCAACAATCTTTAAACGGGTGATACGTCCCGAAGGTCCGCGGTCTAAGGGTTCGAGAGCGATAATTTCGCCAAAATCCTCGCCGGTTTTGTGTTTGAGAAGTTCGGGAAGGGTTTTAGAACTGAGTTTCACAGTCCAACGATAAAAGTCCTTTGATTGTTGGTCGTAATCGTTGAGAATTGTGCGGAGGAGAGCCTCGTCGTTGGTGTTGCAATAAGGACAGTCGACAGGTTCGAGATAGTTGTAATGCACAGGTTGCCAACAACTTTCAAACACTTCGGAACGTCCGCCACAGCATTTTGAAAACCTTGCGTCGCAGATTTCGCCATTATAGGTGAGGAAAAGTCCACGGGTAGCCTCCACAGCCGCCTTTACGTTGGGATTGTAGGCACGCGAAAGTCCCTGATAGCGTTGGCAATGGTCGTCGGCGCAGACATCAAAAAGAGTGTGAGCCTCGCGGTCGTACCAAGTAACAACCTCATCTTTGGTGATAACAGGCTTTCCCTCAGGCTTTTTGCAACTGATTTGAGCCATAAGCCAACTGCGCGAAATTATGGCGTGGGCTTTGAGCAACTCAATCGGACAATCGCCTCGCATCTCTGACGAAATTACAGATGTAATATATTGTTCAAGTGGTATATGATTAATTAGCAACACTTTACCATCTACAACCTTAACTGTAAATTCACCATTAAAAACCTGTTTTTCTAACTTGTTCCAATGGAATTGCAGACCGATTTCCACATCGTCGATTTCGAGGTTTCCATCGGCGTTTGGTCTGAAATTCAGATGGTTAAAAGTTCCGATACCTACGTTAATTATTGGTTCTGTCATTAACAAGTTGATTATTAGTTTGACGAATTAAACGAATCAGAAAGCGGCATCATATTGCCGTCGTTCATAACTATGTACGAGCCCTTGTCGGCAGTGTTGATAGAGCCGATGAGCGTAAAAAAGTCGTTATCCTTGATTTTTTCGTACTCTTTTAGTTCGATAGTAAAGAGCATTTCGTAATCCTCGCCGCCGTTGAGAGCAGCCACAACGGGCGTAATGCCAAACTCTTCTGCCATTTTTTTGGTTTCGTCGGCAATAGGAATACGCTCCTCAAATATCTCACAGCCCATATCCGAGGCACGGCATAGGTTCATAAGTTCGTCGGCAAGTCCCGTAGAAAGGTCGATCATAGATGTGGGCTTGATTTCTTTCTTTTTAAAATAATCTAACAACTCGATTTGCGCCTCAGGACGGAGTTGACGGCGGAGAATATAATCGTTGTTGTCGAGTTTCGGTTGCACACCTGTGCTCTCAAACACACTGCGTTCACGTTCAAGAAGTTGCAAGCCCATATATGCGCCGCCGAGGTTGCCCGTTACACAAATCAAATCGGTGGGACGTGCGCCATTGCGATAAACAATATCATCTTCTTTGGCAGTGCCGATGGCTGTAACACAGATAGTTAAGCCACGCATTGCACTTGTAATGTCGCCACCTGCAAGGTCTACGTGATAATGGTTGCAAGCAAGGTGAATGCCTTCGTAAATTTCTAATATTTGACTCTGCATCAAGATGTTAGACACGGCTATCGAAACCATTACTTGCTTAGGTTGGGCGTTCATGGCAATAATATCGCTGATGGCGGCAGAAATCACCTTCCAACCCAAGTGTTTGAGGGGCGTGTAAACAAGGTTGAAATGGATTCCCTCCACAAACATATCGGTAGAAACAAGCGTGCGAAGGTTGCCTGAATTAATTACCGCAGCATCGTCGCCAATGCCGAGAATGGTTTCAGAGTTGGTTTTAACGGCTTTTTCGGCAATTTTGGCAATAAGACCCTGCCGTCCGTTGGGAATAGATATTTTTTCAGGTTCGTGATTATCGCTCATTTTGTTTTTTTAAAATTATAACGTATATTTGCAATCGAATTCCGTGTATCGGAACATTTGCAAAATTACACAAAAGATTAGATTTTTAGTATGAAACACACCTTAATTTATAGAGCAATTGCGGCATTTTTTGCAATAATGCTGTTTTCGGCAACCGCCAACGCACAACGCGCACAATTTGACATCTCAGAACTCGGCATTTTTCCCGACGACAACGCCCCTGCAAACGCAACGGTAAACTGCGCTCCCGAACTTTGCAGCATAGAACGCACATTGATAGAAGCCAACCGCAAACGTCAATTTTACGGTTACAGCGTGCAGATATTTTTTGGCTCGGGAAGCGACGCCCGCGAAAAATCAGAAAAAGCAAAAAAGAAATTTCTTGAACTCGTTGACGGTGAGGAGGCTATGGTAGTTTACGAACAGCCTTACTTTAAGGTAAGAGCCGGCAACTTCCGCACAAGATTAGACGCCACCAAATTGAAGAAAAAAATCATCGGAGAGTTCCCGGGAAGTTTTGTGGTAGAGTGTAAGATTTCTTATCCTAAGATATAATGAGTTATTTATCAACGAATTAAACGAATTAAGACAAAAAAACTTAATAAAGAATTTGATAAATAAATATCTGAGATATTTATTTGTACGAATTAAACTAATATAAATTTATTACATTCGTTTTTATTCGTAAATAAAGTTCCTTTTAGGGACTTTATTTTAATTAATTATATATCAATGATATTCGTTAATTTCGTTTAATTCGTTGACCAAAAGAACTACGATTCTTGTCCGAATTGCATTAAATATCCTTTGAGGAATTGGTTTAAATCGCCATCCATAACGGCTTGAACGTTAGACGTTTCGATATTGGTACGGAGGTCTTTTACCATCTTGTAGGGTTGCATTACGTATGAGCGGATTTGGCTGCCCCATTCTATTTTTTTCTTCTTGCCCTCAATTTCGGCTTGTTTTTCGCGCTTTTTGTTGAGTTCAATTTCGTAAAGATGCGATTTAAGTATGCGTAGGGCATTTTCGCGGTTTTGTCCCTGCGTGCGGCTTTCGGTGTTTTCTACCACAATACCCGACGGCAAGTGGCGCACACGCACACCTGTTTCCACCTTGTTGACATTTTGACCGCCTGCACCCGATGAGCGGAATGTATCCCACTCTAAATCAGATGGATTGATGGTAATTTCGATAGTTTCGTCGATAAGCGGCACCACAAAAACCGATGCGAAAGTTGTCTGCCGTTTGCCCTGAGCATTAAACGGAGAAATGCGCACCAAACGGTGCACACCGTTTTCGCCTTTGAGCCAACCGAAAGCGTTTTCGCCTGAAATTAAAACAGATGCAGTTTTGATACCTGCCTCATCGCCCTCCTGATAGTTGGTGGTTTCGGTTTTAAAGCCATTGTCCTCAGCCCAACGGAGATACATACGCAGAAGCATCGAAGCCCAATCGTTGCTTTCGGTACCGCCCGCACCGGCATTTATTTTAAGAATAGCGTCGAGGTGGTCTTCCTCGTTGCTGAGCATATTTTTAAATTCAAGATTCTCGATAAGATTGAGAGCCGCGGCATAAAGTTCGTCGTACTCGCCCGAATCTTCGCCAGCCTCGGCAAACTCTACCGCCACAGAAAGGTCGTCAACGGCAGTTTGGGCGGCATCGTAGTCGTCGACCCACTTTTTAATTACAGACGATTGCTTTAAAAAATCTTCGGCGGCTTTGGCATCGTTCCAAAATTCGGGTTTATCAGCCTCAGCCTTGTTTTTTTCTACGGTAATGCGCTTTTGGTCGATGTCAAAGATGCCTCCTCAACGCGCCAAGGCGTTCCAAAAGCGATTTATATTCGTCTTTGTTGTACATATTATCTTATCTTTGTGATAGTTCCGTTGTAGTTGACCTTGATAATCGACGATGGCGACACCTCAGTGGTATCGTCTTGACGATATTTTACGATGTAATCTACCGCTTGCTTGATTTCGTCTTCAATTTGTGCGTAAAATGCCGCTGGCTTATGACCTGATATATTGGCAGATGTGGATACGATAGGTTTTCCAAATTCTGAAATAAGAGTTTTGCAAAAATCGTCGTCGGGGATACGGATACCGATGCTGCCATCCTCGGCGGTGAGGTTGTTGGCAAGATTGCGAGCCTCGGGATAGATAACGGTAAGGGGTGACACAGCCTCGTCCATAAGTTCCACAGCGCGGAACGGCACCGATTCCACGTATTGTTGCAGCATAATAAAGTTAGAAACCAACACGAGCATAGATTTGGAATCGGGACGGTTTTTGATTTCAAAAATACGGTCCACGGCGTCGGGATTAGTGGCGTCGCAACCCAATCCCCAAACAGTGTCGGTGGGGTAAAGAATAACCTTACCCTCTTGTAATGCTGATAAAGCGGCTGAAATGTCGTTCTGCATAGTTGGTTAAATAAATTTTGGGGCAAAGGTAGAAATAATTTTGAAATTTGCAAATAGCCACAACATTTTGAGATTTTTGACACTTTTAGGCAAAAACATTTTGAGATTTTTGACAAAACAGACAAAATCGGACAAACATTTTGAGATTTTTGACATTTTCGGATAAAAACATTTTGAGATTTTTGACAAATAGGATGCAGTTTTTCAGAAATATTGTGTATTTTTGCAATTAAGAAAAAACCAAAAATACAGAGAAGATATGGCAGCAACAACCACAAGACGACCCTCCACGCGACCCAAAAGCGTGAAAACCATACAGACTAAGGCACTGTCAGACACCCACTTTGAAGAGGAGTTCCCCGATATGACAAAAGAACTCTATACTCCTGAGGAGGCCTTTGAATTGACAATGAAGGACATCAAGGCTATCTACGAAAGAAAGGATGCAATTTAAGTATTTCTATACCAAACGTACCGCTGCCAAAATAAGGTCTTTCTACCGAAATGTGGCGATCAAGTACCGCCACACATACTCGTATGATGATATGGAGAGAAACGTACGCGAGGCATTTTTCGCCATCTACGCCATAGAGAAAACCTTACCCCGCCGCAAACCCACCATCAGCCGATGGACGAACTACAATATGGCAAACACCGACAAATGGTACTACGCTTACACCATAGAAGGCGACACGATAATTGTTGTTGATGCTTGCCACAAACAAAATATGCACGAGTAGCGGGCGTTAACTTTTTGTTTTTCCCTTACTCCTCGTGTTTTTCG
>JAEEGJ010022994.1_pt1 | contig 13153 bp, 10 predicted proteins | sample 8958761 | NCBI WGS metagenome assembly JAEEGJ01 (sample SAMN16246546, study PRJNA631951) | gut metagenome | biome: gut microbiome; feature: rumen; material: RS-attached | host: Bos | place: Iran: Karaj | collected 2018-10
GTTGCAGGTGGTGCTTGCATCGCTACTGCCTATCAGATTTCACAGGGCTCGCTCCCTGCAATCGTGGTCTCTGGCTCTGGGCAGAACGGCAAGACAGACATTCGTCTGGGTGGTCTCTCTATCGGCAGTAACACTACCGTTGCCGATTTCTCCGCAGCAGTCGTGAACAACAACCCCGACTACAAGTATGGCGATCAGATTTCGTTCTTCCTCGTCAAGCAGCTTGTCAACGCGAACACCGAGATTCCTTACTGTCAGTTCTGCGCAGCAAAGGTGATTCTCGATGCAGCAAATGAGGACCTTCTGACCGATGTTACAGGCGGCTCTACAGGCTTCAAGGCTGTTGATGGCAACCTCGGACACTCAGGCAGCGATGGCGACTGCGCCTATACTTGGGTACACACTCGCAAGGCCGATGGCAAGACCCTCGTCAGCTCTCAGGACCTTCTTGTAGCCAACACGAAGGAGGCCGACTATCAGGGCGACAATGCCTACACTCTCTCAAAGAGCAGCTACGGCTCTGGCATCGAATCCTTCCTCGTGCCTGATGGCAACGCAAGCGCTCCAGTTTCAGGTGGTGAAAGCGGAGGCGGTGACGAAGGTGGAGGCGGTGGTCTCTAAACTCAGAACTACAGCCCCTTTCTTGCCCTACGGGCATCCTTTCCCCGCCCGGGGCAAGGAAGAGGTTAGTCTTTCTAATCACGAGAATTCATTATAACAGTTATTCATGCGCCCTTTCGCGTTCAATGGTAACTAATTCCCTGCCCCGAGCGGGGAAGGGATGTCCGAAGGACAGGGAAGGGGCTTTAATTCTTTTGCTCTATGAAAAACGAAACTTGGAAATTCATTCTTCAGACTTTAGCGGCAATTCTTACCGCTATAGCGACCACCCTCGGCGTGACCTCCTGTATGGGGTATTAAGAGATTAATTGATTAAACGCGAAGACGCGAAGGCGCTAAGTTAAAATGTCAATTATCAATTATCAATTTTCAATTGGTTTAGCGACTCCGCGTCTCTGCGTTTAAAAATATCTTCAAGACAGGTGATTTATTTCTGCTTTATCTTGATTCCGCTTGAAGCATCATAGAATTCGTTATTCTTTCTTATCATAACCTTACCATTAGAGAACACCTTTTCTGGTTTCGTCTCTGTATAGTAGGTTGGGATGTCTGTAGAAACATCTTCGACAATATTTTGGAAATTCTTCCATACAGGGGCTTGTTCATACAAATGTTTGGTTCCATTTGGTACATGAAGAGTGGCTGGATAGGGTTCACCGGGTGAAGAGAATGAATTGTCGAAAGGATTATCAATTTCTGTAATAGGTTCCTTCCACGATACATAAACATCTTTAAGAGACTTATTATGACCGAGGGCTGATACCTCAATATATGACAGACTCTCAGGTAAGGTGATGCTCTCAAGTAAAGGACAACTCATTATTGCCCATGCACCTATATATTCCAGAGTGCTGGGTAAAGTGATTGACTTCAATCCTTCACATTCACAGAAGGTTAATTCTTCTAATCTTTTTACACCCTCTGGTACGGTGATTTTTTTTATTGACTTACAGGAATAGAAAGCGTAGCGGCCAATGCTGTCAAGATGCTCCGGCAAGTTGAATGTTCTCAACTTTTCATCACTGGAAAATGCGTACTCACCTATAATTTTCAACTCATCAGGCAGATGAACCTTCCTCAGAGAATAACATGATGAAAAAGTTCCATTCGGAAGTTTCTCGAATTTATTCTGAAAGTCACATGCTGTAATACCTGATGATTCAAAGATATACTCTCCCATCTCTGTAACAGATGATGGAATAGTAATTGATGTTGTTAGGTCATAACATTGACAGAAGGCATTCTTTCCTATAGTCGTTAATGATGATGGCAGATTTAATGATTTCAAGTTACTACCGTCAAAAGCATGTTCCTCAATCCTCTTTAAACTTTTTGGAAAGGTGACATTCTCAATCCGAGTCAACGAAAAAGCTGATACCCCAATTGTCTCAATACCTTCTGGTATTGAATAAGTAGTGGCATAATTTTGGGGAAAATACAGGAAATAATGTGAATTGTATAGAGGATGATCTATATCACAACCAGAGAATGCGTCATATCCACAGTATACCAATGACTCTGGGATTTTTAAATCCTTTAAACTGAAACAGCTACAAAATGCCATTTCACCAATGAGCATAACTTTGCCGAGATCTACTGATTTTAAATCATAACACTCTTCGAAGGCCAGAGCTCCAATATATACCATAGTATTAGGTAAGACTATTGATTCCATTTGGGTTTGATGTTTAAATGCGTTATAACCGATACCGGCTACTATGCGCCCATTAGCGGTTGGAGGAATCACGACTTTACCTTTGTAGGGGGCTGGACTTTGTGCCACTTCACAGAATCCTTCTTCAACATCTGTGTAATAGAGCATTACACCATCTTCATTTTTCTCTGAAAAATCATAAGCTGATGCAAATACAGCCCAAATCATGCATACGCAGATGCTTATTAATCGTCTTGTTTTCACCTTATTATTTATTTTTTAATAAGTATATAATTATCAGCATATACCCGATAGCGCCCCGTAGGGGCAAAAGCACATAGCCTAGGGCATCGCCCTAGGTGGAGGTTGGTTGGTAATTTCGCCCTGAAGGGGCAAAAGCATTTGTTTTTAGAGCTTTTGCCCTTACAGGGCGAACAAACTAACCACCTTATACATAGGGCGTTGCCCTATGCTAAGTGCAAATCTTGCCCTTTCAGGGCGTATGTCAGCATGATGCGGATAATCATTAATCGTTTTACTTAGCGATAAACTTTTTGCCGTTCTTGATATACAGGCCGTTGCGAGTAGTGGTGTTTACCTTGCGACCGTAGATGTCGTAGATGGTTTCTGAAGAAGCCTTTTCTTCTGCCTGAGGAATGGTTTCTATGCCTGTAGAGTTATCATCATGGATATTAAACCATAATTGATGTTCTCTTGAATAAGGCAGGTTGATATATTCATCATCTTTATTTTGAAGAATATAGATATAAAAATAATCATTTGACTTAAATTCCTTGAGAGAAATTTTTGCTTCGACATCCTGAACGGCATTTGCCGCAGTATTACTGAGTTTTAATGTTTTTGTTACACTTTGTTCATAACCTTTGAGATTTATTATGATCTCGTTGTTTTTTAGTGCCTTTAGCGCCTTGACCTTAAATTTTACGGTGATTTCATCCTCACCCGGAACGCGGTATATATCTGTATCGTCGGTAACATTCTTGCCGTTGTACAGCACTTCATAGCGCCCCACAAGGCTGCAGCATGGTTCGAGACCAGTAACCTTAATTACGGGTTTGGTTGCACCTGGCTGGTATATGGCATCCTTCCATTCGGTGTTGCCTGCCGTGATGTCTTTATAGACGTATGAGACTGTATATTTGCCATTCTTGAGTATGTTCTCATAATCGAAACTATAATAAATAAAGGCATTTGTGAATGGTTGCAGTTTCTCTTCCTGATACTTAAACGGTACGATGTACTCGTTGGACTCGTTTTTGAATTTATAAGCGACGGAATATTCGTGGGCAACATATCCAGAATATACCAGATCGAAATGCATCGCATAAGCATTCGACTTTTTGTCTCTTGGTATTACATTTGTTTCCTTAGAATCTCCTGTATTCTCATCATATAAATAGAAATCGCATGATTTATAGACAAGCAACGGAAATTCTCCTTCTGAACCTTCTACATAAGGTGTGTTTGATGGCTTTATATTGAAAATGGCATCCTGCCTTTTATTATATAGACATTCATCATGCCATCCACCATCATCGCCTGAGAGAAGGAAATAGCCGTCAGAGTATCCTCCCCATCCCCAGTTGAAATGGAAAAGATTGCCATCCGCCTGATAGCCATCGCAAACGTATGAATGGCCCTCAAAAAAAGTTTTGCCATCTTCACCTGAACAGATTAATGGCATTCCTTTGCTGAGGTTTTCATACACCATATTCTCCCATACGTCATCATCATAGTGATTACGGTATTCCAGACGAATATCCTTGTCATAACTGAAGTTTCTGACAAGTGCATTAACAACATAGGATAAATCTGTTCCTGAGCCACTTGGAGCGTAGGTCATATTGATGGCTACTCCGCAGTCATACATGAGTTGTGCGATAGCAAGGTTTGCTTCTTCTGGTTCATTCCAATTATACTGAGGAAGGATCCATTCCCATTTGTATTTACTCTTGGTGAAGTCTTTTGCCATACTTAATTCTCCATACACAGAGTTGCCCTCCTCGTCATGGCTCGGGGCATACATCTGGTATTCATTCTTGCCATAGCCTCTCTTTGGCCATTGATACATTCCCATAACCTGTGCCATTGCCGTTGCGACACAGCCAGTAGGCACTTCCTTGCCTTCTATGGTCGGACATAGCAAATTGTATGGAGCCCATTGATTCCATTGTATATCGCCGAGCAATGGGTCGATGTCTCTCTTGGCTGTTGATGATGATACGTATTTCTTGCCTTGGGCTGAATAGTTGGATATTGAAACATCATACTGATTTAGCCACCACTTCATATTATCGGGCAGCTTGTCGTAGTCGAAGCTGTTGCCTTCAACCACACCAAGCACGGCAGGCATGCAATCATCGGCACTAAGGATTAGGTAGCCTTCCTCATTGCCTTTGTTGAAAACATAATAGGTGTTGTTCCCATTGAAAGTTGATGTGTAGGTCAGTTGCAAGGATGATTTGTCGGTTGCAAACCCCTTTGCCTGGCTATTTGTTGTGTTCATACGAGCCAACGCCTCCTCGGGAGTCAGTTGAACGGCGAACGTCTTACAAGCCATAAGTAATGCTATGGCGCTTAAAGTCAGTTTTGCGTACATTAGAGTCTTAGTTTTGAAAATGGTTAAATCGATTGCAAAAATAATGATTTTATTTTATATGCGCAAATATATTGTTAAAAAATTTTTAATATTGTCCGGTAGCCCTTGGCGGTGGTGGAGGACTCTAACCCCGACTTGCGTCGGTGAGGGTGGAAAGTAAATGGGGAGTAAATGAAACCAGTAAATTAAGACCAGTAAATTATAATTTTTAAAATTATTTTTCCGAGTTCTTAATTTCCCCAGCGGCGGATGCCGCGTGTAATTTACTGACCATAATTTTCTTCTAATTTACTTTCCCATCTTCTGCGCAAGCGCCCCATTTGCATGTAGCTGTATAAACGGGAAGCCCGCCATCCATTAAGGGTGACGGGCTTTATCCTTGTTACGGCTCAATCGTGATGATACTGAGCTTGTTGTCTTTAGTAGCCATGTAGAGCTTATTTTTTCTCTTCAGTATCATATCCACTTCCTTGCTGAGTAACGTTGCCTTGCCATTTTTTATGAACCAAAGTTCCTCGTAATCTATGCCTCCACGCAGTATAGCGTAGTCCTTAGTGTGACCGATGCAGTAGAAAGTGTTGCGCTTGGATGAGATAAACTCGGGCTTGGCAGGCTTGATGTCAACGAGGAAACCGCTGGTGGTGAGTACGGGACGTGAGTCGCTTGATACGTTGACGGCAGTAAAAGAACCATCGGTTTTGTCGCGCTTGAAGAGATAGTCGGTGAGTGCGTATTTGATATATCCTCCGCCCTCGGTAGTATCAACCTCGGCAACATCCACCTGTTGCGTGGCGAGGTCGAAGATAACCTCACGGGTCTGGGATAGCATATGGAGTTTGCCGTCGATGATGGTAGAGGCTGTGATTGGTCTTTTCTTCTCCTTATCCCATTCCTTGAGGAATAGCTGGTGACCGTCTGTTGCGCTGAATGCTGCCACGTATGGGTGTTCTCTTGGACTCATGCCTCTTGAGCCGTACATGCCCATTGCGAGGTTTATCATATATACGGTGTCGCCTCTGAGGAATACGTCGGAGCGTGTTGCCTTGACTTGAAGGGGAGTATTCCAAAGTTCGTTCATGTCATCGTCGAAACAGCGTATGGTGTTGCGGTCGGCATAGTAGTTGCGGCCGTCGCGGCGTGCGATGCCAGAGGTGAGTCCGCTGATTTGGGTATGTTCAGGGTACATGAAGAGTGAACGGTTGAATGGGCGTTCGGATTCTTCCTCTAACTTTGCATATTCCACTGGTTGATAGTAGTTGCGTGAGCCGACAAGAGTTCCCATTGATGCACCTCGCGGACCATAATACACACCGCTGAGTATTCCTCCGATGAGAGTGCCTTTGTCGGTTATGGTGGTCTTTGATTCCAGTTGTTTCAGTTCTCCAGTAGCCCAGTTGATGCGGCACAGGTCGTTTGCAACCATGAAATCGCTGTTCTCATCGATGGTGTAGTTGTAGCTTATGCCCTGAGTCATTCCCATCTTGAAGCTCCACTGCTTCTTGCCTGTTTCTAAGGATAGTACATCGATACTTGAGCCGATACCCCCTGAGTGCATAATGATATTGTCATTGAGGATTCGGACGAATCGCCCCCTTGTGCTCCAGATTTTTTTGCCAGTGTTTAGGTCCAAACGGACTGCATTGTTTGAGTCAAAACGAAGGAGATTGGGACGTGAACCGGAAAGGAGGTAGAAGTAACGGCCGCGTTCGTATTTCTTGTAGAACACTTTTTGCATATCTGGGAGGTGATATACGGTGTATTCTAATTTCTTGTAGAGAAGATTCTTGGTCTTGGGGTCAATGTTGTTGAATGATATGTATTCGTCGTTGTCGTTTACACCTATTCCTATCAAATCCTCGGGAGTATCGATGACCTGTGTAGGGAAGTTGAGAGGTTCGTTGCTGACAGTTATTTTGCCAGCGTGCGGATTGTCTGTTGTCTGTGCAAAGACAGAATTCAGGACGAATGCAAGAGATACCGTAAGTATGGACGTTCGCTTCATTTTTTTATGTTGATACGATTTGAATCTAAATTAATTGGTTGCAAAATTAGCAAAAACAATCAATAATCACAAGAAAAATTTTTATTTTTTATATTTGTGTATTGTTTTGCGGGGATATTTCTTTATGTTTTTGTGAAAAATGTTGGAGGTTACGGAAATAAACCTTATCTTTGCGCCTGTGAAACCTGTGCCGAGGCAAAGGAGAATTTATAATCTTACCTACTGTCATTTTATGCAATATTTCATTTCTGAAGACAAAAGTTTTGAATTTGTTGTAACTGAGGATATTACAAAAGATTTCGGTCTGCATAACCATACCGAGCATTATGTGATTTCATTCATCACAAAGGGCGAGGCAATGCTCTTATACAATAATGTAAGCGTAATTCTAAAGAAAGACGATACATTCATCGTGCGTCCGTATATGCCTCATTCTGTTAAGGTGGAAGCAGATACGCAGATTCTGTCACTCTGCATAAACAAAGAATGGTTTTATTCTGAGTCTGCCAACGAAATTAGCCAGAAAGTAAGTGCAAAGTTCGATGAGATCTCGGCAGAAAACGGTTTTGATAACATAATTAAATCGGAGCTGACCGACGCCATCGGACTGATTGCGGAGAGTATAGGCGACGAGCGTTACAAATTGTCAGAAGACATTCAGAGGGTTGCCGACAAGATAGCTCAGAAATCATCAGATATATACTTGCTCGACCAGCTTTCGGAAGATGTTTACATAAGCAAATATCACTTGATCAGAAAGTTCAAGTCGAAAATCGGACTGACGCCTCATCAGTTAATGATTCAGGTAAGAGTGCGAAATGCGCAGAAGGAACTTGCCCTTGGCGGTCGGCTGATTGATGCCGCCTTAGACAACGGTTTCTACGATTCGAGCCATTTCGACAGGTGTTTCAAGAAGATTGTGGGCATCTCGCCGTCGGAATATCAGAGAAAAATACGCGACATCTGAAAATCAGCAATTTTATACAAGCATAATACTTTCCATTTTCGTAATTTTGCAGCGTTAAATCATTAAACAGTTACACAAAATGGAAATTTTTGAAAAGTTTGACAAAGGGAAACTGGCCTTGCCCGAAAGAGTGGTAGATTTCAACAGTCTGAAATGGAACGAGCACCCAACATTCGAGGGTGTGGCTCTGAAACACATTGTAACAGCAAGGGATAGTGGCGGTCTTTTCAGCTATCATCTGGTAAGAATTGCGCCAAACTGCAAAATCGGGTTGCACACTCATGAAACGCAACTCGAAACGCACGAGGTTGTAGCCGGTAGCGGAATCTGTCTTAACAACGGCAAATCTATTGACTACGCACCAGGCGTAATATCAATAATGCCTGCAAAAATAGAGCACGAAGTAATAGCTGGCAACGAAGGGCTTTATCTCTTTGCCAAGTTCATGCCCGCCCTCTGCTGATATTCAGATACCGAGAGTCGAAACATATAGACGCGGAGGCTGCGAGCACCGTAGGTGCGTTACCTAAAAGGGCGGTGCGTAAGCGCCGTTGATACAGATTGAGATAATTAATAGAGCGCTGTAAGTGCGATACCTATAATAAGTGTTGCACCTATGGCGCTCTAATTAGTATAAACCCTTCATATAACAGCCCTTACGGACTGCCCTATTAGGTGTCGGGCTTACAGCCCTCGAAGGGTAAGGTCAAGTGAAAATGGAAAATGGAAAATTGTTCGCAAGCTCACCAAGCTAAAGCAAGTGAAAATTAATGAGGTATTAATGTGGTATTAATGCGATATTACATGTCTCACTCCGTGAGGAAACATTAATGACCACTAATGTCACGTTAATTTCGCATTAATTTTATGTTTATAACCACTGATTTTCGGGATATCAGGGATATTAATCACGAGCGTAACAAAAATCCCTTTAATCTGGAGTATCTGTGTTCTGATAAAAAAAAACTCTCAGAGTGCATCATGACCGAGCCACCCTGAGAGCTTTGTAATATCCGTCTTTTACTTGAAAATTATCCTTATTTCACCATAAGTTGATGCTTTATTCGATGTCGTCGATGTCGTTTTCGATGTCGTTGATAGCGGTGAGTGATGAACTGTTAGCGTTCTTGTTTTCTGCGAGGTTCATGTTCTCAAGAGAAGAACAGCCGGCAAACATATCGCTGAAATTCGTCACGCTGTGAATATCAAGATTCTGAAGGAAGAAAGAGTGCAATGACTTGCAACCCTCGAACATACTTGCCATGTTCGTTACGCTACCGGTAAGGAAATTGTCGCGAGACTGGTTGAACATTTCATCCTGTGCTGACATTGCCATGTTGAACTCAATAACCTCAAGTGAAGTGCAGTTGGCAAACATGTAGCTCATATCTGTAACCTCATTAGTATAGAAGTTGTCGAGATATACCGCATTCAGGTTTGTGCAACCCTTGAACATGCAGGCGCATGTCTTGGCATTGACTGCAGAAGAAAATGTTACTGTGGTGATAGATTCCCTGTAGTTGCTCCATGGAGCTGAATCACCTGCCCATGTTCCGAGGTCGGCTATATCGTCACTTTCAGAGAAGATTGTCAGGTTACCGTCGTTGTCAATAACCCAGTTGCAGTCTCCAGATACACCTTCCGCAATGTTTGCAAATGCAGAAACTACGGTTAGCAAAGTCACCAATATGATTGAAATAAAACGTTTCATACTCTATTTCCTTTTAGAATGTTGATTCCTTGTTTCTTATTTATATAAGCTGAGCTTTTCCCCTGTTTAAATTAGTTGCATTTTTAAAGCATTATCATGGTAATTTTCTCAGCTATTAGCGTTTCTTCAATTGCAAAATTATGTATTTCCGCCTTTTTTACCAAATTTTTTTCAAAAAAAAATATACGATAATTGTAAATGAAACATTTTTTACAAATCCACAATACGGATTGCAACAAACGTACAATTTTCCGTACATTTTTACAATGGGAAATGCGCGAAGAGGCAAACAGTAGCCCCTTCCCTGTCCTTCGGACATCCCTTCCCCGCCCGGGGCAAGGAGGGGATTAGTCTTTCAAATCACGAGAATTCATTATTAACAATCAATCCACACGTTCCTTTCGCGTTCAATGGTAACTAATTCCCTGCCCCGAGCGGGGAAGGGATGTCCGAAGGACAGGGAAGGGGCTTCTTATTATCTTAAAAGCTGTATTTCAGCTTCAGGAAGATCTCGGAATTTGCGTCATAGACCTGGAAGGTGCCTCGGTCGGCATGGAAATAGTCGTAGCCGAGGATGGCATGCAACTGATCGTTGAGGGCATAGTCGGCACTTAGGCGGTTGTAGATGCCGCCATTGGTGACGTCGATATAGGCGAAACTCTGCAAGGCGAGCGTGTTGTGCAACAAGTCCTTGGAGATGCGGAAGGTGGCAAGACCTGTGTTGCGATGTGCGCCTTTTGTCACGTATTTATGGGCGTACTGCGCTGAGAGCGACCAGTCGTTTCCCGCATACCAGTCGATGCCGATAAGGGCATTGGTTGAGGCTGCACGGGTGATATCCTGCTGTCCGAATGTCGTTTGTGCTTCGTCAAGATATTCTGCCACCTCACTTCTTATGACGAATTGTCCGGTAGGAACTGACAGGTCGCCTCCAATCATCGTCATTCGTTTATACTCTCCTGTGCTGTTGTGCATCACAGGCATCTTGTTCCATGTGTGGAGAGCCGATAAAGAGAAGTCTATGCCACTAAGGAAGAATGACAGCCGACCGCCATATTCCATGTTACAGATGCGATGTCTTGGCTCTGGGGCAATAGTCAGATTGCCTACTGACCAAGGGTTTCGCGCATCGGTAGGCAGCTCGAAGAAACTGCTTACGGGTATCGCTACCGTCTCCAGGCACCATTTCTCGCGAGAATAGCGCATACGCAGTCCGCCAACGGGTATGCGGATATCGTCATAGTCCTGTGCCAGGAACTCCGTATAGTCCATTGGTGAGATGATATCTGTGAGGCGCAGGGCATCAGCCACGCCCCATACGATAATCTGTCGTCCGGCACGGATGTCGAGGTGCTCGTCGCTGTAGTAGCCGTATGCCTCGCGAAGCTGAAAGCCTGAGCGGTCGCTAAGTATGGCATTGTGTATCAGATTTGCCGATACGAATGCGCCTGCGTGTCCTTTCTCCAGCGTCATCTCGCCACGCACACGTGTTCTTGATGACATCCAGTCATTTGGCTGCTCCGTGCGCATGGCGTGGTAGGTGTCCACGAATCCCTTTGCACCTATGCGTAGTGAGTCTTCATCCTGCGCAGAGACGGAGTAGGGGAGGATGGCTAACAGAAGACCTAACCAAGCCTTCCCAAAAGGAAGGATGTTTGATAGAGTTTTCATTATTAGAATGTACTATTTAGCTATGTACTATTTACTATTTATTTACTATTTTCAGATATTTACTATTTTTTCGACTATAGATTGACGAAAATAGTACATTAACTACATAGTACATAAATAGTAAATAGTAAATCGTCAAATTGTAAATATCAAAGTCCTTTCTCCAGCTTTGAAACTGTGAAGAGAGCCTTGTCAATCTTTATGTCGTATTGCGGATTCTTCACCTGAATGACGGTGCTATGCTCTGTCTGCACGTTCTTCATCGTCATCTTGTGAATGGTCCAGAAGCCTTGCACCTTCTTGATATCGGAGATGGTGAGCACGCGATGCAGCTTGTTCAGCTTGTCGTAGTACTCCACGTAGGCCGCCATGAGGCAGTCCTGACGAATCCATGACACCTTACGGCTGTAGATCTCGTGCTTGTCAACAGGTACAGACTCCACAACCCAGCATTTGTGTCCGTCCTTCATCTCTTCGCGCACCAGCTTATGCTTGTCCTCATCCACATGACGTGAGCCCATGTCATCGTAGGTGAAGTCGGTACCCATGAAGTAGTCGGTCTTAGAAGATGAGCCGCTGATGCGACGTGTCTTCTTCATGGCAGGCAGATAGAGCCATTTGGCATCTTCCTTTCCGATCTGGTCATAGTCCCATGTGAGGAAGCCCGTTCCCTTCACATCGCCAGGGTAGGTGAAGAACATCATCTTCTTCGTGTCCTTACCCTCGTCCATTGCCCACGATGTCACCTTACGCTGTCGTGTGTTACCGTTTTTCTTACATAGTGTCAGTTCCATCTCTGCATAGCGTGTGTTGCCGTCAGGACGGTCCTTTACCTTCTGGATGATGTCGCGCCCAGAGAGTTTCTGAGCTTGGCAAATTGAAAACTGGAAACTGAAAATTAAAATAAAGCCTAACCAAGCCTTCCCAAAGGGAAGGATGTTTGATAGTATTTTCGCTGTAGTCATGTTAATTGTTATTTTTGTATTATTAATTATTATTTAACGTGAATTCGATGAAATTACTTTTGCTGTCGCATAACATTAATTAGGACATTAATGAAACATTAATTGTGACATTAATGAGCCTTACGGCTTAAATTCTCATAAATTTTTGTCCTAATTAATGTTTTAATTTACGTCTTAATTAATGTTTCAAAGCAAAGCGCAAGCGTTTTTAATTTTCGTCGAACTCACGTTATTTAGCTATGTGATTCCATCGGCTCTCCGGCTCCCTCCCTACGGGGAAGGGCGGGGGGAGAGGCCGTTTTATTTCTTCTCCTTCCCAAATACCTTGCACTTGTTTACAAGTATTGGTGTTACGAACAGGTCGGCAGCAAGGGCGGAGAGAATGCCGATGATAGCCATAAGTCCGAAGTTGAGGCACATATTGCAGGCTGATGAGCAGAAGCTTGCAAAGACTGCCGAGGTGATGACGGAGGTTATGACGATGGCGATACCCACCACGCGGAACGTGCGACGGATAGCCGTCTGGTAATGCTGAGTGCGGTCGTATTCCAGTTTTGAGTGGTTGATGAAGTGAATAGTGTCATCCACCGCCATACCGAGCATCATAGGGAGTAGCGTGGCGGTCATCATGTCAAGCGGTATGCCTACCCAACCCATATAGCCTCCTACGAAGATTGCAGGCATCATGTTAGGAATCAGTCCGATAAGTCCTACGCGGATGCTTTGGAATGCTATCATAAGTATCACTCCTATGATTAATATTGATATTACGAAAGACAACATCTGACCTCTTACGAGATACTGCATCATGGTTACATACTGCGGAATATTACCTACGGTGGTAATCTTTGCGCCAGGGAACAGCTTCTCTGCATCGCTCTGAATCCTGTTCATCTCACGCTCCACACAAGCCGAGTTGAAGTCGGAAATCTCCACCATGAG
>JAEEGJ010022997.1_pt1 | contig 13153 bp, 8 predicted proteins | sample 8958761 | NCBI WGS metagenome assembly JAEEGJ01 (sample SAMN16246546, study PRJNA631951) | gut metagenome | biome: gut microbiome; feature: rumen; material: RS-attached | host: Bos | place: Iran: Karaj | collected 2018-10
GAAGGTCTTGTCGTCATGGGCGGCGACGGATCCATGCGGGGCGCCTGCACCCTCGTAGAGGCGGGTTTCCCTGTCATGTTCCTGCCCTGCACGATCGACAACGATCTGGCATATACCGACTACACGATAGGGTTCGACACGGCGGTCAACACCGTTCTGGACGCGATCAGCAAGATCCGCGACACGAGTTCGGCGCACGAACGCGTCACGATCGTGGAAGTCATGGGCCGCGAATGCGGAGACATCGCGTTGTACGCGGGCATGGCGGGCGGCGCGGAGATCGTTCTCACCCCGGAACGCAAGCCGATGCTGTCCTACGTCTATAACAAGGTGCTCGCGGGGCTGAACCGCGGAAAACTGCACAGCATCATCATCAACGCGGAAGGGTCCGGCATTGCTTCGGACGCCCTGGAAGCGGACATCGAATCCCACACCGGCAAGGAAACGCGCACGGTCGTGCTGTCCTATCTGCAGAGAGGCGGCAGCCCGTCGGCCCAGGACCGCATCCTGGCCACGTTCTGCGGCGCCAAGGCCATCGAGCTGCTGAAGAACGGCGAGAAGGGATGCGCCATCGGCCAGAAGGACGGCAAGATCTTCGCCATGGACCTGTTCGAGGCGGCTGCCTGCACGAAAGAACCCGACATGTCGCTGTACGAGCTGATCGAAGTGTTGAGCATGTAAGAGAGCTCTCCCGGGGGCGTTCATGGATCTGGAAAAGACGATTCAAAATTTAAGGAAGAACGAATTCGAGGTTTCGTATTTCGAAACGGCCGCGGAAGCCGCGGCCTATCTGGACAGCCGGATCGACGGCAAGACTGTGGGCTTCGGAGATTCCGAAACGCTGCGGACGATGGGCGTGCCCGATCTGCTGGAAAAGCACAACACGGTCTATAACCCCATCGGCGTTCACGACGACGCGGAATTCGCGGCGATCACCCGCAGGACCCAGCTGACCGACGTGTTCCTGACCTCGGTCAACGCCATCGCCGAGACCGGCCAGATGGTGAACATCGACGGCACCGGCAACCGGGTGGCGGGGTCCATTTTCGGTCATGAAAAGGTGTATCTGGTGGCGGGGGTCAACAAGATCGCCCCGACGCTGGACGACGCCATCTTCCGCGCCCGCAACGTGGCCGCGCCAAAGAACACGAAGAAGTTCGGCTACGCGACGCCCTGCGCGGTGAAAGGCAAGTGCTATGACTGCCACGCGCCCCGGCGCATCTGCAACATGATGGCCGTCTACATGCAGAAGATGAACGGCATGGACATGGAAGTCGTGCTCGTGGGCGAAGAGCTTGGTTTTTAAAAAATTTTCCGCCGATCGTTCAGATCGGCGGTTTTCTATTACAAAAAGAGCACATGGGGACAGTCCCCATGTGCTCTTTTGCTGCGTCTAAGCCGTGCAGATCCAAATGGGTTCGCCGCTGCAGGAAAGCTTTCCGCCGCGGATCTCCGCTTTCGCGCCCGACAGCAGGTCGGAATACGCGCCGTCCGGCAGATCGACGGATACTTCGCCCGGAAGGCCCCGGAGTGAGAAGACGCCGATCTTGCGCGTCCTGCCGTCGTCGCGGGTCATCACCGCGATGTGATCCGCCTCGTCCGCCTCGGCGGAGAAGAGATCGTCCGGCGAAAGGGTCTGCTGCTTCAGTTTGTACAGCTTTTGCATCAGGGGCGTCAGGTCTGTCCCGGCGTCCCACTGCACCTTGTCCGCGTCGAACAGGCTGGGCGTGTGCGTCGCGGCGCGCTCCTGCCCCGCGTAGACGAGGGTCGTTCCCTTGAGGAAATACAGCATGGCCGTGTAATTCTTCAGGGAGAGCCCGTCCTTGACCCGCGCAGCGATCCTTTGCGTGTCGTGGTTCTCCAGATAGCGCAGTTTGTTGTAGTTCGCGGGGTAGACGAAGTCCTGGAATCCCAGCAGATCCGTCCAGTGCGCCAGCGTCCCGGTTCCGTCCAGATAGCGGTCGAACGCCTCGCGGATATCGTATTCGTATTCGATATCGAACGCCTCGTAGGCGTCCACGTCCCGGGCGGAATACATGCCGCGGCGGCGGCAGATGACGCTGAACATGCGGTGTACGCTCTCGGCAAGCCAGATGAAGTCCGGTTTGCTCTTCGCGATCTCCCGACGGGCTCTCGCCCAGAATTCCACCGGCACGAACGAAGCCACGTCGCAGCGGAAGCCGTCGACGATCTGCGCCCATTGTTTCAGGGTCTCCAGCTGGTAGTCCCAAAGCTCCGGAACGTTGTAATCCAGGTCGATGATGTCCGTCCAGTCCCCCACGTGGTTGCCGGGCGTGCCGTCCGGACGCTTATAGAAATACTCCGGGTGTTCCTGCCACAGGACGGAATCCGGGGAAGTATGATTATATACGACGTCGATCATGCACTTCATGCCGCGCTTTCGGATCTCGTCCGCCAGAACGCGGAAGTCTTCCAACGTGCCGTATTCCGGGTTCACCGCCCGGTAATCCCGGATCGCGTAGGGGCTGCCCAGGGTGCCCTTGCGCTGCAGCGTGCCGATGGGATGGATGGGCATGAGCCAGATAATGTCTGTCCCCAGGGCTTTGATGCGGTCCAGGTCCGCGATCAAGGCGCGGAACGTGCCCTCAGCCGTGTGGTTGCGGACGTAAACGGAGTAGATGACTTGTTTTTGCAAGTTGGGATCGGTATCACGGGCCATAGGCGGGTCCTCCTTTTTCTGTTATTATATAACAAAAAGAAAGACCCCGACCTGTCGATCGGGGTTTTCTTTTGGTACACCATCACGGGCTCGAACCGTGGACACCCTGATTAAGAGTCAGGTGCTCTACCAACTGAGCTAATGGTGCATATCAAACGCAAGTGATATGTTACCATCGAAAACCCGCAGTGTCAAGGATAAATGTAAAAAACTTGACAACTTTTTTGGGTTCCAGTAAGGTATATCCATGCGGGGAATCCGCTCCGCAGACGGCTGGGATCCTTCCGTTTCAGAGGCCAAAAGGAAGGAGAAAGTCCATGTTCGATTATGTCTGGCCGATCGCTCTGGTCGTGCTGTCCAACACGTTTTATCAGATCTGCGCGAAGGAAGTTCCGGAAAAGATGGACCCGTTCGCGTCTCTTACCGTCACGTATCTCGTCGGCGCCGCGGTCTCTTTTGCTCTGTTCGGTCTGCTGAACCGGGGCGGCAGCATCGTCGCCGAATATCAGAAACTGAACTGGGCTCCGTTCGTTCTGGGGCTTGTGCTGGTCGGTCTGGAGACCGGCTTTATTTACGCGTACCGCGCGGGCTGGACCGTCAGCACCGCGGCGATCGTGCAGAGCGCGTTTCTGGGGGTCGCGCTGATCTTCGTCGGCATGCTGCTGTATAAAGAAGTCATCACGCCCACAAAGGTCGCGGGCATTCTGATCTGCCTCGTGGGGCTGTATTTCATCAATAAATAACCTCCGGACACCCTGATGCAGCGTCAGGGTGTTTCTTTCGTTGATAAACCTATTGACAAAGTAGGCAAATAGGCGTATCATCACGTTGCTGATATAGTGATACTTAAGGAGGAGAATATGACGATATATGCAGATAACGCGGCGACGACGCGCATGAGCAAGACAGCCATCGACGCCATGATCCCTTACATGGGCGAGATCTACGGCAATCCGTCCAGCCTGCACACTGTGGGGCAGAAGGCGAACGAAGCCCTGACGGAAGCCCGCGAGCGGGTCGCGAAGTGCTTCGGCTGCGAACCCCGGGAGATCCTGTTCACGTCCGGCGGCAGCGAGGCCGACAACCAGGCCATCGTATCCGCTGCCCGCATCGGAGAAAAGAAAGGCAAGAAGCACATCATCTCCACCGCGTTCGAGCATCACGCGGTGCTGCATACGCTGGCGAAGCTCGAGAAGGAAGGCTTCGACGTCACGCTGCTCGACGTGCACGAGAACGGCATCGTGACCCCGGAAGAAGTCGCGGCGGCCATCCGCCCCGACACCTGCCTGGTCACCATCATGTATGCGAACAACGAGATCGGTTCGATCCAGCCCATCCCCGAGATCGGCAAAGTCTGCCGCGAAAAGGGCGTGCTGTTCCACACGGACGCCGTGCAGGCGGCGGGTCACATCCACATCGACGTAAACGAGCAGAACATCGACATGCTGTCGCTGTCCGCCCATAAATTCCACGGCCCGAAGGGAACGGGCGTATTGTACGCGAAGAAGGGCATCCCCCTGACGAACATCATCGAGGGCGGTGCCCAGGAAAGAGGCAAGCGCGGCGGCACGGAGAACATCCCCGGCATCATGGCCTGCGCGGCGGCTCTGGAGGAAGCCTGCGCGAATATCGATAAGAACGCTGCGCACCTGATCCCCCTGCGCGATAAACTGATCGCGGGGCTGGAGCAGATCCCGCATTCCATCCTGAACGGCGACCGCACGCGCCGCCTGCCCAGCAACGTCAACTTCTGCTTCGAGGCGATCGAGGGCGAGAGCCTGCTGCTCCTGCTGGACGACAAGGGCATCTGCGCGTCGTCCGGGTCCGCCTGCACGTCCGGGTCGCTGGACCCCAGCCACGTGCTGCTGGCCATCGGCCGCGTGCACGACGTGGCTCACGGCAGCCTGCGGCTGAGCCTGGGAGAAGACGTGACGGAAGAACAGATCGACTACATGATCGCCGCAGTCACCGACGTGGTGACGTACCTGCGGAATATGTCGCCCGTATGGCGCGATCTGCAGGAAGGCAAGCGCGAATACGTACTGAAATAGGAGGAAACAGATATGGCACTGTATAGCGATAAAGTAATGGACCACTTCCGCAACCCGAGAAACGTGGGCGTCATCGAGGACGCCAGCGGCATCGGCGAAGTGGGCAATACCATGTGCGGCGACATCATGAAGATCTATCTGAAGGTGAACGACGACGAGATCATCGAGGACGTCAAGTTCGAGACCTTCGGCTGCGGCTCGGCCATCGCGTCCAGCTCCATGGCGACGGAGATGATCAAAGGCAAGCCCGTCTCCGAGGCGCTGGAACTGACGAACAAGGCCGTCGCGGAGGCGCTGGACGGACTGCCCGCGCACAAGATGCACTGCAGCGTGCTGGCGGAAGAAGCCATACAGGCTGCGCTCGAGGATTATCAGAACAAGAAGCTGGCGGCAAAGCTGGAGGGATAGGACCATGATCTCCACGAGAGGACGGTATGCGCTGCGGGTCATGATCGACCTGGCGGAACAGGACGAAGAGGCTTACACGCCGCTGAAGGAAGTGGCGGAGCGGCAGCGCATCTCGAAAAAGTATATCGAAGCCATCATGACCTCGCTGTCGAAAGCGGGGCTCGTCGACGCCGCCCACGGCAAGGGGGGAGGCTACAGGTTGAACCGCAAACCCCGCGAATACACGCTCGGCGAGATCCTTCGCGTGACGGAAAGAGACCTGGCGCCCGTGGCCTGCCTGGAGCACGGCGCGGCGCCCTGCGAGTACGCAGGCAACTGCAAAACGCTTCCCGTGTGGGACAAGCTCAACCTGATGATCAACGAGTATCTGGACGGCGTCACGCTGGAAGATCTGGCCGGATAAAACGGCGCGAAGAACATGATCGCGGACCCCAATTTGGGGTCCGTTTTATTTGCCCATTCTCCGCAAATGTAATATAATCTAATGAGGTATATTCTCAAATCGAGAGGAGAGCTTTATGAAGTGCAAAGTTTGCGGATACGAATTTGATTCAGGACGTGAATATTGCCCCATGTGCGGCAGCAAAGTGCCTGAAGATATCAGACGCAAAGAAGAAGAGGCGATGTCGTGGAACACGTACGACTTCCCCAAGCCTAAAAAGCCTGAAGATATAGAAATGCGCTGGCCGAGCATGGAGTCCCGCACGGATTCCGCCGTTTCGGTCATGAAGAAGGACGCGAGCGAAGGATTCTTCCGCGCGGCTTCCCCCGCGAAGACGGAGCCGGAGCAGCCGAAGAAGCCGGAAGCGCCCATGCCCGATCCCTGGAAAGCGGTCAGCCGGGAATTCCCGCAGCCTGCCGCGCCTGCGCCGCAGCCCGCTCCCCAGCAGACGGCGAGCCCGTTCCCGCAGGGAGCCTGGCAGATGCCGCAGATGCAGGAGACGCCTTCCTGGACGCCGTATAACGTCCAGGCGCCGCAGCAGACCATGCAGATGCCGCCGATCCCGCCGACGTACGTGCCTTCGTCCTTTACGCAGGCTTACGGCGCGCAGTACAGCCAGCCGCAGTATACGCAGCCCCAGACGGCCTGGACCATTCCGCCCCAGCCGGCGCCCGGTTCCCAGGTGTTCGTCACCCAGCCGGCTCAGCCGGTATATATCCAGCCCGCGCCTGTCACGCCGGTGACCCAGCCGGTCTACACGCCGGTCTATCCGTCCTATACGCAGCCCGTTCCGGCGCAGCAGACACCCGCGCCTGCGCCTCAGCCCGAACCTGAACCCGCGCCGCAGCCTGAACCCGCGCCTGCGCCGCAGCCCGAGCCTGTTCCCGCTCCCGCACCGCAGCCCGAACCCGCGCCTGCCCCGCAGCCAGAACCCGGAGAAAAGATTCTGGAGGAAAACATCGTCGCGACGATGGACAAGCCTTCGGAAGAGGTCCCGAAATACGAAGTCGAACCCGAGATCCCCGTTGTTCCCGAGATTCCGGTCATCCAGCCCGCTATGGAGCCCGAGATCGAACCCGAGCGCGGCGAAGACGGCAGATATCCGGAACGCTTCTTTACGTTCAACAAGAAGAACGAAGAGTTCCAGCAGCTGCTGAACCAGGAATACGAACGTCTGAGAGGCCTCCACGGCGGAGAGCTCCCCGACGATCTGTCCCGCACCGCAGTCTATAAAAAGAACACGTTCCAGCCCACGCCGGCCCAGGATTTCTTCCACAGCGACGATCTGAGCGACGACCTGAGCGAATTCGAGAAGATGCTCCTGGAGAGCACGAGAGACGCGGAAGGCGACGAGACGCTCACCATCAACCGCGACCGCATCAAGGGCGCCGCAGGCTCCGTAGAGGACCTGATCGCGCCTCTTCCGGTCAAGGAAGGCGATACGCATCCGCTGAGCGAACCGGTGCCGGAGCCGAAGGAAGAGCCTGTTCCCGAACCGGCCGAGCCTGAAATCCCCATGACGAAGGAAGAGCGCGCCCGTCAGGAGCAGCGCGAACGTCTGGCGAAGATGGCGAAGGCCAGAGAGGCGTATTTCGCGAGCCTGCGCACGATGACCGCCGAGATGAAGGCCATCAAGGACGCGGAATTCAAGGCGCAGCTGGAAAAGGAAGCCCGCGTTTCTCCCGATATGGTCACCCGCGAAAAGGTGCCGGAAAAGACGCCGGAACAGATCGCGGCAGAAAAGGCCGAAGAGGCGAGACTCGCCGCGGAGAGAGAAGCGGCGGAGCGCCAGGCGGCCATCGAACGCGCCAAGGCGGAGATGCTGGCCGCGCAGGAAGCGCAGAAGAAGGAACAGCAGGAAGAGGCGGCTGACGCCGACGAGCTGGACGAAGCGCTCCAGAAGGCTGTGGAAGCGGAAGAGACAGAACCCGCTCCCGTCCCGGAAGAAAAAGCCGAAGAACAGGAAGAAGCCGCGGAAGAACCCGAACGCGACAAGACCGAAGTCCTGGGCGAGATCCTGGACGACGTGGACGAAGAGAATAAGAAGAGAGAGAAGAGAGAGCACAGCCACTGGTTCCTGAAGTTCCTGCTGGCGCTGCTCATCGTTGCAGGCGCCGCGGAAGGCGGCACGATCGCGCTGCGCCACTACGCGCCCGATTCGCCCGCGTCCGTCATCACGACCAGCATCGAGCAGAACATCATCCAGTTCGTGGAGGACGGCGTCGACGCGATCAAGGCGAAATTCAAGAAGGAAGAACCCGCTCCCGATCCGGCGGAAGAACCGCAGGAGACCGGAGAAGAGACGCCCGCTTTCGTCCTGTCCGACATCATCGCGGAAAGCAACAAGAATATCGAATCCGTCACGGAGAACCTGGGCATCGGCTATGATTCCCAGCGCTCTTACGATATCGCAGGCCTGTCTTCCTCCGAGCTCGTCACCGATGCTGCCGAGAAGGCGGCGGTCTGCAAGACGCTCATCGGCTACAACAGCAGCTGGATCGATTTCATCAACGGCGTAAGCCAGGATTGCCTGAATTACCTGAAGGCGGACGGCAGCGCGTACCGCAGCGCGGTCACGTTCGACAAGATCGGTCAGATCACGGAGAAGTTCCTGAAGCTGGAGATCGGCGAGATCCGCAAGACCGCCGACTCTTACTTCGTGTTCGCCGGCGAATCCATCGAAGTGACCCAGGACGAAACGACGCAGCAGTCCTCCGGCTACATGGTCTACGAGATGGTTCCCGTGGGCGAAGAACTGAAGATCAAGGATTATTACAACATCACGAACTGATGGCAGAGAGGATCCCTGAATGGAAAAGAAGAGAAAGGGCGCAAAGGTCAGAATAGCCCTTTGCGTCCTCATTTTATTAGCAGCGCTTATCTACGCCCTCACCGGTTTTATCACAGACCTGCTCTGGTTCAAGGAGACCGGTTACGTTTCCGTGTTCTTCACGGAACTCTGGACGAAGATCAAACTCGGCATCCCGGCGGCAGTCGTCGTCGCGCTTCTGATGTGGGCGTTCCTGTCCGCCCTGAAGAAGGGCTTTTTAAGCAAGGGCGGCTACACGCTGGAGGAAGCGGACAGTAAAAAGCTGCGCAAGGCGGGCATCGCGCTCAGCGTCGTGCTGGGCATCGTCGTATCCGCCGGCATCATCGCGCGGCTGTGGTGGCAGATCCTGCAGTTCCTGAACGCGACGGAATTCAACATCGCGGACCCGCTGTTCGGCAACGACGTGGGCTTCTACGTGTTCAAACTGGAGTTCCTGGAAGCGCTCAGCGCCTCGGCGCTCAGCATCATCGCGGCGCTTCTGGTCGCCACGCTCGTCTATTACGTCCTGCTGATCAATTTCGTTAAACCGGACGGCAGCGCGGAGGAGACCGAGGCGGACACCTATGAATACGATATCCCCGGCGAAAACGAGGAAAGCCCCTTCGGCGGGCGCAATCCCTTCGGCAGTCATCCCGCGGGAAAGATCATCGAACTGTTCACCAAGCAGGGCAAGAAACCCGAGCCTTCCCATAAGGAGAAGGATCTGAAGCAGACCGGCACCGCCATCCTGCGCGTGGCCGGCACACAGATCGCCATCCTCGGCGTTCTGGGCTTCCTGCTCCTGGCGATCCGCTTCGTGCTGGCGCGCTACGACCTGCTGTATTCCGGCACGGGCGTCGCGTACGGCGCCGGCTACACCGACATCAACGTCACGCTGAACGTCTATCGCGCCTGCATCGCGCTGGCGGTGCTCTCTGCGGTGTTCTTCGTGCTCGCGCTGAAGAAGCGCAAGCTCGTGATGGGCATCGTCTGCCCGGTCCTGATGGTCGTCGTGTTCGCCGTCGGCACGCTGGCAGCCGGAACCATCCAGAGCCTGGTCGTCGCTCCCGACGAGATCAACAAGGAGCGCACGTATCTGCAGCACAACATCGATTACACCCGCATGGCGTACGACCTGCAGAACATCAGCATCCGCGACTTCGTGCCCGAGAACAGGCTTTCGACGAAGGACGTCCTGGAGAACATGGGCACGTTCTCGAACGTGCGGATCAACGACTTCGAGCCGGCCCAGCAGTTCTACAACCAGACCCAGTCCATCCGTACGTACTACGAATTCAACGACGTGGACGTGGACCGCTATTACGTGAACGGCGAATACACCCAGGTCTTCCTGTCGGCCAGAGAGATCAACCAGGCCCGCATCGACAACCAGTGGCTCATCCGCCATCTGAAGTATACCCACGGCTACGGCATCACCCTGTCCCGCGTGGATAAGGTGACCACCTCCGGCCAGCCCGACATGCTGATCGACAGCATCCCGCCGGTCTCGGAAGTGCCTGAGATCTCGGTCTCCCGTCCGGAGATCTACTTCGGCGAATCCACGAACAACTACGTCATTACAAATACGTCCGAGCAGGAATTCGACTATCCCAGCGGCGAATCCAACGTGTACTGCACGTACGAAGGCACGGGCGGCATCAAGCTGAACTTCTTCAACCGCCTGCTGTTCGCCATCCGCGAACGCTCGCTGAAGATGCTCGTTTCGACCAATATCAAGTCCGATTCGAAGATCCTGATCTACCGCAACATCAACGACCGCCTGAGCAAGATCGCGCCGTTCCTGATGTACGACGACGATCCCTACGTGGTCGCGGCGGACGGCAGGATCTACTGGATGATCAACGCCTACACCGGCAGTTCCTACTTCCCGTATTCCGAACCCTACAGAAAGGATTCGGATCTGAACTACATCCGCAACTCCGTCAAGGTCGTCATCGACGCCTACAACGGCGACGTCAATTTCTACGTCTGCGACGAAGAGGATCCCGTGGCAGCCACGCTGTGGAAGATCTATCCGAAACTGTTCAAGAGCTTCGACGAGATGCCCGACTCCCTGAAGGAGCACGTCCAGTATCCGAACGCGATGTTCTCCATCCAGGCGGACGTCTTCCAGAAGTACCACATGACGGACGTGGCGGTCTTCTATCAGAACGAAGACCTGTGGGATATCGCTCACGAGTCCTACGGCCAGACCGAGGTGGAGATGACCCCGAATTACTTCATCATGAAGCTGCCCGGGGAAAACGACGTGGAATTCGTCAGCTCCATCCCCTACACGCCGCGCGGCAAGAACAACATGACGGGCATCCTGACGGCCCGTTCCGACGGCGCCAATTACGGTCAGATCATCCTGTACCGCATGCCCAAGGACCGCATCATCTACGGTCCTGCGCAGATCGAGGCGCAGATCAATCAGGACGTGGAGATCTCCAAGGAATTCTCCCTGTGGAACAACTCCGGGTCCACCTACTCCAGAGGCAATCTGTACGTGCTGCCCGTGGAAGGCACGCTGCTGTACGCGGAACCCATCTATCTGGAAGCGACCAGCGGCAGCCTGCCCGAAGTGAAGCGGGTCATCATGTATTACGGCGAAAAACTCGCGTATAAATCCACGCTGGCGGAATGCCTGGACGCGCTGTTCGGCGAAGGCGCCGGCAGCCCGCTGAACACTGCGAATCCGATCGAGGAAGGCAGGCTCCTGGCGGAGGCGATGGAAAAGGGCGAGTTTACTCCGGGGAAACCGCCGCAGACGCAGCCCGGCAGCGATACGGCTGAACCGGGCGAAAATGCCGGCCGCGACGAATATCTCGAGAAAGCGGCCGAGGCCTACGACAAGGCCATGGAATATCTGCAGCAGATGAAGGAGTACCTGGATATGGCGAACAACGCGCCGGCGGAGGTTCCGGAAGAACCCGCGCCGGAGGACCTCCCTGAGGAGACGCCCGCCGAAGGCCAGGAGGAAGGCAACTAGGTTTTACATGTTAGACAAAATGTTATTTACCATTCCCGCTGACAAACACAGCGCGGAAGAAATCACCGCGGCGCTGAAGGCTCATCCCGAGATCCGCTACGTCAGTTTGGCTGCGGCGGATATCTACGGAAACGATACCGACGAAAAGATCCCCGTGCGCGTCATGCTCAAAGACGTGGACAAATTCCTGGAGGAAGGCCAGCAGACCGACGGCTCGTCCGTACTGCTGCCGAAGATCGCGGACATCTCCGACGCGAAGGTCGACCTGATCCCCGACCGCGACGTCAACTGGTACGTGGACTATAACTTCGCGAACATCGACGACGAAACGGGCCTGCCCGTGGGCAGCCTGCGCATCCCCGCGTTCCTGAAGCACAACAATTCGAGAGACGTGGGGTCCCGCGTCATCCTGCGCGACGCCGTGGAGGTGTTCAAGGCGGAACTGCTGCGCATGCTGCGCGAGAATCCTTACGTGTTCGAATACCTGCCGTTCGACAGCGTGGACGACATCGAGGACCTGCAGCTGACGTCCGCGACGGAGATCGAATTCTACGTCAAGACGCCACACGACGTGGCGGATAAAGACCGCCTGCAGGTGTCCCAGGAACTGAAAGAACAGTACTGGAAGCGCACGCTGGGCCCGGTCCGCACGGCCATGGAGCGCACGCTGCAGCTGCTGGACTGCTACGGCCTGAACATCGAGATGGGCCACAAGGAAGTGGGCGGGGTCAAACCCGAACTGCACAAGGGCGGCTACGAGCACATCATGGAGCAGCTCGAGATCGACTTCAGGTATTCGACGGCGCTGCAGGCGGCGGACAACGACTATTTCGTCCGCTACATGATCAAGGACGAGTTCCGCAGGCACGGTCTGGACGTCACGTTCATGTCCAAGCCGGTGGAAGGCGTCGCGGGCAGCGGCAAGCACACGCATTTCGGCGTGGCGGCGACGCTGAAGGACGGCCGGGTGGTGAACCTGTTCACCGCGCTGGACGCTTCCAAGGACTACCTCAGCCCGCTGGGATACGGCGCGCTGATGGGCATCCTGAAGAACTACGAGGTGATCTCGCCGCTGGCGAACTGCCGCAACAACGCGTTCCAGAGACTGAAGCCCGGTTTCGAGGCGCCGGTCTCCATCTGCACCGCGCTGGGCCACAGCGTGGAGAAGCCCTCCCGGAACCGCACCGTTCTGCTGGGCCTGATCCGCGACATCAACAGCCCGCTGGCCACCCGCTTCGAGATGCGGGCGCCCAACCCCAAGAGCAACACCTACCTGGTGCTGGCGGCCGGCTATCTGGCCATGCTGGACGGCCTGGAGGCGGTGCTGAAGGCGAAGAAGACGCCGGAGGAACTGTGCGCCTCCGTTTCCAAGGAATACGGCCAGGAAGACTTCTATCTGGAAAAGGACAGAGTGTACCGGGCGGAGAACAACATCTTCGAGGACTACACGCAGGAAGAACGCTTAAAGCTCTTCGGCAAGTGCCCCGGCACGGTCTGGGAGAACCTGTGCTCGTTCAAGGAATTCCCCGAAAAGTACAAGGTGCTGCTGCGCGGCAACGCGTTCGCGCCCATCGACCTGGAATCCTTCGAGGCGTCCGTCGTGGAGCAGTGGTCCCTATCGCTGCGCGACCGGCTCGTGCCGCAGATGGCGGAGCGCGTGCATGACATGAAGAAGGCCCACGACAGCAGCAACTGCAAGCAGCTGGACGAACAGCGCTGGGCGGAGATCAACCAGCTTCGCAAGGACCTGATCCAGGACGGCCTGCACCAC
>JAEEGJ010022999.1_pt1 | contig 13152 bp, 7 predicted proteins | sample 8958761 | NCBI WGS metagenome assembly JAEEGJ01 (sample SAMN16246546, study PRJNA631951) | gut metagenome | biome: gut microbiome; feature: rumen; material: RS-attached | host: Bos | place: Iran: Karaj | collected 2018-10
GAGCTGCTGTGATGCGGGAGCGTATGTCAAGTTCCTTGTCGCGGTAAGCGGGGATAATCTTGGTGGATATATCCATAGCCTTACTGTTGAGCGACTTGATTTCAACTATCACCTTGCGGTTTCCGACCTCGGCAGTAGCCTTGCCGTAACCTGTCATTGACTGAATCATAATGTGCGATTATTTTGATGCGCAAAATTAGTCATTTTGTTGGTATTATAGGTTCAATCTTTTTTAGATTGGTCCAGCAACTGACGTATTTTCCTGGATAACTTGTAGGTCAGACGGTCAGAGTGATACAGGTGCAGGCCCTGTTCCTTCAGATAATTATCTATCAGTGCCACTTTGTCCTTGTTTCCGTCAAACAGCGATTCCAGTTCCGTGTCTGTGAACTGTATCAGATTGGCAAGAGTAGGGATATGAAACTCTATCAGGCTTCTCTTGATGGATTCGTCCAGACTGGTATCTTCAATTAGGGTAAGCAGTGCCGGGTTTTCGTCAAGTTTTCTTTGCAGCGCCTGGTCCGATACAAAACCTATCCAGGTCTTGACCCGTTTTGTCTCACACGATTTGTCATATTGACTGCGCAGTTGTTTATCGGAATAGATTGAACGATACTCCATTATGGCTTCCTGTAACCAGGGATTTATAGGCCAGTCATTACATGGGCTCTGATTGAACCTGAAACACATATCCAGATACCACACGATATTCTCAAAATCAATACGCATGGCAACCAGACTGATCATCATGAGTTGTATTTCATCATCCTTCTCTACCTCCGAGAGATCAAGCCTGCGTTCATCACTGGTTTCAACGATATATTTGTGTGATGAGAGGTTACATACCAGACTGGTTTGCTCATAAGCCGATATGGCAGCACGGAAAGCGTCTTTCTTGAGTTCAATGAATCCGTTAAGTGGCATTGCCTTGAGTTCCTTGTCGTCTATGGGGATGTGGTAACTGGGATCAATGGGATGAAAATGATATTTGATACAGATCTTATAATAAGATTGCCAGACTTCATTCAGCGTTTTCTTGAACTCGTAGAATTCTTGTGCCAAATTGTTTTGTACTCCAGCTCCGAGCGGGATTATTTTTTTGCAGTGTTTTTCCTCATCTTTGGTATGACAGTAAATTTTGTAGTGCTCATCAAACCATTCAGGATACAGTGATGGTCTGGTCTTGTTAAATGTATGCACGTTGCCAGGCGGACTTATCATCCATTTATCCAACGTGGCAGGACATTCTCTTAATGTAAGGCAGTTGGATGATATCTTATATGTCCTTTGGGCACAATGACGCAGAGTGATATTATTATCGGACAGGAACCTGGTTACCTGCTCGTAATATGTCTTGTTGGTAGCGGATATGGCACGCAGTTCTTCATCGGACATCTGGACCAGATCCAACACTCTGTCCACGTTATTCCAATAGAGCCACTCCTTTACCTGCTCCGATAACTCCATCGATACACGGGGTTCCTTAAGGAAAGGGTTGTAGTTCATGGCATCAACCAGAGTCCGCCAAATCACGAAATTCTCCCAATCCAGGTCCTTGGTCATTTCGGCCTGTCCGGCAAACTCCTTGCGCAGTTCAATCTTACTGTGCGTATATCGGAACTCCTTGACCTCATCCACAAGCCAGGGGTTCATCTCTTTATTCTCTATCAAGTCCTTATTTGTCAAAGCAATAATTGGTTTCAGTTCTGCTAAATTACAAAATAAGTCATATATTTGTGGTTACCAGTTAATGTTTTGCTTATGAGACTATCTGCCGAGGTCAAGTTCCATTGCCTGCTTGACGATACGCCTATTGAGTTTCCGGTTCAAGGTATGATTGGTTTCTTCCATCCGTTGGAGAAATCATTCATTCATATTGATGTTGAAGTGCCCCATCGTCTTGAAATGAACGAACTGAGGGTAGAGATCACCACTGCCAGTGAACAGAAGAAACTTGAGTGTACATGGGATAATGATTCCATCGAGATGTTCCGTGACGGAAATCATCTGCATTTCTCTCCCTTCCGTATGGAGGATCTGGTCTTTGAAGACTACAAACTGGAGCCTGAAAAGTCCGATACTCTTATCATGACACTCTACAAGGACGGCAAGAAGGTAAAGAGCAACAAGGTTACAATCCTTGGTCCCTGGCCGAATGTTAACTCATCCCACCATGAAGTCACTATAGACGATATTCTTGAGGAACTCCATAACATGCCCGGCATGGAGAGTTTCAAGAAACGCATCGAAGATATGGAGGTCTGCAGCAGGGTGAACAAGGAGAGAGTGGAGGCCGGACTGCCCGAAATCCGTCCCATGCTCAATACCATCCTGATTGGGGGCATCGGCACAAATGCAACCAGATGCGTGGAGATGATGGCCGATATCTATTTAAACCTGGGCCTGATTAAGGGTTGTGAGGTTAAGACCATTAACGTATCCAGCCTTCTCTCCGACACCGTGAACGGGAGTTCCGGGAATATGGCAAAGACAATAAGTGAAATGTACAGTGGAGTGCTGCTGTTTGAAAAGGCGCATGAACTCTATAAATCCGAGTACAAGAATTATGATTCCGAGCCCCAGATAATCAGGGCACTCATAGATTCACTTGGCCAGGTCCGCGATCAATCCGGCTGGATGTTGGTGCTTTCCGGTTATGAGGAGGGACTTGAAAGCCTCTTTGCCGCAAATCCCGAGCTTAAGGGTTACTTTTCGGCCCCCGTCTATATCGATGACTACAACTCAAAGGAGTTGTTCCGGCTTGTTGATCCCATTTGCAGCGAGTATAAGCTTAAACTAACCCCTGAGGCCCGTAACAAACTGGAGATGTATATCCGTCACAAGCAGAACTACAGCGGTGTGGGATATGAGAATCAGGAAATGATAAAGCACATCTTTGATGAGATGATCGTTCCGGCTCAGTTCCGCCGCATCGATTCCATGCGGAATCCGTCTCCAAGCAAGATGCAGACTGTCGAGGTAGAGGATATCCCCGAACTCAACAGCAATTCGGGCGATGCAATGGCCCAACTCGACGCACTCATAGGACTGGAAAGCCTCAAGAAAAAGATTCATGACTATCTCAACGTAATAAGGCTGGTCAACCTGCGTATGGAGAAAGGCCTGCCCACCAGAATGCCGCGTCTGCATATGGCGTTCCTTGGTAATCCCGGAACCGGTAAGACCACTGTTGCCAAGATCATCGGTAAGATATTCGCATCGTGGGGAATCCTGTCCACCGGTCATGTGATACGTACCGAGAAGAGCCAGATGGTTGGTCAGTACATAGGTGAGACCGAGTACAAGATGCGCAACCTTCTGGCCCGAGCCAAAGGAAATGTCCTGTTCATAGACGAGGCCTATCAGTTGATCGACGGCAATGAGAAAGACCACGGACGCATTGTCATGAACTCATTGCTTACCGAATTGGGCAATGATGAAAGTGACCTGGTAGTAATCCTGGCCGGCTACACCGCACCTATGAAAAAGCTCTTGGAGAGCAATGAGGGTATTGAGAGCCGATTCCCCAACGTCTTCAACTTTGAGGATTACACCACTGATGAACTGATGCAGATTGCCCAAATCATGATTAAGGATCAGGGTTTGGAATTATCCGACGGAGCTGAGGCAAATCTGCGAGCCATCATTGATGAGGAGGCCAAAAAGCCGTCACCCCGATTCGGTAACGGCCGATACGTATCAAACCTTATACAGAACCAGATTCTGGCCTCGATGGGATCACGTCTGGCCTCAGTCAAGAACCCCACAGCCGATGATCTTATAATCATCAAACCCGAGGATGTCGTAATAGGAAAACTGCACAAGGATGTGGTATTTGATGATGTTGCCATTGACGCAGCTCTTGCCCGCCTGGACAAACTGTCGGGACTGAGCAACGTAAAACAGGCCATCCGCAACTTTGTACAATCCGCCCGATACCTGCACTCCATAGGCGAGCCGTATGTGGGCAAAGGCCTGCTCTCATGGCGCTTTATAGGCAAGTCCGGAACCGGCAAGAGCACCGTGGCCGAGATAATGGCCTCCATACTCAAGGGCATGCACCTGATTGCCAACAGCAACATAACCCAGGTCAAGGCCGAGAGCCTACTGAGAGAACATCCCGCAGACTTCAAGAACAGACTGCAAGAAGTTGTCAAGAGATCCTGTAACGGACTGATCTTTATCGATGCCGATACCAAACAAATGGATATGTCCACATCCGGATACAGCAGTTTCGTTGAGGACGTAAAAATGAAATTGGAGGAACTCACCGTCGAAGTAGGCGGAGAATGTGCCCTCATCCTGGCCGAACTCGATGCCCCCAACAAGACCGTTGCCGAGCAGATGAACGAATCAGGTATCTACGAGTTTGACCACACCCTTGTATTCAAAGACTTCACTCCCGATGAACTCTACGATATTCTCTGCGACTGCCTTAAGAAGTTCAAGATAACATTCACTCCGGCAGCCGAGACCCATATCAAGAAGTACATCACAACGCTAAAATCCAGCTATGAGGCCAATGCCCGCACCATGAAACTGATGTCCCGCACCATCCACCAGCAGGTAATCCTACGCGAGTCAGGTCTGACCCGCCGTCCCAAGGAGCACCAGGTCCAGCTGGCCGACATTGAAACTTTCAAGTGGAATAGCCGGAAGGGTCGAGTGGGGTATTGAATATGAATCATGAGATTGTCTTTTAATAATATAGTTTTTGCTGCGTAATTATGAATAAAGAAGATGGTAATAAAAGTTACGAGTATTTGGCTTTTATCAGTTATAGCCATTTAGATATTTCTTGGGCAAAATGGTTACAAGAATCTTTAGAATTCTACCAACTTCCTACTTTTATACACTCGCAACACCCAAAATTACCACATCATTTACGGCCGATTTTTAGAGATGAAACAGATATGGAGTTGGGCGTTTTAAACGATAGGATTCATAATGCTCTCTCAGAATCCAAGTTTTTAATTGTGATATGTTCGCCAAATGCAGCAAAGTCTGAATACGTAAAAGATGAAGTGGATTATTTCTTAAAAGGCCATAGCCATAAATACTTAATACCTTTTATTGTGAGTGGTATTCCATATGCAAACAAGGAAAAAGATGAATGTCTGCCTTCTGCTATTTTAAATCTTAAAGAAAAACCATTGGCAGCTAATATTAATGAATTCAGCAAAGAATATGCGATGGTAAAGGTAGTTTCTTACCTTCTTGGCGGAATAGCAGTGAGAAAACTATGGGATAGATATCGTATTGCCAAGGAGCAAGAAGAAAAACGCAAAGAAATGGAGCGTATGAATCTTTTAAAGGTTCAAAGTCTTTACGTTTCTGAAAGAATTGAAGACCTTATTTCGAACGGGGATAATGATATGGCTAAAAAATTGGCTTTTGAAATTCTTCCAAAAAATATTCAGAATCCAGAAAGACCATATGTTCCTGAAGCAGAAAAAGCATTGCGTCATGCTTTAGCAAAATCATCGATGATTTTGACCAAAGAGAATAAAGCTGTTTTGGATGTTACATTTGGTAAAGATGATACCATTGTAGCAGCTATATTGTTAAATGGGAAAATAAAGCTATGGGACAGGAAGACAGGAAACTTACTTTATACAATAGAGATAGGACGTCAATCTTCTCATATTTGCTTTAATAGCACAGGTAAATATCTAATTTATGATGATGGAAGTAACGTTATTATCTACAATATAAAAACACGTACAAACCGCATTATTAATACCGGTTTACCTTTAATAAACGATATCGTTCCATTGTCATCTTCCGGCGAAATAATGACAGTGGGTTCTTCTATATGCATATGGGATATAGAAACAGGACAACTTGTTAGAGAATTGTTGAGAGATGATGTTTCTTATGGTTGGCAATCAGCTGTTTATTGTATAAAGAATGACTTGTTGTTAGCAGTTTCTAACGATGGGAGAACAATTACAGGTTATTCACTTTTATCTGGTACTATTTTGTGGAAGAACAAAACCACTTACGGATTTCAGCCAAGAATTGTTTATGCTAACGAGCAGGATTATGTTGTATTAAGAGATAGTTCAGACATTTCTGTCATTAACATATTTAATGGTAATACTATTTTGAGGTGGAAATCAGGAGTTGAATACTATAATTCAAAAGCATTAAACATTAGTCATAATGGACATGTTGTTTCTGTTGCCAATGATTTCAATATAATTCTTTTCGATATATATAAAGCGCTTCAATCAAAAAAAGAGGAGGATATCTCTACCGAAAAGTATACAGGACACTTTGGAGAAATACCTTCCCTTATTTTTAGTAAAAATGATGAGTATCTTCTTTCTTGTTCAAGAGATGGAACGATTCGAATTATTGATTTAATTGGAGATAGAGGGAATGTCGTTTTTGACAAGAATAGCTTAGTCGATTTTGTTTACAATGATGTTTATATATTTGATAATACGTCCTTACTTATCTCAGAAGAAAAGGGCTTCGTTGGCAAATATGATCTGGAAAAACAAATATATGAGCGAATAATTGAAGGAGAATACTCAATCAAAAAGTTAAGTCATAATAGGCGATTGCTGGCTTATTTAGAAAATGATAATACTATTCATCTTTTTGATATTAATAATCGACATGAAATACTTGTATTTAAAATAACAGATACAATAGAAAGATCGGTGCGTATAAAACTATTTAATTCATATTCAGATGAAGATTTAAAACCCCAAAAAAGAATACTATCTCCTAGAGACTTCATCTACAGCCCGAATGATGAGTATTTACTGGTTATCGTTAAAAGTAATATACTCTTGTCACCACAGATGCCTTCACAATTTATCATTTATAGAATAGCTAACGGAGAAGAAATAATTAGAGATACTTTAGATGAGTCTTTAAACGTTCCTGCGTTCAGCAATGATAGTTCATCTCTGTATATTACTCAGCAAGGTTCTGTGAAACAAATCATCATTGAAACGGGTGAGGTTAAAAAAGTTTGTGAAATAAATGAAGATATATCGTATCTCCTGTGTCCCAATGATAATTTGGTTTTATTTGCTAGCAATCAATCTATTACGGCGTTTGATGTAAAAAACAGTAATATTTTATATAAAACCAGTCCGTTCGGAGATGAGCCAAGAAGTATTATTCCTATTTGTGAGGATTATTGTATTTATTGTATAGTAACGGGTTTGCGAATATTCAGAACAGATAGTGGAGAAACAATTCAAGATATTGAAATGCCGGAAGGAATTAGCCTTTTCGAAGCTTATTACGATTATGATAAAGAGAGGATTTTAACTGTATTGTTGGATATGTTATCAAGTACTAATATAAAAGACTTGAAATGCTTTGTCAAGGAATGGTTTTTCCCTTCATTGTCAAATATAATGAAAGATATTAAAGCACAATATGAAAGACATCCCCTTACTAACGAAGAAAGGGTAAAATATCATTTATTATAATTGTTGTTGGCGGTACTTTTATGAGAGCTTATAATTATGCTATTTGATGGTTTCTTTTGAGCTAATTATATGAGCTGGATTGCCAACGGCAGTCGCGCCATCTGGCACATCTTCTAATACGACTGCACCACATCCAATCATGGCCCATTCTCCTATAGTTACTCCACAACGGATTACTGCTCCGGAACCAATGGAAGCACCATATTTAATTAGCGTTTCTTCCATATCCCAGTCTTCAGAAGAAACAGCTTGACCATTTCGCAATATAGCACGCGGATATCTGTCATTTGTGAAGCATACATTGGTTCCTATAAATACGCCATCTTTAATCGTAACGCCAGGGTAGATGCTATTATTGTTTTGTATTTTACATAAATTACCTATTTTAACCCCTTTTCCGATGTACACATTCCTATGTATTTTACAATCGTTTCCTACAATAGCACCGTCGTCAATGTAGCTACCAGATTCAATAATTGTTCTATCTCCAATAATTGTATTTCGTCCAATATTTTCTATTACACGCCCCGATAACCTGTCTCTTACTGATAAAGCTTCAGGAGATAAAAGACGTCCCACCAAATCTGATTTCTCTTTAAGGGGAATAAAGTCAATTTTGGAGATTTCTAAATACCCATCTGAGGCGGAATCGTGCCATTTTTTGAATGTGGTCTTTAAAGATAGTTCTTTATCCATGTGCATGGTTACATAGGATATCAATTCTATTTCCAGTCTTTCACTTTGGATAAGTCCTATTTCAAAGAAACCGGAATGACACTCTTCTATGTATTCATCAGGAATTCCTATCTCTTCTTTAATAGCCCTATTAATAATAGCTTTTGGATTAATAGTAATGGCATTATTTTTATCTATCGATATCTTATCTTTTATGCGTTGTGAATCTTTAAGAACGCTTACGGTTTCATCAAAAGAAAAGTGCCACATGTCTCCTGAAGATATTTTTTCAGAGCGCTTAGTCCACATAAGATAAGGTAACCCATTCTGATATACAACAACAAAACCGCCTAGGCCTAGTGAGCATAAAAAAGGAGAGAAAGGTCTCAGATCGGCTCCTTTTTCTTTAATAGGCTTGAATGGTCTGTCATCAATTGAACTTAAGATATGATACATCTCAGTCATGGTCTTAAAGGTGAAGTAGTCAGAATAATATAAAGACATTTCAACATAATGCTCTTCCGTATTGTTGGTGCGTCCATCTTTGATATATTCAACACCTAATTCTGCCCCATTAAATAACGTTTTCACTTTGATATCGTGTAGAATGGAACATGCTGTCATTTTTGAAACAACGCTAATAAATGTTTCTTCTGATAAGTCCTCTTTAGAGGGTAAAATAATACTCTCATATATCTCTTTATGTTGCTTAATGTGGTCTTTCAACCAATTGAAGAGGGCATCTTTGTTATATGCGGTATGAGAATGAATAAACGATATCAGTCTATTGTATATTTCTTTGTTATCAACATTCAAATCGACTAATAATCTACTAATTTCTTCATTATTATTTGGTTGTAAGAATTTCTCGGCAAACAAAAGGCCCTTGTACTCATTGGGTACATCTAGGATAAAAGACTTTGGAGCGACCTTCAAAGAAGAAAGGCCTTGACGATAAGTGCTGGGAGTACTCGCAATAATTGTGTAGTTGCCAAAAGGAGTTACCTTTCCTAACTCCCGTTGCAGGGCAAGTCTAATCAAGAATACGTTAAGGTCGTTATATGTGGTAAAGCCATGACCGGTTAATCTGGATAATTCTTCTGCTCTTTTTGAATCATGTAATGCTTCTTGTATGTCAGATTGAAATTTGACGGTTTCTTTGGTGTCAAGCCATTGTAATTTTCCTACATCCTTAAAAATACGTGATTTATGTTGGATTGCATCTTGGGGGAATACAAATATTGGCTTTTTTTTATTTATAGCGTATGATAGTTCTTCGTCAATGATAAAATCTGATTTTTCAACGTCTTTTGTGTAGATTAACAGAAAGAGTTTAGATTTATCTATTGCAGAATGTATTTGTTCCCGGTATTTTTTTGAGGGCTTTTTATGGAGTTTTTCAAGATCCACCCAGGCTTTTACATCATGTGCGCTATCTGATAACTCTTGGCTAATCTTGGAAACAAAGTTGATATTTTCTCTTTTGTAACTGATAAATACATCAAAACGATCTACGTTGTCTGAAGGGTTCTTTGTTGTTTTCATCACTATATAATATCAGTTTATTGTTTTTTGACGATTTCATATCCCAATTTAATAACCAGTTTGATGGTATTCATAGCTGTTTCCCTATCGAAGGCTTTTTCTCCATCAGTTAATTCAGAATAAGGGATAAGATCCGGATGTTTTTTTAGTTTATCGTCACGTTCAGGACCATATGTCCATCCTTCACGAATACGACCTGCGGCCCACACCTCATGAACATTTTCTGCAATAGCTTCACGTAATAATTCCAATTGCGGGGATAATTCTATATCTCCAATGTCTATTGGATGTGGTGTATAAGTCTTTTTGTCCATACTTATCAGATAATTAATAATTTCTATTTAAAGCTTGTTTGACAATAGAGATATCTTGTTTGCGTACAATTCCAATGTGGTTTTTACAACTAGCCAGTCATAGTGTCTAATCTTTCCCGGTTCTTTATCCTTAAGCTTGTCATAATCTTTCATGTACTTATGGATCTGTTTGTTGTCATCGGTATCATTATCAGTATCTTGATAACCTAAAACGGCATGAGAAGCCATCCATCTGATGTGCTCTCCAACTGCAAGATTGGTCAATAGTTCTACCCAGTCTTTATTGTTATTGGTTGATGCCAAACAGTGCTGTTCAGAGAAAACATTGGGATTGGCTTTTATTTCCTCTGAATATACGTTTGGAATAATAGATGCCATCTCCCTAAGTTCATCGGCGTTATATTTCTTATTCAGTAATGCCATTTTTGTGCTCATGTGAAGAGTGTTAGCATAATCCTGATAACGCTGTCTTAATAGTTTCTTTTTGTTGATTCTTATCTGATCTGTGTTTGGCGTTTCAAGAATTGATAGTTTCTCTTCTCGTTCGTTCCATTTTTGTTTGGCGGCTTTTATTTTCTCCTCATAGTTGTCATCATCGGGATTGATTTGAATTCCACTATAGAGACAATCTGCTGCGAATTCATATCTTGCACTAAATTCCCTTGCCTCTTTTTCTAATTCGGAATTTGTTATGATCTTATATTTCCATATGTGTTCCAAGTCACCAAAGAAGTGAACGTTTTTCCGAATTTGTATATCCAGTTTGTCTAATGTACTAGATATTATATTGGGATTAGATTGCTTTATTAAAACAGTATATTTATCGGGAAGAGAGTTTTCTTTCCTAGCTTTTTCTAATAATTCCAATAATGCATGTGCAACTGTCCAATTCTGATTGTCATCACCTAGACAGATAACATAATAGTTGATAAAGGGAATCATTGATTGTATTACTGATAGATAAGGGGCTGTTATATCCGCTTTCCTAAAATCTATATTACCAGTTTCAAAATCACATTTCATGCCGGGGTGTCTCTCTATGTAGGACTTTTTCAAAGAGTCCATTGATTTATCATATGCTAATAGTTTGAATGGGCTTCTCTTATGTTCTTTTCCTATAAAGGCACCATACTCATATAGAAAATCTAAAGCGTGTTGTCCTAGTTCTCCAAATCCGAAGATTACAGCTTCAAAGTTAGAATCAACATATCCTTTTTCAGTAATTGAAACGCATTTTATGGGAAGAGTATCGGTTTTTTCTCTAATTAATTGTTGGATGGATAGATAAGAAGAGTCAATGAAAGTGACATCAAATACTTGTCGATAAAAATCTTCTATCTCAATATTGTTTCCCTCTTTCTTGGCATGGCAAAAAACTCTTCCGATTTTGTTATTTAAGTCCATGGTGGCTTTCATGGATTCAATTCTTGATTTGACAATATTAAGGCATTTGAGGTTTTCATTCTCGTTGTTTGAAAGAAAATATAGATGAGAGTTAGTTCTGAAAACCCATTCGTCCAACCCTCTCAAATCTAAAATATCTTCGATTCGTTTATCTGATATGTCTGCTTCAGCCAGATTCATTTTTGCCTTAAGATGTAAAATGTAGTCGTTATTCCGACTACCGCTAATTAGTTCGTGAATCTTAGTGGTAAATGAACTGTCAAAGGATATTTCATCCTTTTGAGGATATTCAATAATTATGACCATCTCTTTTTTGTTCTCCTTCAAATTGATAGATTGAATATCTTTAGCCAATTGGGCTGTTTGAGGATTATTTCCAAAGAAGATATGTACAATGGGATTTTTTGTCAACCGATTGGTAATGTACTTCAATTGCCATTTGCTGAATAGTCTTAAAAAGAAAAAATTCAAAAGAACGAAAGAAGATAGGCCAATAGATAGTATGTATAAAAATGAAAGCCCCATCAAGGGTAATGTGCCTTCATCAGTAAACAGGTAGTCTTGAAAACCATTATCAAATATTCGAGTCCCGGCAAGAAACATTTGTGCTGAACTTACGGCTGAAATAACCAATGCCGAAAAGAAACTGATAGTTTCTGCTCCATTTTCCGTAACACTGGGAATCTGATAATAAACATACATATGGAGAGCCGTTCCAAGTATAAATACACAAAGGATGCTTCTTTTTAACCAACTGTAGTCTTGTTCGGAACTTCGATAGATTAAAGAGATTATGGTAAGAATTACAATCATTACCATTAGAATATCCGCTATTACTATATCCGAGGGGTTCATTAATGTTAGTGGAATAAGGTTATTATTTTTTATTGGAATGTATTTGGCTTAATAGCATAATAGGATAGTCCTGCTTCAAATGTAGTAAAAGATTATTTATAATGTTTGGTTATGGTTCTTTTTTTATATTTGCGTCATATGAAGCTTGATTGCCATTGCCACATCCTCCCCGGAATAGATGACGGGGCTGCAAATCTTGAGGAAGCCGTATTCCTGGCAAGTTGGCTTGTGAAACATGGATACCAGAGGGCCATTTGTACGTCGCATTGCTCATTCCTGTATCATAACACTCCCAAGACTGTTACTGATGCCTGCAACCTGTTGCGGGAGGAACTGGATCGGCAAGGCATAAATTTGGAGTTGGTTCCATCCATGGAATACCGTTTTATAGAATCGACCTGGCCTACGGTGAGACAGAACAACTGGCTGATGCCGTGGGAAGGTAATCATATTCTTATTGAACTTCCCTTACACAATCCTGAGCGGATGGGCAGTATAGTACCTGTCGATGAGATCAGATATTTGATTGAGGACGGCTTCCAGCCCGTATTGGCACATCCGGAACGATATACTTATATGGAGATGGAGCAGATTCGTGCCCTTAAGGATACCGGGGCTCAGTTCCAGCGCAACCTGGGTTCGTTGGAGGGCTGGTACGGAGATGATGTTAGCATAAGAGCCAGTGAAATGGTTTCAGAAGGCCTGTTTGACTGGGTTGGAACAGACCTGCACAATTATCGTTATGCAGATTTCTTTGAGAACCATGTTTTCAATACAAAATGATTATATTTGCAAAAAGACCAAAACAAACCAATTAAGACAAAAGGATTATGAAAAAGAAATTCATCTGCACCGTATGCGGATACGTTCATGAAGGAGACGAGGCACCCGAGCGCTGCCCA
>JAEEGJ010023004.1_pt1 | contig 13148 bp, 8 predicted proteins | sample 8958761 | NCBI WGS metagenome assembly JAEEGJ01 (sample SAMN16246546, study PRJNA631951) | gut metagenome | biome: gut microbiome; feature: rumen; material: RS-attached | host: Bos | place: Iran: Karaj | collected 2018-10
CCGCAAGGGTTACATGACCGAGGAGCAGGTTGCTGAGGCTCTGAAGCTCATGGACGAGACCGCCAAGCAGAAGGAGGCCAACATGCCCGAGCAGATGATTCAGAACATCGCTCAGGGTCGTCTGAACAAGTTCTATCAGGAGAATGTGCTCATGGAGCAGATCTACGAGGCTGGTGAGAACAAGGAGACTGTTGCTCAGTTCCTGGCTGCCGCCGACAAGGACTTGAAGGCCATCGACCTGAAGCGTGTCAACCTGAACGTTGACTAATCTATCTCAAGCGAGATAAAACCGAAACTTGCGCGTGCCAGTGAGATTTGTTCACTGGCACGCGTGTTTTTTTGCCGTTTGACGTGGAATGATTATCTTTGTGCATTGTATTAATGATTTGATCTGCTATGAAACAGTGCTCATTTATAATCATGATGGTGTTGACGGCATTGTTCTGTCATGCCCAGGTGCCGCAGTTCACCGCCGAGGACTTTCAGGGATGGGAGTATAACAATCCCAATGTGCCCATCACACAGAACAATATCTTGTCCAACAGGATAACGCTGTATGTCACTGCCGACGGCAGGGTGCTCACCTTGACGTCGCCGCCGTTCACGTGCCACCGTGGCGAGACCATCGAGATGGAGGTGAAATGGGTGACCACGCAGTGGCAGGACGATGGCTTTAACGTCAACTGGGTGGCATTGACGGCCGCCTTGCTCGATGAGACGGGGGCGACGGCCGACTCGGTGACCTGCATCCCTGATCCTATCAGCAGGACCAACTACCTGAAAATGCAGATCGTGGTGCCTCGCAGCATGCGTCAGGCCCGTTTGCGTTTCGCTGCCTGGAAGTCGATTGTGAGCAACTGCGGCGCGGTCGCTCAGGTTCTGTCCTCGTCGGCCAACCGTGCCGATGTGAACAGGGATGGCGAGGTGAACGTGTCGGACATAAACGCCATTATCGCTGTGATTCTGTCTCAGTCACCCGATGCCGAGATGGCGTCCCGTGCCGATGTGAACGGGGATGGCGAGGTGAATGTGTCGGACATCAATCGAGTGATTGATGTCATCCTGGGCTAGAAGGGGCCGATTGGCCTGCCCGCGATGCTGCCAAATATAGGATTTTTTTCAAAAAATTTGTATTATTCAACTTTTTATCTTAAATTTGCGTCATAATGGAGAAATACGGCCATTTAATAGGTTTTGAGGGCAAAAATGTTCTATTTTTCCCTTTTAGGTGCCTATTTTTCGTTTTTTTCATCCTTAATGAATGTTAAATTTTGGCTGTATTAGAAATTTGTATTACTTTTGCCGAAAATATCGTCTAATAATAGTGTTTAATAAAGTTATTAAAATGAAAAAGATTATCTTGACTTTAGCCCTTCTTATGGGCGTGTTTGCTGCTCAGGCTCAGTCTCTGGAGCAGAACAAGTTCTTTGACAACTGGTCAGTTACCTTGAAGGGTGGCGCTATCATGCCCTTCCAGGGTTATGCTTTCTGGCCCAGCGCTCGTGGTATCTTCGGTTTGGAGATCAAGAAGCAGCTGACTCCCGTCTTCGGTCTGGGTGCTGAGGGTGAAGCCACCATCAACACTACCAGCTGGGAGAAGGAGCCCAACTACTGGGGCCCCAAGAGTCCCAACATCATCGACCACACCATGGCCGGTCTGTTTGGTACTGTTAACCTGAGCAACCTCTTCGGCGGTTACAAGGGCAAACCCCGTGTATTCGAGCTCGAGGGCGTTATCGGTGCTGGTTGGCTGCACGCCTTCCACCGCAACGAGTCGGCCAACTTCTACGGCAATGACTACAACAGCTGGTACACCAAGGCAGGTGCTAACCTGAACTTCAACTTTGGTGAGAGCCGCGCTTGGACCTTCAGTCTGAAGCCCGCTGTTGTTTGGGACATGAATGGCGACATCATGATTCCTTATCGCTACAACCTGCCCGCCCGTCTGACTTGGGAGGGTGAGCCCCGCAACGGTAAGAGCCAGATGAACGCTAACCACGCTGCTGTAGAGCTTGAGGCTGGTATCACCTACCACTTCAAGGGTAGCAACGGCGAGCGTTACATCACTTTCTGCCCCTACAAGTACAGCCAGGACGACATCGATGCTCTCAATGGCCAGATCAACGGTCTGCGTGGCCAGCTCAATGGCCTGCAGGGTGACCTCGACGCTGCTAACGCACGCAACGCTCAGCTCCAGCGCGACCTGGATGCTGCCAAGAAGGCTAAGCCCGAAACCGTTGACAAGACCAAGTATGTTGAGCGTGACGCTATGTACATGAACGTCCTCGTTCACTTCAAGGTTAACAAGACCAACATCACCCCCGACCAGCAGCCCAATGTAGAGCGCGTTGCTATGTACCTGAAGAACAACCCCAACGCTACCGTTGACATCAAGGGTTATGCTTCTGTAGAAGGTCCTCAGGACAACAACATCCGCCTGGCTAATGGCCGTGCCGAGGCTGTTAAGAACATGCTGGTTAACAAGTACAAGATTGATGCTAGCCGCATCAATGCTCAGGGCTGTGGTACCACCGACATGTTCCAGGAGCTCAGCTGGAACCGCGTTTCGATCTGCGAACTCATCGTTAAGAAGTAATTCTTGATTGAGAGTTTGATCGGATAACGGTCAAGTAAAAAACTGCCCCGTTGACAATCGCGTCAACGGGGCAGCTTTTTTTATTGTGGTAGGGTGAAGGCGGTCACTTGAGCATGCGCGCGTGCTCCTGGTCCAGCTGACGGGCATAGCGCTCGCGGATGATGCGGCCCACTGCATCGCCGCGGTTGATGCGCTCGACGGTGAGGCGTTGTAGTGAGTCGTTGAGCAGGCTGTCCTGGCGCACCATCAGCACCTCGTCATCGCGCTTGAGCGACGAGTCGGCCGACATGTTGAGGTATTCCTGCCAGGTGGCGATACGGGCATCCATGATGCCGTTGCGCTGGTTGATGTAGTGCAGGTAGGCACTGTTCTGCGGGCTGCCCGTGATATCCCATTTGCCTGATGAAAGGGAGACATTGATATCGCCGCTTTCCAGCACGAAGTAAAACGGCTCTACCGTGTCGTTGTCCCAGCGGATCAGGGCCGCCTTGGGCTTGTCGGTCTGTCCCGTGAAGGTGAACTTGCCGTTTTTTACACGGGCCGTTCCGCACACCCTGAGACGGTTGTACTCCTCTTCAAGCACCAGCAGCGTGGCGCTGTCGTGATGGTGCTTGCTGTCCAGGACGACGTTCACCCGGTAGTCCAGGCCGCTGTGGCCGCGGTTGTCGCAGCCGTTGCCCAGCATGAGGGCCAAAGCGAGGCCCACAGTGATCATGATCTTCTTCATGGGGACAAAATTACGAAATGTTTCCCATTCCTTTGTGTTGTCACAGGGGCATTAACAAGTGTTTTTAGGTGGGTAAGTAGGTTTTCTCGGCAGAAAAGCATATCTTTGCGACAAAATACGATAACCATAACATTACCTGAACGAATGAAAAAGACAAAACGACATGGCATGATGTTACTGCTCACGGCTCTGCTGGCATTGCCGGCTATAGCCCAGCAGCAGTTCACGCTCGAGGACTTGAACTTTGGCGGGACCAATTACCAGAAAATGATTCCCCAAAACCGACCGCTCAAGTGGTGGGGCGACCAGCTGGTGCGCCTCTCGAGGGATACCCTCTGGACCGTCAATCCCCAGAACGGTAAGGAAAAAGTGTTGTTCACCCGCGCTCAACTCAACAAACGGGCCGGCTTGACTGCCGACTCATTACAGGTCAGGCGATTGAACATGGCGTCGTTCCCCTATGCCGACAAGCCGCTGGTGCTGGTCTATAACGACAGCGAGCAACGGCTCATCAATTTCAAGACGGGAAAGACAGAGTGGTGCCAGGGCATCGATTACGATGTGCAAGCCGCAGAATGGAGCGACATGAGCCGTGCTACAGCCTATGTCAAGGACGATAATCTGTATGTCACCGATGGCGCCGGCAGCACACGCCAGGTGACCAGCGACGGCTCACGCGACCTGGTCTATGGCCAGAGTGTACACCGCAACGAGTTCGGCATCGAGGGCGGTCTGTTCTGGAATCCGCAGGGCACCCGGCTGGCCTTCTATCGCATGGACCAGAGCATGGTGACCGACTACCCGTTGATTACCGTTCCCGAGCTGAATGATTCGACCCAAGTGAGCGCTACGCCGGCTCCCGAGAAGTATCCCATGGCGGGCCAGACGTCTCACCTCGTGTGGGTGGGCGTGCTGGATGTGGCCACGGGCGACACCGTCTATCTCAAGGCTGGTGACCCCACCGACCGCTACTTCTCCAATATTTCGTGGAATCCCGACGGTGACGTTGTCTACATGATGGAAGGCAACCGCGACCAGAACGTGGTGGACCTGGTGGCCTATGATGCCGTGACAGGCAATCGCATCGCGTCGATCTACCACGAGGCCCATCCCAAATACGTGGAGCCGCAGCATCCCATCACGTTCCTCCCTTGGGACAAGGAGAAATTCCTCCTGTGGAGCGAGCGTGACGGCTACAACCATCTCTACATCTATGACACTGCCGGCAAACTGGAGAAGCAGCTCACCAGCGGCAACTGGGTGGTCATGGACCTTCTGGGCTTTGACGAGCAGCAGCGTGCGGTCATCATCAGCGCCAATGCCGACAGCCCCATCCAGCAGAACCTCTATCGCGTGGACGTCACTACGGGCAAGATGACCCGCATCGACGAGGGTGGTAAGGGTTGGCACAGCGGAAACCTGAGTGCCAGCGGCCGCTACCTCATCGACAACTATCAGGAGCCTGACGTGCCCCGCAACATCGCCATCGTGGACACCCGCAACAACAAGCAGATGCGCTACTTTACCGCTCCCGATCCCTGGCAGGGCTATACTGTCCCCGAATACCGTTGCGGCAGCATCAAGGCCGCTGACGACAGCACCGACCTGTATTACCGCATGGTGATGCCAGTGGATTTTGACCCCAATAAGAAATATCCCACGGTGGTCTATGTCTATGGCGGACCCCATGCCCACAACGTGGATGCACGCTGGCACTACAGCAGCCGCAGTTGGGAGACCTATATGGCCCAGCGCGGCTATCTCCTGTTCATCCTCGACAACCGTGGCAGCGAGAACCGCGGACGTGATTTTGAGCAGGCCACTTTCCGCCATCTGGGACAGGTCGAGATGCAGGACCAGATGCGGGGCGTGGACTTCCTCAGGACCCTTAACTACGTCGATACTGCACGCCTGGGTGTTCACGGATGGAGCTTTGGCGGCTTTATGACCATCAGCCTGATGACCAACTATCCTAATGTCTTCAAGGTGGGTGTAGCCGGTGGTCCCGTCATCGACTGGAAATGGTATGAGGTCATGTATGGTGAGCGCTACATGGACACCCCGCAGACCAACCCCGAGGGCTATGCCCAGACCAGCCTCATCAACAAGGCGGCAGATCTCAAGGGCCGTCTGCAGATCATCATTGGCCTCAACGACCCCACTGTCGTGCCGCAGCATGCCTACAGCTTCTTCAAGGCTTGCATTGCAGCCGGCACGCAGCCCGATTTCTTCGTTTATCCGGGCCAGGGCCACAATATGCGCGGTCACCAGAGTGTGCATCTGCACGAGCGCATCACACGCTACTTCGACGATTACCTCAAGTAAACTGAGCGCATGAGATTTGGCCTTGAAGTAAGGCGATAAGACATCACGGCTAGATAAAGATCAAGGCGAAACAGGTTGATTGCTGTTTCGCCTTGATTTTATGTGCCCAGCTCGTGTGCAGGGATTATTTCAGGGTAAAGGTCTTGCGCTGGACGTCGCGGCTGTTGGGGCCGATCATGGCCTCGAACTGGCCGGGTTCGCAGACGTATTCCAAATCCTTGTTGTAGAATTTGAGCAGTTCGGCATCGATGGTGAAGGTAACGGTTCGGCTCTCACCGGGCTTGAGGCTGATGCGCTCAAATCCCTTGAGTTCCTGCACAGGTCGTGCGATGCTGCCCACCATGTCGCGGATGTAGAACTGAACTACCTCGGTGCCCTCAACAGCTCCCGTGTTGGTGACGTTGACACTGGCGGTAATCTTGCCGCTTGTAGTCATAGCGTCGCTGCTCAGCGTCATCGGGCTGTATTCAAAGGTGGTGTAGCTCAGACCGTAGCCAAAGGGGAACAACGGGTCGTTGGGGACATCCAGATAGTTGGTCGTGAACTTGGTGAACCACTTGGGATTGGGACGGCCCGTGTTCAGGTGGTTGTAATAGATGGGAATCTGGCCCACGCTGCGGGGCATGGTGACGGTGAGTTTACCGCTGGGCGCCACGTCGCCAAAGACGACGTCACAGATGGCGTCGGCAGCCTCACTGCCGCCAAACCACACGTTGAGGATGGTGGGGATGTTCTCTACTTCCCAATCCATCACGGTGGCGCGTCCTGTGAAGTTGAGCAGCACGATGGGTTTGCCTGTGGCCTTGAGTGCCATGAGCAGGTCTTTCTGGGCATCGAGGATGGACAGGTCGCTGCGCGAACTGCTCTCGCCCGACATCTCGCTGGGCTCGCCCATGGCGGCCACAATCACGTCGCACTCGTTGGCGATGCGCAAGGCCTCGTCGCGCATCACATCCACGGGACGGTTGTCGCGCATCTCGCGGCCGAACATCGTCGAGTTTTTCTCCAATTCGGCGTCGTAGCACACGTTGCAGCCCTTGGCATACATCACCTCGGCCTTGTCGCCCACAGCGCGGCGCATGGCCTCGAGCAGCGTGCTGTAACGGTCACTGGCAGCGGCAACGCTCCAGGTGCCGGGCATGTTGGCGCGCGTGTTGGCCAGCGGGCCCACGAGGGCGATTTTGCCCGTGCGCTTGAGCGGCAGCACGTTGTCCTTGTTCTGCAGCAGGACAAACGTCTCGGTAGCCAGTTGGCGTGCTGCGGCGCGGTGTTCATCGGTATAGATTTCCTTCTTGGCGCGCTTGGCGTCCAGGTAGCGGTAGGGGTCGTCGAACAGGCCCAGTTTGTACTTCGCCTCAAGAATGCGGCGGCAGGCCTTGTCGATGTCGGCCATGGTCACCTTGCCCTCGTTGAGCGATTTCTCGAGTGTGCCCAGGAAGCCGTCGGCCACCATATCCATGTCGGTACCGGCTTTGAGTGCCAGCGCCGAAACCTCCTGCAGATTACCCATGCCGTGGTTGATCATTTCGCTGATGGCGGTGTAGTCGGTCACGACAAAACCGTCAAAACCCCAACGGTCGCGCAGCACCTCGGTCATGAGCCAGCGGTTGCCCGTGGCGGGGATGTAGTCGATGACGTTGAACGAGGTCATGTAGCTGCCTGCACCGGCTTCCACACCGGCCTTGTAGGGCGGGAAATACTCGTTGAACATGCGCACGTGGCTCATATCCACTGTGTTGTAGTCGCGGCCGGCCTCGGGAGCGCCGTAGAGGGCGAAATGCTTGACGCACGCCATCATGGTGGCTTTGTCGGTCAAGTCGGTGCCCTGGTAACCCTCAATCATCGCGCGGCAGATGGCTGAACCCAGGAACGGGTCTTCTCCGTTGCCCTCGCTCATGCGTCCCCAGCGGGGCTCGCGGCAGATGTCCACCATGGGGCTGAAGGTCCAGCAGATGCCGTCGGCCGTGGCCTCAATCGAGGCGATGCGGGCCGAGTTGCGGATGGCGTCCATGTCCCAGCTCATCGACATGGCAAATGGAATCGGGAACACCGTCTCATAGCCGTGGATCACGTCCATACCGAAAATCAGGGGAATGCCCAGTCGGCTCTGCTTGACAGCGACTTCCTGCAACGCGCGGATGCTCTGCACACCCTTCATGTTGAACAGGCCGCCCACCTGGCCGGCCTTGATCTTGCCGACGACGTCGCCGCTCACGGTCGAACCCGTGATGATGTCGCCCGTAACAGGCAGATTGAGCTGCCCGATTTTCTCCTGCAGGGTCATTTTGCCCATCAGGTCGTTGATAAACTGGTCCATCTTGGCTTGGTCAACGGCTTGAACGCTCAAGGTGCCAACCACCATAGCCAGTGCGAATAGAATACTTTTGTACTTCATCATTTATTAGATTATTAGTTATTGGTTGTCAATTTTCAAGGGTTGCTGGTCATTCCCAACTTGGCGAGACCCTGCTGCACCTCGGGACAGCTCATGAACAGGCGCCACAGCAGGCCAGTGCGGTAATTCTCGATCATCGGGGCGATGGTGCACTGGTCGATGGCCAGATAGCGGGGCAACGTCCAGCCGCTTGCGGGGCTGAAGGCGTCATAGAAGCCGTATTTGCCCCAGATCGACTCGCCGCGACCGTAGAAACCCTTGAGGGCCGCCATCGACTGCTCGGGTGTGTAGGGGAATGAGGACAGCGCTGCCGTGGGCGTGATCACACCCAGGTCGTTGCCGGGACAGTGGGCCGAATAGCCCTCGGTAGAGTAGCTGGCGGTCAGTCCCCAGCAGTCGGGTCCGTAGCCGCTATAATGCTTGGGATTCTCGACACAGTATTTGTAGTTGCTCATGGCATGGTTGCGCACGACGTTCCAGTAATCGGCATATTGGTCTTTCAGTCCCTTGGGATTCAGGCCAAACCAGCTGTAGTGTGCCCAAAAGAGCGGACCACCCGTCTGCTCGGCACCGTTGTGCTTGAGTTCCAGAGGGTAGCCATAGGGGGCTGCATCGCTCTTGATGCCGCCGCTGCGTGCCCATCCCTTGTGGTAGCACGAGGCCGGAACCGTGTGGGTGGGCGATGCCGCTGCCAGCACATACACGATGAGACATTCGTTGTAGCCTTCCAGCGGGAAATTCATTTCCCATTCATACTCGGGTGACCAGTGCCAGTAGAGGACGTCCTGCCCGCCACGGGTGTACCAGTCAAACTCCATGCCGTGCCACAGGGCATTGATGCGGTCTATCAGGTTTTTCTCTTTCTCGTTGCCGCCGTTAAGGTACTGGCGTACACACAGCAGTCCCTGCATCAGGAAACAACTCTCCACGAGGTCGCCGCCGTTATCTTTTTGGCCAAAGGGCTTCACCTTGCCCGTCGGTCCGTTGATCCAGTGGGACCACACGCCGTGAAAGCGGTCGGCGCGCTCCAGGAAGTCCACGATGCGCGTCAAGCGCTCAACACCCTGGTCACGGGTGATGAAACCGCGTTCCATGGCCACGACAAGTCCAGCGATGCCAAATCCGCTGCCTCCCGTGGTCACCACGTCCTGGTCGTGTTCGGGATACTGGCCGTCGAGGTGGATACGCTCACGGGCCAGGCCCGAAGTGGGCTCTGCACCGTCCCACATGTAGTTGAAGTGCACGCGCTGGATATAGTCGAGCATGGCCTCGTCGTTGGCAAACGATTCGGGACGTTGTGTCTCCTCGTTTCCGGGAACTGGATTGGTTGCCTCGCTCTTGCAGGCAGGAAGCGCTGTCAAGAGGGTGAGTAACAGTATTTGAAAGATGACTTTGTACATAATATACCGGAATTATGGGTTAATTTTGACGGTTTTGGAAAGTGGACTGCGTCCCGTTTCGGCCAGGGCCTCGATGGCGAAATGGTATTCGGTGCCCAGATCAAGGCCGCGCAGGTCATACTGCGTGTCGCCATTGACGGTGATGCAGTGATAGAGTTTGTCGGGCGCGATGCCAAAGTAAATGTTGTAGCCGTAGGCACCATCAACGGGTGCCCAGGTAATCATCGCATTGCGGCGGTCAGCCTTGTCGCGCTTGACGGTAAACTTTTTCACAGCCTGGGGCAAGGCACCCTCGGCTTTGCCGAAGACACGTATCTCGCTCAGGCAGAAGTGCCCATTGGAGGGCATGTGCAGGTTCTCGATGCGCAGGTAGCGGGTGTTGAGCGCCTCGCGCAGTTCGATATAGTCATGCGGTACGTCACGGTCGTTATCGCTCTTGTCCACCGCCAGTGTCCAATGCTGCCCGTCGTCGCTGGCCAGGATGCGGTACTGGTAGTAGATGTCGTTGGCGCGGTTGTGCTGCACCGTCTTGTGGTCGTAGAAATTGAGTTGCAGGGCATGTACTTCACGCTGGCCGCCCAGGTCCATCTGAATCCATTCGCCGCTGCTGCCGCTGGCCGCGCTCCAGTAGGTGCGCATGTCCTCGTCGGTGAGACTAGAGGCGGTCAGGGTGCTGTCGTTACTCGACACGGTGCAGGGCTTACCAAAGGAGAGCAGCATCCAGCCCGTGAAGCGGTCAGCGGGATTCTTGATATCGTGGTCGGCGTTCCAGATGGGATAGTCGCCAAAGGCCGTGATGCAGTACATCACGCCGTCGCTATCAAAGGCGGTGGGGTAGAGGCCGATGCGGCGCTCAAACTTGTATTTGAGCGAGAGCATGCAGGTGCCCACGTGCCAATAGTTGCCCTTGAGGTCGGCAAAGGTGCCGCCGTGGCCCACACCCTGCACGAAACCGCCGGGCTTGTAGCTCATGGGGTTGTGGCGCTGATAGGTGAACGGTCCCAGCGGGTGGTCGCCCACATAGACGCCGTCGGCATACACCTTGAACTCGGTGCCCGGTGCCCCGTACTGGAAATAGTACTTGCCGTTATGTTTGGTCATGAAAGCGCCCTCCATAAAGGGCTTGAGGGTCACCTCGTCATCGTTGTTCATCCCGAAGCGTTCCCAGCCGTGCTTGTCGGGCTGCAGGAGCACCAGGTCATGGATTTTGCTGACGGGTGTGAAGTCTTCGCGGCTGATTTCAACGCCCTTGACGGGATATTCGTTGCTCGAGCCGTAGTATTCGTAGAGCCGGCCGTCATCGTCGAGGAAGACGTAAGGATCCCAGGTGGGCAGCGTGTTGCGCTCCACGGCACGGCGCCAACGGCCGCTTTTGGGGTTGGTAGAGTACCAGATGGGCAGGCCCTCGTAGGTGGAACCCGTATAGTATAAGGTGTCGCCCACTACCCAGGCTGCCGGCGCGCACTCGTCGTTATCGGCGGGATAGCGCTGGAACGAGGCTTGACAAAAGTCCCAGTCGCTCAGGTTGCGTGAGTAATGGAAGCCGCCCTGATTGGTCGAAAACAGGTAGTATTCGCCCTTGTAAGCCAGCCCCATGGGGTCGGCACTCGAGCGGAATGAGCCCCCCTGCCGGGTGTTGTTGTTCCAGGGCTCGTAGTTGTAGTTGATGTTGAGAGGATTGCAATAGGTGCTGGTGGTGTTGTTTTTAGGGTTATACCAGCGGGTGGCTTGTGCCCCACGGCGCGGGGCGGCGGTGCTGCCGCTGGTCTTATCGGGCAGCGTGATGTTGACCTGCCGCTGGCCATCGCGACGGGTGAAAACAGTCATTTCCTTGCCTGGATAATGGACACACAGCAGGCTGTCATGGTCGGTGCCCACGATAGAAAAGCGACCCTGGGCATCGGTGTTGTCGTGCGCGGGGCTGTAGAGCCACATCACGGTGGCGCCTTCCAGAGGCCTGCCCTGCGTGTCGGTCACCACGCCAGTCACCTTGTAGTCGGTCACGACAGGGATGTAGTAATCGCTCACTTGGCCCTTGACCACCTTGACCGAGTCATTGCTGGCACTGGCTGCCAGAGCGGTGAATATCGCTATTGCGGCAAGAAAACGTTTCATGTTGATGAGTTGATTTAAAAATCAGGCAGGGTGTCGCATGAGGGCGTTTCACCCTGCCTGAAAAGCTATGAATAAGTCAATTTATTCGTTCTTGGGATCGTTGCTAAGCGTGGGCACGGTCTGTACCTGGGTCAGAGGCAGAGGATAGTATTTCACACCCTCGTTCCAGCCACTGAGTACGCTGGCAGCCAAACCGGTGCGGATGAGGTCGTTGTAACGCTCGCCCCACTCGCACACGAGCTCCATGCGGCGCTCGTCAAGGATCTGTTCAACCGTGACATTGCTCAACGTGGGCATCTGAGCGCGTGTGCGCACCTGGTTGAAAGGCTGGTCGCCATTCTTGCCCTGGCGCACCTTGGCCTCGGCATTGATGAGCAGCACGTCGGCATAGCGCAGGATGCGGATGTTGTTGTTCGAGCCGTACTTGGTGCGGCCGGGAGTCAACTGGTTGGTGGGCGTGTAGGCCTTACCGTTCCAGGTGTTGGTGTTGTTGACATTGCCCATCACGTTGATTTCATCACCGTCGCGGGTGGTCGTGCCGCCCACGAGTACCGAGGTCTCGAGACGGATGGTCTCGCCACGGTTCTGGGCCCAGTTGATGAAGTTGTCGGTAATACCCACAAAGTTCCAGCCACCCAGGTTGCCGGGACCCTGGAAGACAAACCACTGGTCGGCATCAACCATGTCGCCGCTACCCTGGCCGAAATCGGTGCACTGGCACTCCATCAGGCTCTCGTTACACATCTTGCCGGGAATCTTGAACAGGTTGTAGAAGTCGCCAAAGAGCTGGAACTTGTTGCTGCCGATAATGTCGTCGGTCAAAGCCTCGGCCTGGGCGTACTCGCCACGGTTCAGGCGAATCTTGGCGGCAAGAGCCTCGGCGGTGTAGGCCGTCACGGCACCAAAGTGTGAGGCCTCGTTTGGACGTATCTTGGGGCAATTCTCCATGGCATACTGCAAGTCCTCGAGCATGTAACGCTCAACAGCGTCCTTGGTCGAGCGGGTGAGGTCGCTCTGGCTGTTGTCGCGCAGGATGGTCACGTCGCCAAAGGCTTGCGTGAGCCTGTAGTAAGCATAGGCACGCAGGATGCGCACCTCGCCGCAGTAGGCGCGATAGGTGGCTCGGTCGGCATCGCTGGTGATGTGCTCGGCATAGGAGTCGAGCGACATCAGGGCTCCGTTGGCTACCTTAATCATACCGTAATACTGGTTCCACATCTCGTTCAGACCCCAGAACGAGTTGTCATACCTGAAGTTGCCGAAGTCAACCAGCAGACCCTGGTCGTCGACACGGCCGCTCCACACGTCTCCGTCACGCACGATGGTCAAGGGCCAGATCACCCAGTGCATGCCACCAGTGCGCAGCTTGGCATAGACACCCGAAACGGGCATATACATCTCGCTGGTTTTGGTGTAATCCACATCCGACTCGGGAAGCGTGTTCTCGGGCAGGATGTCCATCCAATCATTGCAGGAGGTGGCGCCCACCATCAGGAGACCTGCAATCATGATATATTTCAGAAATTTCATTGTCTTTATCTTTTTATGATGTTTGAAAAACTTGAAGAATTAGAAGTCGATGGTTACACC
>JAEEGJ010023005.1_pt1 | contig 13148 bp, 9 predicted proteins | sample 8958761 | NCBI WGS metagenome assembly JAEEGJ01 (sample SAMN16246546, study PRJNA631951) | gut metagenome | biome: gut microbiome; feature: rumen; material: RS-attached | host: Bos | place: Iran: Karaj | collected 2018-10
TTCTTGCGAAGATGAAAGAACTCGGTATCAGCAAAGAAGAAGCCGTCAAACTTTTATAAGAGGAGAATGCCATGAGTACATTAGTCGAATGCAAAAGCTTAAGCCACAGCTACGGTAAGAAAAAAGCTCTTGATGATATAAACCTGACGATTTGTTCCGGCAGGATAATCGGACTCTTCGGACCGAACGGAAGCGGAAAGACAACGCTTATAAAGATTCTTACGGGAATGATACATGACGAATCCGGTTCGGTCGTCATATGCGGTAACCCTGTCGGAGAAAGATCAAAGGCTCTGGTCTCCTATTCCCCCGACCGAGTCGTATACAGCGCCGGAAGCAAGGTAAGCGATCTTCTGGATATGTATGAGCTTATGTATGAAGATTTCGACAGACAAAAGGCGGAAAAATCTCTCGAAGAATTCAAAATAACCGGAGAGGACATTGTGGGAAAGCTCTCAAAGGGCAATGCGGAAAAGCTTCAGATCATCCTTACCATGTCGAGAAACGCCAGGCTTTATATTCTTGATGAACCCTTTGACGGTGTGGATCCGGTCGCAAAGGAAAACATCATCCGGATCGTACTTAAGAATATTGCGGAAGATTCATCAATGCTTATTTCCACACATCAGATAGATGAGATCGAACAGATACTGGATGAAGCGATATTCATAAGAGACGGAAAAATACTGTTTCACAAACCCGTGGACGATCTCAGGGATGAAACGGGAAAATCTCTTATCGATACTTATAAGGAGGAATTCAGATGAACAAAAAGCTTACCAGGCTGGAATACGGTCAGACCAGAAAGATAATGTTCTTATTAACCGCATTCATTGCTGTTTATATGCTGATATCTGCCATGTGCTCAGGCATCTCCGATCTGTCAACGACAGATACTGCCTTTATCTTAAAAACAATTCTTGTATTCATCAGCGCACTGCTGGTGATCTGCACTTTTATGATGATGGTGAAAAGGTACTACAATATCCTTTTTACGAATGAAGGCTATGCCAAACTTTCTCTTCCCGTAGCAAACAGGGAACATTTACATGCCAATCTGAAGAATGCATTCATTTGGCTCGGATCGCAGATTGTTCTTTTCTTTGCCGGTTTGGAAATATCCGACCTGATCTCGAAAAACCGTGTTGAACGCTGGGGAGTCGGAAATCTGTATCCGGATTATCTGGATCTTTACACTACCAATATCCTCGGAAAACATATTGCAAGCCCTAAGCTCAAGGCCATATTCACGGTCTTGATCATGATCATCGCGTTTATCATAGTAGCCGCAAACATTTACCTTTCGTTTATTTTCACTCTTACCGTATCATGTCATGTCTGTGGGAAATACAATATTGTTCAAAAAAGCGGTGTGATATTCCTGACGGGTGTATTTATGTATTGCATCCATCTTCTCGCTGCGGAAGGCATCAATAAACTGATGATCATTTTTAATACGGGATTCTTGGAACATAAGGGATTTGACGTATTCGGAGCGAACGAACTCTTTATCGAATCCATAGATAAACCGGTAGTTTTCATTCTGTTCTACGGAATAACGGGATTTGTGATGTACCGCATAAGCAGATCCATCCTGGACAAGAAGCTGGATATCTGAAGTAAACAATTGTTAAGACACAAAAAACCGGAAGCATACGCTTCCGGTTTTTCATATCTCTATAAAGCTTATTTTCTCTTTACGAGTCTTCCCTTTTCGTTGACCATGTACTTCTCATTGAATGCTGGATTGATCTCGCAGATCCTCTGATACTGATCGGGATGGGTCGCAACATACTGATACGCAACGTTTGGCTTTGTCCTGATGTTTTCTTCCGACCACTTCTCTGCAAGCTTATCGGTAAGCTTTCTTCCGACGTATACGAAAAGGAATACGGCAAGTGCGGCAAGCAGGATTGCTATGATCGCAGCTATAACTTTGTTCTCCATAAGTGCTATGGCAACAACCGCACCGACTCCGGCTGCCATTGCTCCGACGTTGGCAAGTACTGAAATGAGCGTGGCTTTAGTGGAATAAGGATAGCTCCTGTAATAGATCATCATGATAAAAAAACCTCCTAAAAAATTTTATTTATCATCATCCTACCGCAGAACTCTTGCAAAATGCAATAAATTCATGCTCGGGCATGGGCTTCGCGTAATAATATCCCTGGATATATTCGCATCCCATGTCGCTGAACCATTCGGCCTTCTGCTTGTCCTCCACGCCTTCGACAACGATCTCGGCACCGAGGCTCTTGAGCAGGCTGATGGTCTGGCGTACGATCTCGTAGCTTCTCGAATCGCTGAGTCCGTCGACAAGAGACTTGTCCAGCTTGATGATCCTGTAAGGGAAGCTCATGACACGGCTTAAGTTGGAATAACCGGAACCGTAATCATCGAGCGAGAATCCGTTTCCGTTATCGGAGATATCGCTCATGGTTCTGAGCACGGCATCCGCAAGATATTCGGAAGCGGTCTCCGTTATCTCAAAATTGATCCTGTCGGGAGTGATCTTATATTCATCAAGTATGTCGCGGATCTTCGATGCCATATTGGCCTGCATGCACTGGACAACCGAAAGGTTGACTTCCAGGAATCTGATGCCCGAACCCGCCAGGTCGCTCTCGGAAAGGAATCTGCATACATCCTTGATGACAAACTCACCTATCTGAAGGATGCTTCCGCTCTTTTCCGCAGCAGGAATGAACAGTGCGGGAGAAATGAATCCGAGTTGTTCGTCATGAAGCCTTATGAGTGCTTCCGCGGATACGAACTTGCCGTCCCTTGTGGAATAGATCGGCTGATAGTACATCTCGAATTTCTGGTTCTTGATCGCATCGGAGATTATCCTGTCGAGGTTGTTCCTTACTACGAATTCTTTTTCGGGAACCATCTCGGAATATCTTACATATTTATTGAGGGGAACCGCGTGATCAAAGCTTTCGGACAGTCTGATGAGCTGGTTTTCGGACATGATCTCATTGGGGATCATGACGCCGCACATAGCAAAGTCCAGCTTGAGCCTGATGCCGTCGACAACAAACAGATCCCTCAGCTTCGGAACCATGACCTGCGCCATATCCTCGATGCGGTCCACACTGTAATTGCCTCTTATCACAAACGCAAACAATCCGTTCTTGAGATAATAAAGATTGAGATCGACCTTCTTTCCGACCTTCAGCATTGAATAGATACTGTCCGAAATATCCCTGAGCAGGGAAAGATATGTATCATAACCCAGTGCGGATCTTATGGATGTGAGATTTTGAAGCCTTCCGAATATGACAAACGCGTCATCTCTTGAGCTGAATACGTTTCCTATGGTTCTCCTGAACGCGGTATATGACTTGGCTCCGGTTTCCATATCCAGGTATTCTTCGGGTGTAATGACATAGAAGCTGAGTATAAGAGCCGTGGTCGCATATCCGAATACCTGCACAACGACATTCGGATGTGAACTCTGAATATTGAAGAAAATGATGTTGATGGGGAATACGACCATAAGTGCGGCAAATCTGACTTTATCCAGGCGCTTTCTTATAAAGCAGATGACAACATGGATAAAGGCAAACAGCGCATAATAATATCCAGCCACTACCATAACCCACATAAGCGGACCGCGGTGATACATAATGTCGATCTCACTGATCCTGTCGTAGAAAAACAACTTGTGGGTAAAGAAATTGGAGACGATCATAACAGCACTGAATACCACCGGAAGGCCGAAAAGAATGGCAAGAACCGGGGTCGTTGTGATCTTTTTAAATGTGCCCGTCATCTTCCCTACCATGTAAATGTACATGGCATAATTGACAAGGTTAAGGAAGGTGTATGCGGAACACCATATACTCCTGAAAGTGATGGAATACGAAAGAGGCCTCAGCCAATATAAGGGAGCAATACGAAGAACATCTGCACAGGCAAGCACCAGCAGAAGAATGATATACTTAACAAATGCCCGGTTCTCCCTTCCCCGGTACATTCTCCTGAATATGAGCGCGGTAAAAATTGCACTAAGAATCACGATCGCCGCCAGATCAAGATAATAGACTCTATACATCTACTCTCCTTGTGATTCTCCCCCCAAAGAATATTTTTACATAATTAACTAAATTTATCAAGGATAAGTGAAGCGTTAAGTTGTTTCATGACAGCTTCCTCGAGACGTTTTCCGTTTACGGGCTTAGATACAAAATCATCAAATCCCTGTCTCAGGTATTCGTCCCTTGCACCGGGAAGTGTATTTGCAGTTAAAGCTATAAATGAGGTGGACGCATTCTTGACTCTTTCGATCTGCTTCGCACGCTTCATCGCCTCAACACCGTCCATATCCGGCATGATATGATCGAGCAGGATGACATCGTAGCTTGTTCTGGCAAGTTCGGAAAGCATCTCCTCGCCGCTGCCTACCTGCGCCGTCTGAACCTCGGTCTCCTTAAGGAGCATCGCTTCAAGAACTCTGTTGATATCGTTGTCATCAACAATAAGAACCTTTGCGTTCGGCGCCTTGAAGAGAGGTCCGACGCCGGCGTTTTCTTTGGATGTATCTTCTGCGGTGTTATCTATCAGATCGGATTCCTCTGCGATCTTCTGGGGAATCTTGACAATAAATACCGATCCTTTTCCGGGAGTGCTCTCCGCCTTGATCTCGCCGTCCATCATATCCGTTAGTTTTGCAACTATCGAAAGACCGAGTCCCACTCCTTCGCCGCTCCTTGAATGGGTATCGCCCGCACGGTCGAAGGTTCCGAATATCTTCCCGAGATCCTCTTCGTCAATACCGATTCCGGTATCGGATACACGGATCTCCATCTCCACATTCTTATCATCGATCTCATTGGAACCCACATAAAGATTCACACTTCCCAAATGGGTATACTTGATCGCATTCGAGAGCAGATTGAGCATGATCTGCCTTATGCGCACGCTGTCACCCACCAGAACCTCCGGAACAAGCGAACCGACATCACAGCCTATCTTGAGACCCTTCTCCTCGGATTTGAATACAACCGTCTTATAAACTTCCCTGACAACAGTGGATACCTTATACGGTGCATTTACTATCTCAAGCTTGCCGGTCTCGATATCCGAATAATCGAGGATCTTATTGAGAGTCTCCATAAGATTGTTTCCGGCTGTCGCGATGTCTCTTGCATATCCGCTTATATACTCGTCATGACTTTCCCTGAGGATCATCTCATCCATTCCGAGCACGGTATTCATGGGAGTCTTGAGTTCCCTCGAAACAAAGGAAAGAAATTCACTCTTTACGTGCTTTGCCTTCTCCGCTTCTATCTTGGCGGAATCAAGATCCGCAAGTGCCTCCTGAAGATATGCATAATCCGGTGTCTCGACAAATACGAGAATGATGGTCACCGCGAGCGATCCGAAGAAGAATGTAAGAAGTACATCCGGAAGAAGCAGAGCCTGGAAGACCGTTCCGAGGATAACAAATACAAATCCGGAAAGTGAAAGCATCTCCCTGAGTCCGAGATTCTTTCTGTTGGAAAGCATATAGAAGAAACCGCCCGTGATGAAATATCCCGCGGGGATATAGCAGATAAAGTGGTAAGGTCCGAAGACATATCTGTATTCCTCGTCAAAGGTAAAGATCCAGCCCGTCTTCACATTCACGATAAGAAGTGCCGCATAGGCAAGGACAAAAGCTATGTGGAAATATCTCATTACGTCGTGGAACTTTGTCCTGACCCCGACAAACGCAAGCGTGTAATTGACATATGCAAGACCTATATATCCCGCGAAAAAGAAATACAGGGTATTGAAGAGCATCGGAAGAGCAAGTCCGGTATTCGATGCATTATCGATCGAAACCGCCCCGAGAACGTCAAATATAAGTCCGAAAAGGACCGAAAACATAAGTATCAGGAATTGTTTGAATCTCGCGGTCCTTTTTCTGTGTGTCCACAGAAGACACGAGATGCAGATTGAAATGAAAAATGCCGAAGCAACTTCATATGAGATGTTGTAACTGTTCATATGGATCTGTCTCTCCCAAAATGATTTCGGAATGGTCAGTGTGTCCTATATGCGTAACAAAAATATTATATACGAAAATCGTACTTAATAGGGAAAAATATTTAAGAAAAAGTCTTAAGAAAAAAGAAAAACCGGAAAGAAACCGCTCGGTCTCTTTCCGGTATATCAATGCAGCTGAAACGATCCTTTTATTCTTCGTCGTCGGTACGCTCTTCCTGCTCCTTCTGGATCTCGGGAATAGCGGACAACATGGGCTTTACGTCTTTTCCCTTGAGGTGTCTGTCCACGTAGTTCTTCGTGATCTTCATTACGGTTCCGCTCAGGACGATGACACCGATAAGGTTGGGCATTGCCATAAGTCCGTTAAAGGTATCGGAAAGATCCCATGCGAGTGAAAGATCCATCGTCGCACCGATCACGACAAAGAGAACGAAAATGACCTTATAAACGATCATTGCCCGGGTTCCGAACAGATACTCGAAAGCCTTGCTTCCGTATACGCTCCATCCGAGAACGGTCGAGAATGCAAAGAGGGTTATCGCAAGTGCTATGAACCAGCCTCCCGCAACACCGATGGTTCCCTCGAATGCTTCCGCTACAAGCGCGGTCTTTTCGTTTGTGGAGATCATAAGTCCGGTCTCGAGATCCATGACACCGGAGGTGAGAACTGCGAGTGCGGTAAGGGTACATACAACTATTGTATCTGCGAAAACTTCGAATATTCCCCACATACCCTGTCTTACGGGTTCCTTTACGTTGGATGCGGAATGTACCATAACGGAAGAACCGAGACCTGCCTCGTTGGAGAATACGCCTCTCTTCATACCCCAGGTAACCGCAATCTTGACACCGTGTCCGACGATGCCGCCGCCTACAGCTTCAAGTGCAAACGCACCCTTGAAGATGGCTGCAAAAGCTTCTCCGACAAGTCCGATATTTGCGATGACGATGACAACGCATCCGATGACATAGAGCACTGCCATGAAAGGAACGAGCTTCTCGGTTACGCTTGCGATCCTCTTGAGTCCGCCTACGATAACGAGTCCGGCAAGAACCATTAAGACTGCTCCGGTAACGATGTATGGAATATTGAATACGGATTTGAGGTTGACCGCTATGGAGTTGATCTGGCTCATATTTCCGATTCCGAATGAAGCCAGAACGCAGAAGATACTGAAGAGAACGGCAAGGAATGCTCCGATCTGCTTGCATCCCTTCTTGCTTCCGAGACCGTCCTTGAGATAATACATGGCGCCTCCGCACCATTCACCCTCGGAATTCTTTCTTCTGTAGAAAATACCGAGTACGTTCTCGGAGTAGTTGGTCATCATTCCGAAAAATGCAACGATCCACATCCAGAAGATCGCACCGGGACCACCCGTGGCAAGAGCTGCTGCAACGCCCGCGATATTACCTGTTCCTATCGTAGCCGCAAGTGCGGTACAAAGGCTCTGGAACTGGCTGATCTGCTTGTCATGACCGGGAGTATGCGCGGTTACGTGCTTGTTCCTGAATATTCCGCCAAGTGTGTGTTTGAACCAGTGCCCGATATGGCTTACCTGGAAGAACTTGGTCAGAACGGTCATAAGGATACCGGTACCTACAAGAAGGACCAGCATAGGAAGACCCCACACGAAGTTATTTACGGCTGTGTTAATAGTTTCAATCAGCTGCACTTTTCTTCTCCTCTCATTCCAAAAAAACAGACGCCAACATTTTGGTGTCGGCGCCTTTGTCAACATAATCATTTTATGGGAAAAGTCCACTGAGTGCAAGCATTTTTAAACATACCGGATCATTTCTTCTTTATGTCCAGTGTGATCTGTGCATAATCACCGGGAAGATTCGGCATGATAAGTCCCGCATTCATAAGGCTCTTTCCGCCAAGCTCATCCGTCGAAAGTGCTTCCCAGCTTGCCTTCTTGGCCCTGCTGCACCAGAGGCTGTTCTCATCATCGCTTCCTACGAGCTTTATCTCATAATCGGCGTTAGGGTCGAGTCCCTTGAGCTTTATCACCCTTCCCTTTCCTCCGGGATATGCTCTGCACTGGATATATGTGACCAGTGCCCTGCTCTTATCCTTGGCAACGCTCATCCATGCGTCATAGTATCCAGCATGATCCGCGTTACGTGCTATGCGGTAATAGTCGCCTTCCCTTACAAGTTCATTGTATCTGTGATAGATCGCAACCTGCTCGGGGATGGCATTTCTTTCTTCTTCGGGAATGGCGGTTATATCAAGTTCATATCCGAAGGTTCCGGAAAGTGCGACCGCGCCTCTCACATCAAAAGGCATCACTCTGCCCGTGACATGATTGGGTGATGCGGAAACATGTGCGCCCATCGTGCTTAAAGGGTAAACAAGTGCGGTTCCGGACTGGATGGAAAGTCTTTCAAATGCATCCGTATCATCCGAGCACCAGATCTGGGGCGAATAGAAAATAATTCCTCCGTCGAATCTTGCGCCTCCTCCGGAACAGTTCTCAAGAAGAAGCTCGGGGAATTCGGTGATAAGTCTTTCCTGAAGGTCATATACTCCGAGTACATACAGATAAGAAAGTCTTCCGAGCGATTCGGGTGAAAGACCGCAGCTTCCCAGATCGGTGAGCGATCTGTTCATATCCCATTTAACGTAGGATATCTTCGCGTTCCTCAGTACCGTTGCAACGGATTCATAAACATAGTCGCGTACTTCGGATCTTGTTATATCCAGTATGAACTGGTTTCTCATCCTGCAGGGAGTGCGTCCCGGAGCGGCCACAGCCCAGTCGGGATGTGCGCGGTAGAGGTCCGAATCGGGAGATACCATCTCGGGCTCGAACCAGATTCCGAACTTTATTCCTATCTTCTCAAGTTCATCGGAAAGCCTCGAAAGACCTCCGGAAAGTTTTTCTTCATTTACGATCCAGTCACCGAGAGATGAATTGTCGTCATTTCTCTTTCCGAACCATCCGTCGTCCATGACCAGCATCTCGATACCGGAATTCTTGGCATCACGTGCGATGCTGAGAAGCTTATCGGTATTGAAATCAAAATAGGTCGCTTCCCAGTTGTTGATGAGCACGGGTCTTTCCTTATGAAGATAGGGACTTCTTATCAGATGATCCCTGAAAAGGTCATGGAAGATATGTGACATGGAATCGAATCCGTCCTCCGTATAAACAAGGACGGCCTCGGGAGCCTGGAAGCTTTCGCCCGCTTTAAGATCCCATGTGAAATGCTCGGGGCTTATCCCGACATAGCTTCTTATCGTCTCGAACTGGTCGATGCCGCTTCCGCAGATAAAATTTCCCGACCAGATAAGAGTCTGTGCATAGATCCTGCCCTGACTGTCATTCGCGCTTTTTTCGCAGAGTGCGGAAAAAGGCTGAAACTGATGCGAGGTTTCTCCCCTTGTCGAATAAACCTCGGTATTGCCTCTTGTCAGGGTTCTTCTGTCAAGCCTTCTTTCCCTTGCCCAGCTTCCCGAAAGAGTTACGATCTCGGGTTCATTGTTTTCAAACGTTCCGCCGTCTAAGTCGAGGCAGCTGCTGAGCAGCCTGTCGATCATGACAGTGGTGTCGGATTTATTGACAAGCCTTACACTCTTTAATATCGCATCCGAATCATCGAATATGCTGTAAGACAAAAATGCACTTACTCCGAGCACTTTTTCTTCAAGCTCTATCTCAAGAGTCCGGACATTTTCTCCGAATGTCGCGGGGATCCTTATCTGCTTTCCGTCACCGGCGAAAGCATACAGTTTTTCTTTTCCGTCATAGATCCTGTGCGATACATAAGTAAACTGTGACGCATCGTGTCCGCCAAGGTCCCTGAGGCATACCGCGGACTTGCGGTAATCACCGACACCGGACGAAGGAAATTCCATCCTCGCAAAATCAAGAAATCCTCCCCTGTCCCTCGAATTATGCGAAGGAAGGAAAGGATATATTTCTGTCCTCAGAAGATACCTGAGGTCATCTTCGCCCACGGGACTTCCGTAATAAACATTGCAAAGAAAACCTTCGTCGTCAACAACCGCAAGACACATTGAGCTGTGTGCGGTCTCCAAGAAAAAAAGCCTGTTCTTTTCGTCAAATCTGATTCCCATGGACTGTCTCCGGAATATTTATTTTTTAGATATAAGAGATTATGAGTTCCATATTGCCGCTCATGCGGATGTCCTTTGCACCCTCCGCGGTTATCAGCATATGGCTTCCCTTTTTGACATCTTTGTCAAAGACCCTGCCGGATCCTTCGATCACACTCGCGTTCACGAATCCCGCTTCGCATTTAAAGGAAAAATCTCCCGAAACCTTTACCTTGGACACGGTATATCTGTCGCATGAGACAAGTTTCAGAATACTGTTTTCTTCCTGCTCTTTACAGTTGCTTATCTGCTCACTTATCGCGGGTGATGGAACGGTGATCACATCAAGGCTTTTATCCGGATGAAGCTCGCGCTTTTTTCCGTTCTGAAGCCTGTCATAGTCGTAAAGCCTGTAGGTGATATCGCTGGACTGCTGTGTTTCGAGAAGGCAGACACCTGAGGTTATCGAATGGACAGTTCCGGGATCTATCTGGATAACATCACCCTTTCTGACCTTGACCTTCCTGATAAGTTCATCCCATCTTCCCTCTGAGACCATGGTGCGAAGTTCTTCGTGTGTCTTTGCATTATGTCCGACCACGAGTTCGGCACCTTCCGGACAGTCGAGCACGTACCAGCATTCCTTCTTTCCGAGCGCTCCGCCCTCGTGAAGCTTTGCATACTCATCATCCGGATGAACCTGTATGCTCAGGTCGCCTTTTGCATCGATTATCTTTACAAGGAGAGGAAATAATTCTCCCTCCGCATTTCCGAAAAGTTCCCTGTGATCCGCCCAGAGTCCGGATAAGCTTTTTCCTTCAAAGTCTCCGTCCGAAACGGCGCTCTCTCCGGCAGGATGTGCCGATATTCCCCAGCATTCACCGATATCGTCCCCGGGTTCGTCGTATCCGAATACATCCCTGAGTTTTTTTCCTCCCCAGATCGTATGCAAAAAATGCGGTTTTAATATAATGACTTTTTCCAAAACAAAAATCCTTTCAGCTATTACCCGATGCTATCACACTCACCAGGTAAAAAGGAAGTATATCTTCTTTATGAACTTCCGTAAGTTCTATTCTTACCGTATGCTCTCCTTTTTTCCCGTGGTCGAGCACGGTATCGAGAGCAAGCTTGTCTCCCCAGTCTTCTTCAAAATTTGCATCGAGCAGGATTTCCGAAGATGTATCGGAGTCTATCGTAACCTTTGCGACGGGCGCCGGTTTTTGTATCGTCTTTCTGTACTGGATACCTATGCAGGTGCCCGTGACCGTAAAAACAATATACGAGCCCTTTTCGCGAGCCGTCCAGCCTTTTTTGAATATGTCAGTTATGCCGGCCTGCTCCGAAGTATCGGGAATAAATCCTTTGCATTCTGAAATGACGGTCGCGGAATTGTCACCCCGGTATCTTACGGAATCCTCGTAAGCGTTTTCCGTTTCGGGCTCCGGGAATGCATCTTCTCCGGAAACGTTCCCGTCATCCATATGTGCCCTTATTTCTTCGAGCACTGATATTATAACCGATGCGACAAGACTGTGTCCCGTATCGTTCGGATGAAGTCCGTCGGATGTCAGAAGAGACCTTTCGATCATTCCGCTCTCAAGCCCGGACCACAAAGCTTTTTTCAGACTCACGCAGGGCACTTTATATCTGTCCGCGATCATCGAATGAAACTTTTCGGCATTCTTTCCGTTATCATATCTGACATTGAATATCAGCATGAGTGCCCTGTCAGGCGATGACAAAAGCAATTTTCTCACGAGCCCTTCATAGGTTTCGTGAAAATGCTCTTCACATTCGTCGTTTACCGAAAATTCCGCAAAACAGATATCCGGTTCGTACGAAATGAGATCGTCATCCGCCCTCGCGCATCCGAACTGCGAATCCGTCGCGCCTATCCCGGCGTTGACATACTTAAAATGTGCAGTCGGAAATGTTTCTTCGAACCATTCGAAAACTTTATGCGCGTAACATTTTTCAGGCGACGAAGCAAGGCAGCCCAGAGTAATGGACCCCCCGAGAAATCCTATGCGGATCTCCCCTCCGCGGGCCGCCTTCTTCATCATATTTTTGATCCTGTAAGCACCTTCTATGTTATTTCCCACACCCCTCAGGTTAACCTGAGGCAACTTCTCAGTGATCATGTTTTTATCTTATTCCGATCTCGGTATCGGATTCGGTAACGTTACTGTGTGCCTTGATGTAATCAACGATAAGATCGACCTTGGTGAATGCCACGGAAACATAGCTGTCGGCGCATCCGTAGTAAAGTGCGATCCTTCCCGTTGCAGGATCGTGGATCGTAGCGCAGGGGAAGCATACATTGGGCACAAAGCCTCTCTCCTCATACCACTCTTCGGGAGTGAGCAGATAGTTCTCGCATCTGTAGAGAACCTTGGAGGGCTCATTGATATCAAGTATCGCTCCGCCTATCGAATAAACATATCCGCTGCAGGTTCCGACTACTCCGTGATAGAAAAGGAGCCATCCTTCGGTAGTCTCGATGGGAGCGGCACCGCCGCCGATCTTGAGGTTCTCCCACCACTCATAGCTTCTGCTCATAACGTGACGGTGTTTTCCCCAATAGACCATGTCCGGACTCTGTGAAAGGAAGATATCTCCGAAGGGAGTATGTCCGGAATCCGAAGGTCTTGAAAGGAGGACATAATTGCCGTTTATCTTTCTGGGGAAAAGAACCGCATTCCTGTTGAAAGGAATGAAGGGATTCTCGATCCTTGTAAATGTCTTGAAATCCTTGGTCTTCGCAATACCGATCGCAGCACCGTAAAAATCCTGGCACCAGATCGCATAATATGTATCCTCAACCTTAACGAGTCTGGGATCGTATGCATAGACGGGCATGAATTCCTTGCCGTCCTCATCGACGAATCTGATCTTGTCATGCTCAAAATCCCAGTGGAGTCCGTCCTTACTTCTTCCGAAGTAGATCATGGACACTCCGTTTCTCTGCTCTCCGCGGAACACTCCCACATACGCTCCTTCATAGGGTACTACCGCGCTGTTGAAGATCCTCGCAACTCCCTCGATGGGATTTCTGTTTATAATGGGATTTTCCTTATAC
>JAEEGJ010023006.1_pt1 | contig 13145 bp, 16 predicted proteins | sample 8958761 | NCBI WGS metagenome assembly JAEEGJ01 (sample SAMN16246546, study PRJNA631951) | gut metagenome | biome: gut microbiome; feature: rumen; material: RS-attached | host: Bos | place: Iran: Karaj | collected 2018-10
GTCTGTTTCATTTGCTTTGCCCCAGATCACATAAAAATTGCCCTCATCATCAGATATGACATCGCCTAAAAGGTTGTAATCCGCTCGGATCCTTAATTCCTTAGAAGGGGTTTCTATAATAAGCTTTTTATTATTCAGATACGCATAGGCCAGGCCCTTGTCTTTGTATATGAACTGCTGGAGCGGTGAAACATTAGCCCATCGTGATACAGAGTAGACATTCGAACCGGGTATGTTTACATTTGTCTTTTGTTTTGCGGCGGCCTGAGCATTAACACTAAAAGTGCTGATAAATAATACTGTAGCTGCCATCAGCAGTGCAACGCGCTTCTTGTTTAGTATTCTACACATTAGATTCTCCTCCTTGACAACGCATTCAATTTTTCTTGATGGACCGCATGGCCAAAAATGAAGGTATGTTCAACTCATGTAATCTGCCTTCCCCATTGGTATCTTCGTACAAATTAAGCAACGTAAACCCGACTTCAAGCTGTCCACCAATCTGTTCTTCAAGAGAGTGCGAAAACTGCATCCCACAATCAGCATCATCAAGCTGTTTTCTATGGTCTTCATTAGCCAAAGGATCGAAAGGCAGTCGATTTACAATCTCCTTTTCCTCATCATCGACGATATAGTTCATGAAATGGTCAACTCCGGAAAGCAGCACTCCTCCCGTTTTTAAGACTCTATAGCACTCTTTCCAAATGGGTATAACCTCTTTTACATAACAATTGGATACCGGATGGAAAATCAGATCGAATTCCTCATCTTCAAAAGGAAGTCTCTTAGTCATATCTCCTCTGATAATCCGGATTTCGTATCCTTCACGCTGTGCCACAAGTCTTTCACTTTCTATCTGCTTTTCTGAATAATCCAGCACCGTACATTCTGCTCCCAGCGCTGCAAAAATAGGCATCTGCTGTCCTCCACCGCTTGCAAGTCCAAGCACTTTCTTACCTTTCAAATCACCGAACCAGTCGTGGGGCACATATTTAATTGGTGTCAGCTTAACATCCCATTTTCCATTTGTAGCATTTATATACTCTTCGTGGCTAAGCGGAATCCCCCATTCCCAGCCTTCTTCAATCCATCTATCAATGGTTTCTGCGTTTATATCCTGATAATTCATATATACCTCTTTCTACCTGATATTCATTTGTAAGTTTTACTGGATTTAAACATCTTTAGCCAAATAAAGTAAAAGATCATCATCATTGATGCAGGGGGCATACTGTTCTAATTGTTTCCCTTTATACCAAACTCCGCTGCCATCAAAATTGTAACCTCTTTTTACATACATCCTCTGGGCTGGTCCATATCCAGAATGAACCCCAACTGCCAAGTAAACTTTATCGGAAACTTTTGACGCCTCTTTTTCAACAGCATCCAAAAGCCTATTTCCAATACCTTTATTATGAACATCAAAGAAAACTGTCAGATCTTCAATTTCAGGATAGCCTTGATTTCCCCAAGGACCTTCTGTAGGATTCAGAACCAGAGTACATTGCCCGGAGACTCTGCCATCATACTCTGCGATAAAAACAAATCTTTTACCATCCTCCTGTTCTTTATAATACTTTTCATATGTATCTACGGAAGGATGCCAGCCATACGAAAAATATGTATCATAAAGGATTTTTGCATCTTCAGGAATCATGCTCCTAATTCTTATAGTTCCATCATCATAATACGTAACCATCTTTAACCACCTTTATCATAATCCTAGTCATACCATCTCCATTAAAGCCGTGTTCTTATATCTTTCAGTTCCTCGATACTGAATTCTATAGGCGATGCATTATCAACCTCTATCGTATGCGACTCCTCAAATGGTATATTTCTTTTCATAGCAAGAAGCGTCATAATGACAGCACCGTGCGATATTATAAGCAGGTTTTTGTCTGAAGAAGCATCATGTTGCCCAAGAATATAATCCAGCGCATTGAATAATCTCTCCATTACCATTTGGTATGATTCACCACCAGGACTACGATTGTACCTTTTATTTGATAGCCACAGTTTATGTTCTTCAGAATATAAAGAAAGGATTTTATCCCAAGTATGCCCTTCAAACAATCCCAGATTCATTTCTTCCAGGCCTCTAACTATTTCATATCCTGTATGGAAATGCTCATCTACTATCTGCGCAGTTTTTACAGCTCTAGCCTGATAGCTGGTGTATATCTTTTCAAAAGAAATATCTCTATCTTCAAGATTCTTGCAAAGAAGTTGCGCCTGCGCTATTCCATTCTCATTCAAAGGAATATCAGTCGTACCTTGAACTTTTCCTAATATATTCCAATCTGTTTGTCCATGTCTCGCAAAATATATCTTCACAATACGTCCTCACCCTTAGTACACTTATTGTCTATCACACAGAATGGCGTTTGATGTCCACACAATTTCCAAGCTCATCAAAACTAAATTCCACAATCCATGGCATCAGAAATCTTATTCTTTCAAAATCATCATAGCCAAAAGAATTATCATAAAAATTTATGATGGTGCTTAATGATGTACCATGGCTTCCAACTACTATATTTTTTCCTGAATACTGCTTCAGGACATTATTAAGCGCAGAAATATTTCTATCCTGAACTTCTTTAAGGCACTCGCCATCCGATAACTTGAAAGAAAAATCGCTCCATTGCTTTTTGGAAAAAGAGGCAAAGTCTTCTATCCAACCACTATCTACCTTTCTTTCTCTAAAGTCCTCAACTATCTCAACAGGCAGTCCATTTTTATCTGCAAAATCTTGGACAGTATCAACAGCCCTCTTAAATGGGCTTGAAATAACTATATCTATATTTTTATCAGCCAGAAATGATGTGACTTTTTTCCTGTCTTCCATTCCTCGCGGACTTAACTCACGAGATCTGTCATCATGATTGTCATAATTTGGTTCTGCATGCCTTACAAAAAATACTTTTGTCATATTCCCTCTTATTCATCCAAACTCCTTCGAATGAAAAACTGAAAGATATTTTTAATCACTCAATTACACACAAATTCAAATAGTCATCTACTGAGATTTCAATAATCTTCTCCGGTACAATTTCTTCATAACATACCCACTGAGTTCCCATAGCATGTGTGAATTTTGCCTTGTCCAACATATAGAGGTAGCCCGTTCCCCCATAGTTTGGATGGCAGTGTTTAAACACCATCTTATCGCCATATTCTGGTAGCATTATTCTTTCTGCGTTATCATTTTCCTCTACACAACCAAGAGAAAAGCATATAGCCATATTCCTGTTACTTGTCGCATAAACAGCATACTGACATCCTTCTTGAAATCCTGTATCATAAGCTTGATTCGGAACAAGCTTGTCTAACTTTTTGGGGCTTCCATGATATAAATATTCTTTAGCCATTAAAGCTTCTCCAACTCCCATGGTCATTTTTACTGAAATATTATAATAATTCCATGTTGATTGACTTCTCAGTAAATCCATATTTCTTATACATTTCGTATGCAGCATGGTTCTTTGCATTTACCTGAAGTTCTATTCCGTCAGCCCCAGAAATAATCTTTAGCTCTCTTACTTTTTCAAAGAAATGATGTCCGATTCCTCTTCCTCTATAGTCTGAGTCAACAGCCATACTATCGATAAATATAATATTTCTTGTAACATGTGCAGGGCTTTCAATATGTTTGTATGTTACCTCAAGAACTCCTGCTACTGTTCCACCTACATCCGCAACATAAAGATTTCCATTACTGATCATAAGACCAAAAACATCCTCTGATATGAGGTTTTCATTTAACTTATAGATATCAGGTCTCCATGCCACATGCATTTCCTGAACCTGATTCATTATTCTACTTACAGCTTTATAATCTGTTTTTTCAGCATTTCTAATATGTATATCCATTATTCACTCTAGTCTTCTTTCGTTATTTATACTGGAAGATATTTATTTCTTCAGCAAAAAATCAACTATCATCTTCTTCTCGTCTTTCGTAAGGGTGTTCATATGACCACGCCCCTCCAGCAGATATGTCTCACAATTCGGGATGATTCTTTTCGCCCTTTCAATAACATCTTTTCCCGGAAAAAGACAATCTCTTTCGGCTGCCATGACAAGCGTGGGCGCATCACACTTTTTCAACAACCCCTCATCCACGTCACTTGGCATACCTGTCTTAACCTTCGAGTAAAGAATGCTGAGCCTTGCTGTTTCAAATATATCGTCGGATATATTTTCTTCAGTGATTGCCAAAGGGAGAAACACTTTTTTTAACCATTTATCCTTACCTGTGATCCAATAAATGATCATTGGGATCATCATTTTGGAACTATTCACGGCCGGCGCATTCTTGATTCCCGAAGGAACATATATTACGACTCTTTTTATTTTGTCCGGTACAACACACATCGTTTTTGCTATGATTCCGGCGCCGAACGAGCCGCCGAAGAGACACATGGACTCATAGCCAAGTTTATCGATCAATTCACCGCCCCATTTACCATAATCATAATTCTTTGGAGATAGTGATGTTTCAGCACTCTTTCCCGGATGACCAATCGTATCTACAGCATAGATATGAAAATCTCCCATAATAAAATCAAGCGTCAGAAGAGTGTATGCCGATGTGGAATTACCCCCGTGAAAAAACAGCAGCGGCTCCCCTTGCAAATTACCGGTTTCTATAATATGCGTCTTTCCGAAGGAAGTATCCACATAGATATCTTTCCATGGTGTTGTAAGCCTTGAAAGCTGACTGTCGTATAGCTTCAGTATTTCTTCTTTTCCTTTTTCTGATTTATATATTGTTCTCATATTATTCCATTAGCAAGATATCCTGAAAGATAATCAAATCAACAAACCTGAAGTTGTTTATCAAAAATAATGCTCCATTAAACGATCAACCCATTCTGGAACTGATGCATCTTTCCTATCATATACAGGATAATATGGTTTTATATCTAAAACAGGAGTTCCATCTACTGCATCAAGTCCTTCAACAACAATCCTGTCTTCAGAAACAGAAACCACTTTAACAGAAGTCATTCCGATACGGTTAGGTCTATCTTTTCCACGCTGTGAAAAAATCCCAACTAATGGCATGTCATCTCGATTCTGAGGTCTTCTTTGAAGGTGCTTGTCCTTTTCATACTTCGCTTTATCAAGATGATAAATGATATTCACATGAGAAAAATCTTCAAGTCCTTTCAAACCGGAGATATACTCTTCATCCAATATTATAGAAGAAACGTCTTCTCCCCAAGAAACATCTTTTCTGTCCTTTACTTCATTTCTAACATATCCAATTGGTTCCATTTCGATTATCATAATTGTCTCCTCAAACTTGAATTTGTTATTTAACTTTCATTACTGACCCCTGCAATTTAAGCTCTTTTCCCGAGTCCGTTACAAGTTCTTCTACGCCAAGCGTGTTGATTTCGTATAGATTCGAAAACTTATTCAGTAATTTAGTACTGCCGACATTTCGAACATCAGCCTCGTAAAAGAAATTCTTTTTACCATATTTATCCTGCGCGAAATGCAATATATAAGAAAGGGCTTCATATGCGTACCCCTTTCCCTGCTCAGGCTCACAAATCCATACTCCCACTTCCGGACAATCCTCTGAAAGTCCATGCATCTCAACACTTCCAACAAATCTTTCTTCTGAATCAACAACCGCAAATAAAAGTGTTTCATCCTTTTTCATTTCATCCAAGAATTCTTGTAATAACTCTTTTGCATCATCAACTGTACGAAAAGGATCAGGCCATTGGTATTTTGTAATCTCAGTATTAAAGCCATCATAATACTCATTCAAATACTTCATTTCAAAAGGAACAATGTTAGTCTTTCTATTCGTCATGCTTTCCTCCACAAACCCCGATTGGGAATGAACCATTCCCATGGGCTTTATAACTCATTACTACTTTTTATTTCATCATCCGCAAGCCCTTGTAAATACAAAATTTGCAGATGTTTTACTTTCCCTTATGATTTCCCTTGTGTTATATTGTCCCATAGTGCTTTACGAGCGCTGATAAGGGAATAAACAAGGGAAAGATTTCACAGTAACACAATATAACACCGTATGGGCAATCGGACTGATGAAATGCTTTTTACCCAATTTTGCCGTCACACGACAGGCAATAAATAATTATTGCTTGCTGTACTTTTAACAAATTCTTTTTGAATTCATACCCTACAAAGTACTCTGAATCAATAACTCCTTGTGAAACCTCTTCACCTCGGCAGGATTCCATAAGCTACAACACCAACAAGTGCAGATACACTGATAAGCATTATTGGTGATATTCCCTTTTTAACTATTTTTCTGGATCCAAAATATACTGCTGCAAGAACACAGGTAAGACCAATGGTTAATACATCCGGTTTTGCTTTTAAAGAAATATTGCAATTTCTAATTATCATCATAATACCTGTCGACAGGATTAAACCGATAACACACGGCTTTAAGCCCCCAAGTGCTGCTTTTACATACTTATTTTGCAAAGCCTTTTTAAATAAGACCATGATCAACAGAATTACAAGAAACGCAGGAAGGACTGTTGCTGTCGTGGCTATCAAAGCCCCCGGGATTCCTCCCTTTACACTTCCAACATAAGTTGCCATATTCACCATGATCGGTCCTGGTGTACTTTCGCTTATCGCGATCATATAGGTAACCATTTCTTCATCCATCCAGCCGTGAGCCAGTACAACTTCCCTGATCAGTGGGATAGCTGCATAAGCACCGCCAAAGGAGAAGAACCCGACTTCAAGGAATCCAATCAACAAATCAAAATATATCATTCCTTTTTCTCCTTCTTAGTATGTGATCCTATAATGAATACAATTACGCCCGTGAAGGCCGCAGCGAGCATAAGCACCATGGATGAAACGTTAATAGAGAATGCACTGATTAGTATCATAGCTACCCCCGAACAAACTACCATGATTATAGGCATCGGTTTTTTCTTCATCTTGATCAGCATTTTTAAGGCTGCATCCACTATCAGTATTCCAACCGCTATCTTGACCCCATGAAATGCATTTGCAATCCATGTTATTTCAAGGAACATGTCAAAAAACTTTGATATCAACAGTATTACTATGAAGGAAGGAAGAACCATCCCGAGCGTAGCTATTATTGCTCCTGGCAGCCTCCCTTTTTTATATCCAACATAGGTGGCACAATTGATGGCGATAGGACCCGGAGTTGATTCTGCAACAACAGTCACATCCATCATTTCATCGTGAGTTATCCATTTTTTCTTTTCCACGCAATCATTCTCTATAAGAGAAAGCATCGCATACCCCCCGCCGAATGTGAATAATCCGATCTTAGCGAAGGTCAGAAATAAATCTATAAATATTGGCAAATCTCCATACCTCTTTAATACGTTATTCTGAAAGATAATATGCCCTTATTCTAACACAATTCTTACCGAAAGCAAAGGGATTATGTATAGTCAAAACGAGCCGAACAATAGTTAATCCACTACCATTCAGCTCCTCTTACGAAACTTCAACCACTTAAAAACGGCCGGACCTAAGTCCAGCCGTCATTCACTTAAATTCAGCATTGTTTTTCTTCAAAAAGTCTATATTTCTGCCATATTCCATGGCAGTCTCCATGTCATTATTCATAAAGCATTCAAACAATTCCGTCGGAATCCTTCCAGGATGCGTCCTCTCATAAATCGTGAGGTTTTTGGAATGCTTACATTTCTTGCAACGGTAGATCAGCCAAATGTCTACGCTTTTACCATTAGCATTTACTCTGAATTTGTACGAATTAACAAACTCCTGCTTTTTCCCGCAACCTCCACAGCGAAAATATATTCTGGTCTCTTTCTTCTCAGATACTCTCAATGCCTTCGCTTACGGCATGTCTCTGGTTCCTGAGAATCCTTTGAATACTCTTCTCCGATAAGGAAAAACTGCGTGCAAGATCACACAATCTCATTCCGCTTTTATAAGTCTCGTAGATCCTTTCGTTACGCTCACGAAAGAATGCCTTGGCGGAAGTGGTCGTGCCCCACTCTTGTTTCTCCTTGCATGGAATATATATCATTTTTCCGTCTACATATTGCTGAATCGTTTCTATTAATTCCTGTGGCAGTACAGTTTCTGCCTTTATATAGCTCATCATGCTCCTCCTAACAACATTTCTCTTAGGATTCATCTGAGCTTACGATTCAATCAATTATTTAAGCTCAGACTACTGAGCCTTAACAACCCTAATTCTCATAAAAAATTACGCTCCTTTCCAATAAAATAAATATCATATTTGATTATACATAGATGTGATCTAAGTTTCAACCTCAAACTTGATTATAATCAAACTTGCGCCCGTAATCACTACGCCTCGTTCACAAGTTTCCCTGTCATATGCTCTATATCCAATTCCAGACAGCATACGCGGGGAAAAGCATTTTTCATTTCCTTTTCAAGATATGTCTCATCATCAGTGAACTTCTGACACAGGCAAGTGCAGATTTCTTTCTTCTTTTCATCATCCGTAACCTCATGGATCCGTCCAAATGCTATTACACTATGAATGTTGAGTGCCCACTCGCCTTCTTTTCGATATCCTTTATCCATCACGCAATAGCTAACCTTATCACATCCCGAGATTGCATCGATCTTATGACCTTCTTTCGCGCAGTGAAAGTAAAGCTTTCCATCACTTTCCGAATACCAATGATCCAGCGGAACACCATACGGGTATCCCTCATCTCCAAGAACAGACAGAACACCTCTTGGCTCGTTCTTCAGTATTTCTATGCATTCCTCATCGGTAATCTTCTGCTTAAAGCGTCTCATTTCTCTGAACATGATCTCTACATCCTCTCTTTATTCCCGTTATTACATTTGCCATCATACGCTTCCGGCATTTTCAAGCCTGCCACGTGCATCAGGATTGTTCCCAATAATTGCTCCTACCATTTCACATGACCTCATTTCCTGGCAACCGCCGCAGGTTTCCATTTGTTTTTCTCTCGCACACTGCCTGATCGGACATAAAGAATCACAGTACACCGTCTTTACTCCCGGAATCCGGCAGCCGGAGCAGTTGATCATTTCCGGGGTGATCTCCACTCCATTAAGTTCAGTCCATTCCTTCGATACCTTTATCCGCAGCTCATTATCGTTATTAATTGTTGCCAGACGAGCTTCGCAAGCCTCACAGTCCAGCCCGCAATATGGGATCATCATATTTGTTGGTTGTATTGATTGCCCGTATGGGTTGCCCATTAGTAACGGAAGACTTGGCCAGCCCAGATGCGATTGGGATTCTTAATTCCATTTAGCTGCACAAGGTGTCCGATGGACACGCCCAGCTTTGCGGCAATCCTGCTCAGGCTGTCGCCTCGCTGTACGACATAGGTTCCGTTTGCGGGAGGCATTGTGCCCTGGAGAACATTTCCGTCACCGTAAAAGAGTTTTTGCCCGGGATAGATCAGGTGAGGGTTCTTTATACCGTTGAGCTCCACTAGGCGCTTTACCGAAGCATGAAGCTTAGCGGCGATCTTGCTCAGGGTGTCACCCTTCTGTACCACATATGTCTTAAGTTCTGCCTCATTGTTTCCATAATGCGCATACAGGTACAAAGGCCCATACCAGGTAATGTCAGGAAATGCCTTAACAATGCTGCCAGGCATGGTCACCTTATAATCCTTTCCCTCATAACTATATTCAAATACGAGAGTGATCTGAACATGATCCTCCAAGACTTTCATAATGTCGTAGGAAAGCGCATTCCCCTCTTTCCAATAAACAGTCTGCTCTCCGCCACGGGCAATTGCCGCCCAAAGCATTTGACTCAGGTTGTCGAGGGAATTCTTTGAATCCATAATCTCAAATGTCGCGGTTGCAGTGCCGCTAAGGTAATTTGCCGTTTCAGCGATCGTCACCCGGACAGCATATTCTCCCGCATCCATCGGCACCTTTTCGGAATATGCCGAGGCATCAGCCGTGGAAGCCTTATACTCACAGGTCACCTTTCCGTTTTCGGGATTGCCCGTGATCACAGGGTTGCTCGGCACTTGTCCCTTAGTCCAACCACTTATCGTGACGGAAGGGGTTATGGCCGCCTTAGTGATCTTCCAAAAGCAACCTGCGGCAGTGTTTTCAAGCATATAATTCCCAGCCTTCTCTCCCGTGAGGGCCGTGACTACTGCATGATAGTTTCCGGCTTTCTTTTCCGCTCCTGACACAGAAACGCCAACCCCTCTCTTGTCTGCAGCCTCAACGCCCGTAAGCGTCACCTCAGGGAAATGCTCCTGTCCATCATATACAAACGCCGCAGTACCCCAGCTAAGGCGTACCTCTTTCGCCGCGATCTTAATGCCTGTGATCTTCTGCGGGGCAATGTCTTCATAATCAGCGCCTCCGTCAATTTCATACCATACGGTGTAGCTTCCCGCATCCATAGCCTTCACGAGGGCCGTACCGAAGCTTGTGTCCGAGGGCACTGTGGAATCGTCGCTTCCGAGCGCATATTTCATGATCGCGCCCTCGCAGCCTGTTATGTTACCAGCGTTGATAAGCATCTGATCTTTTGCATTGTAAGTCAGAGACTTCTTCGCCGAAGGCGCGTTGTATGAAACAGTGCCCTTGTTTACCGTAAGCACACCGTCCGCATATTGTACGGCATAGTTCCCCGTTATGTCGCCACCGGCATTTTTGATCCGGACATCACTTGGCGTGATGCTACCGCTCGTTGTCGCGTGTGCGGTCGAGCTTGACGTCAGCTTAACAGCGCTGAGTTCGTCACCGGAAAGCAGCCCTTCAGCGGACGCCGTCGAATCACTCAGACTAGAATCAATGCTTCCGTTCAGAGGAACCGTCTGGCTACCCGCCGTGACAATCACTGACTTCGGCGTAATGTTCGCCGTCGCTGTCTTTTGATTGCCCGAAGTGGTGATCTCATAGTTTCCTACGGCCGTTCCCATTAGCGTGAGACCACTTATTACTACGATTTTGCCAGTTCCCGCGTTCGCGTCATCGAATTCACCAACGGCACTTACCGTAACCTTTCCGGCATCATCAGCCACAACGCCTTCCAGGTTTGCGTGAACGGCTGAAGCTGCCTCATCATCCATGATAAGTTCCGCATTGGTCGTACCATCATAAACCTTGTTCTTTGCAGTAATGCCCGATACGGTCACAGGCTTTTTAGAAACCGTCACTTCAACGTTGCCGGCTTTGCTGTCGATAAAGCCCGTCTTTGCAAAGGCCTTATACCATACCTTATACGTACCTGCATTCTTTCCCTTGATCTGGCTTGCATCTGCGAAGATATATTCATTGTCTGCAGGGACGGAGTCATCCATCTTTAATGCATATTTGATCGTACCGTCCGATGCCTTTCCTTCAGTCTTTATGAGTCCATGCTCAGCGCCGTCATAGGTCCATCCCTCCGCCGCAACAGGCTGCTCGGTAACCTTTGCATCTCTCTCGAGCACCGTGATAGTAAACGTCGTTTCGCTGAATAAATCTGGATAGATCTGGTTGTTGTCACTGTCCTTGTTGGCATCGCGAACCATAATAACGATTTGATACTCGGCGCGCTTGTCGTTATCCAGTGTCACACCTTCCCTAACGCTGATAACTCCTTGCTTTGACACTTGAAAGACATCGACGTCGCCACCTGTCGCCAGCACTTCGTTATTTACGAAGGTTGAATTTGTCGCATGCCTATCAGAATCCGCAAACTTCACCTTTTTGTTAGCGACGCGAGAGTTCTCTGCTATTTCGATTTTTTTTGGTTCTTCGGGCGAATAATCAAAATACGGGGCTTCGTTTACGTCCATGATCTTGATCTCGAATGAATGCCTGGTACATAACAATTCGTTGTAAGAGGTCGCTTTATCATCCGCAATCTCAACTTCAATTATATATTGCCGTCCGCTCTCCACCCATTCTTCGTAATCGAATGCGTCAACGGCGCTCTTCATTGTCACTACGCCCGTTGTCGAGTTTATCTCGAAAAGATCCTGGGCATTGCCGCCGACGATCTTATAAGTATATGCATCTCCCTCATCATCCTTCCCTCTAATTGTTCCGGCCTTGGCTTTAGTAGCATTTTCGGTGACGGCAAGCTGGAGCTTATCCGCATCGATAAAGTGCGGCGGTTTATTCATTGATAGAGAGAAAGACATTGAGTCTTCTGAGAAGTCGACTTCTGACAGATCGAGCTTTAATGCGGGACGGACGTTTAACGTTTGCAGCACGGTACCATTTTCGCTATTCACTTGGCCATCCTTCACGTACGCCGCAATTGATTGGGAGCTGCCTGGCGATCGGAGCCACCAGCCGTCGCCTGCGGTTGTTGTCCTTGAGAGTTTTCTAACACTCTCCGGAAGCCCATTTACCTCCTCAACGCTCAGCAAGTAAAGCTTAACATTCGTAGCCTCATCATCTGTTTCGGTGCTATTATATTTGTTGGTCGTTAGGGAAGGGATCTTCACGATCGCATCCGCCACGTTTGCGAAGAAGCCCCCTGGTTTCGTCAGGTCATCCAGATACCCCTTTACCGCAGATCCACTATAATGATTGCCATCCTCAGCACTATTAAATTTTGACGTACTGATCGGATCCTTCGCAAGAAGCGTGATCGTCCCGGCATTCAATGACGTAGAATTATCCTCGATGACATACCAGTCCATGTTGTTGAACTTCACCGTCGTGGTGGTATTCACCAGGCTTGCATAGGGATTCACCACACCCGTATCAGCTGCATGCGTCGTCAGACTCATCTCCGGCATCAAGCCCAATACCATCACCAGGCTTAGCAGAATCCCCAATAACTGCTTCATTTTCCGTTTCATCCTTCGTCTTCCCCCCATAAAACTTCTTCAGATCTTACAGCGTTATTATACATTTCTTTTTCATTCCGCACATCACCCGAAAGTGTTATCTTTTCTCGTCACCCTGCTTCGTTTCGGTTTGTTTTGCATGCAAACAATGCCTTCTTAGAAGAAACCTGAACATCCTTATTATTTGATATCGCGCAGCAAATATGCTCCTCTTCGAGGTTATCTTTTGTTACGTGAACATATTCCATGACCGCTCCTTTCAATAATATGCCAAGGAACACTTAAGCTCCTTGGCATAGATAGTATTTACTCAATAGGGAAACAAGCTTCCGTTACATACTCATCAGG
>JAEEGJ010023007.1_pt1 | contig 13145 bp, 13 predicted proteins | sample 8958761 | NCBI WGS metagenome assembly JAEEGJ01 (sample SAMN16246546, study PRJNA631951) | gut metagenome | biome: gut microbiome; feature: rumen; material: RS-attached | host: Bos | place: Iran: Karaj | collected 2018-10
TAGTTGCTGACCATATACCTGGTTTCGGCCAGGATTTTCTGAACGGATTCCAGCTGCTTTTTAGCAGGAATCAGGAGTTCGAGACCTATACTTCTTAGTCCCAGGCCTTTGAAGAAGAACCGGAGAACTTCCAGGCCTACCAGGATGAGAATGGTGGCTGTTATTCCGACAACATACATTCCAGCTCCTACGGCAAGTCCCACGCCTGCCAGCGCCCAAAGCCCTGCCGCCGTTGTAAGTCCTTTGACAATCTGTTTCTGGAGTATGATCGTTCCAGCTCCAAGGAAACCGATACCGGATACCACCTGGGCTGCTACTCTGGCAGGGTCCAGTCTCATAGCATTGACCTGTCCGCCGTATTTTTGCAGCACTGCCTCAAAACCATACTGTGAGATCAGCATGAATGTGGCGCTGCCGAGGCAGATGAGGAAATGGGTCCTGTAACCGGCAGCCTTTGCGCGGTATTCCCTTTCCAAGCCCACCATCGTTCCTAGTATTCCTGCTACAAGGAGCCTGAGAAGATGTTCCCATTGTATATTTGCGAAGAATTCCTGCATATTATTGGATTCTATTAAAGATTAAGTCTTTCCCGGATTCTCTTGTGGTTGTAAAGATACTGGCTGAGCTGACGGGCTTCCGGGAAATCCATCTTGCTTCTTGCGAATGATACCCATTCTATTGCAAGATCTGTCTGCCCCAGCATCTGGCAGGCTACCGCAATGTTGAAAGCTGCATAGGATGCTTTTTCCGGTTTCTGGTCTTCTGTCAAAGGAATCCATGCCTTTATCGCCTCTTCCCACTTGAAGTCCATGGCGTTTTTGTAGGCACCGTGCCAGGCGGAATCATCAGGATAGTCTATCAGCATCCATTCTTCTTCTACCCAGCTGTTGCATATATGGTCTGCGAGCTTTTGCCCGAATGCCGTCATTATTATGGAGTCGTTGGCGGCGATAAAATCCTTGACGGAACTCTCGGAAAGGCTCAGTTCATAAGGGATCTTGAAGAGAATGCTGTCTGATACCCTCTTCTGGAAAAGAGTGGTGTCCTGAATTGCATCATAGACTGTTATGGAGGTACTTCCTTTCATAGTCAGGAATGAACCGGTACCCAACATTCCGTTGTATTCTCTGCGGAGGCGGAATTTCTCCAGGTTCAGACCGTCCAATATCACAAGTATCGGACTTCCGGTGGCCATCATCAGCTGTTCAAGGTATTCCTTGTCATTTGTTCCCTGATATTCATCAGAAGGAATCGTGTAAGCTCCGACGCTGCCTACTTCCAGCGCATTCTTTTCTTCAAGATATGTTGCTGCGCCAGAGGCGATGCAGGCCATGTTGGTACTGTCTTTCTTTTGCAGGTCATATGTTGCAACAACGGAGGCGTTCTGCTCGTCCAGGTTCAGTACAAACGCTTTAGGAGTCATCACCTCCACATCGAACATCATTGCCTGGGGTGTAGCGCACCCGGCAAGTGCGAGGCCCAGAAGGGCCATGAATCCGTATCGCTGAATAATTTTCATAATCCTGAATTTGACTGCAATAATTGCACCAACAGGTGACTTTTACAAAATGTTCAGGCTCTGTTCGCGTATTTTCTCAAGTTCATCCTTCATCTTGACCACCAAAGCCTGTATGGAGGCGTCGTTGGCCTTGCTGCCCAAGGTGTTAATTTCCCTTCCCATTTCCTGCACTATGAACCCTAGCTTCTTTCCTGCCAGAGGGTCAGACTGGATGGTATCCATGAAATACTTGCAATGCTGGGCAAGCCTGACTTTTTCCTCGTTGATGTCCAGTTTCTCCACATAGAAAACTATCTCCTGCTCCAGCCTTTCCGGATTGGCTTCTATGCCAGCGTTGTCTATCTTCTGGCGAAGCCTTTCTTTGATCGCCGGCACTCTCTTGACATCCAAGGCCTTGACTTCTTCCAGGCAGTTCATTATGTTGATCACTCTTTTAAGGACATCTTCCAGAAGGGCAGTTCCTTCAGTCTCTCGATAGGCGTTCAGCCTGTTTATAGCCTGGGAAATAGCCTTGTCTATCTTGCCCCAGTCCTCATCGCTGAACTCATACTGCTTTGTTTCCATCACGTCAGGCATCCTTATGATGGACGCTATCAGGAATGAGTCGGAAAGAGGGAGAGCCGCTGCATCCGGAGACTCAGTCTTCTGGATGTCCTTTATCTGGTGAAGAAGATCCAGGACGGCCTCCGAGTTTATCTGCTTGTTTGCCGCCGGGTTCTTGAGTTCCAGATTCAGGGAGAAGTCTATGCTGCCCCTTACGAGTTCCTTGGAAAGCAACTTGCGGATTTCCAATTCCTTGTCTTTGGGCACAATCTGGCTCTTGAAACTGATGTCGGCGTTTTTCCCGTTGAGAGATTTAATCTCCACGGTTATCTTGCTGTGGTCTGCAAGGGTGCATTCTCCCTTGCCATATCCTGTCATTGATCTTATCATAAGGGCAAATTTAATATAAAATCAGTATATTTGCTATTTGTGAAAACACAATAGAAAATCATTATGGAAGAAGCAAAAAACCTCAACTTCATTGAGGAAATCATTGAGGAAGACCTTAAAAGCGGAAAACACAAGAGCATACTTACCCGTTTCCCTCCGGAACCTAACGGCTATCTGCACATAGGGCATGCAAAGAGCATCTGCCTGAACTTTGGAGTGGCCAAGAAGTACGGTGGCAAGACCAATCTGCGTTTCGACGACACCAATCCTACCAAGGAAGACGTTGAGTATGTGGATTCCATCAAGAACGATATCCGCTGGCTTGGCTTCCAGTGGGCTGAGGAAAGATATGCTTCTGACTATTTCCAGCAGCTTTATGATTGGGCTGAACTGCTGATAAAGAAAGGTCTGGCATATGTTGATGACCAGTCTCTGGAGGATATCCGCCTCAACAGGGGAACCGTCCAGAAGCCTGGAACCCCATCTCCTTGGCGCGACCGCAGCGTTGAGGAAAACCTCGCCATTTTCCGCGATATGCGTGACGGCAAGTTCAAGGAAGGCGAGAAGGTTCTCCGCGCCAAGATAGACATGGCTCATCCGAACATGCTCTTCCGCGATCCTATAATGTACCGCATCAACTACGCTCCGCACCATCGTACGGGCACCAAGTGGTGCATCTACCCGATGTACGACTTCGCCCACGGCCAGAGCGATTCCATAGAGGGCATCACTCACAGTATCTGTACTTTGGAGTTTGATGTCCACCGTCCTCTGTACGACTGGTTCATAGAGAATCTGGAAATCTTCCCTAGCCATCAGTACGAGTTCGCAAGGCTCAACCTCACATATACGGTAATGAGTAAAAGAAAGCTCCTGGAGCTTGTGAAGAACAACTATGTCCGTGGTTGGGACGACCCTCGTATGCCTACCATCTGCGGAATCAGGAGAAGGGGCTACACTCCGGAGAGCATAAAGATGTTCGCCGAGAAAGTGGGCGTGGCAAAGCGTGACAACATCATAGACCTCTCCCTGATGGAGTGGTGTGTAAGAGAAGACCTTAACGCGAGAAGCAACCGCTATATGGCTGTGCTTGACCCTGTTGAACTGGAACTCGAGGGATGGCCTGAAGGCCAGGTAGACTGGGTTGAGGCTCCGATGAACCCGGCTTTCCCGGATGGTCCAAAGAGAAAGATTCCTTTCACCGGCCACGTTTACATCGAGAGGGCAGACTTTATGGAGAATCCTCCAAAGAAGTACTTCCGTCTCCAGCCTGGTGGAGAAGTACGCCTGAAGTACGGCTACATCATCAAGTGCAAAGACATAGTAAAGGATGCAGACGGTAACATAACCAAGATCATTTGCACCTATGACCCTTCATCAAAGCCTGGAGCAGGCGAATGGAGAAGCGTCAAGGGTACCATCCACTGGGTCAGCATCCCTCATGCCAAGAAGTTGGAAGTAAGGCTTGTAGACCGCCTGTTCACCGAGCAGTACATGGATCAGATTCCGGAAGGTTCAGACTACAAGGATTTCCTTAACCCTCATTCAATGGACATCATCACGGCCTATGCCGAGCCGGCCCTCCTGGAGGACAACTCCGGCATCGCCGTCCAGTTTGAGCGCACGGGCTACTTCTTCAAGGATCCTGACAGTACAGAAGACCTTCCTGTCTTCAACCGCACCGTCACCCTGAAGGACACCTTCAAGTTCAAATAGAAGATATGACATATAAATCCTTAATAGCAGTAATCGTTGTGGTTTCTGCAGCCTTTGCCTGCAAGTCCAGCAACACCCGGGAACCTGGAATGACCTTCACCCAGGAAGAACTTGTGATTCTGAACCAATCGGATTCCGTGATGTATCTTACTGTCATCGGCGACAAGTCTGACAGCCTTATTCTCAGGAAAGTATCCAGGGATTTCACCGATGAGGAGCTTCATAGCAAGGAATTCAAGACCCTTGCCAGGAACCTCCTTGCCACTGTCCAGGACCCTAGCCAGGATGGAGTGGGCATTTCCGCTCCGCAGGTTGGCCTGAACCTCAGGATGATTGCTGTAATGCGTTATGACAAAGACGACAAGCCCATTGAACCTTACGCCAACGTCCACATCACATATTTGAGCCAGAACATCAAATCCGGCCCGGAAGGCTGCCTTTCCGTTCCTAACTACAGAGGCATCGTTCCGCGTTCAGACAGCATCATTGTCTCTTACTACGACATCAACTCCGGCACTCAGAAAACCGACACGATAGGGGGCTATACCGCCATCATCTTCCAGCACGAGACAGACCATCTGGAAGGCATCCTTTACATAGACCGCGCAGACTCCGTGTTCTTCAGCCAGAGTTCTGCCGACGAGCGCAAACTCTTCGAACAGCAGGGCGCCTACACCAAGCCCGCCTGGTGGCCGTACAAATAACGCCCTGACCCGGAGATATGAACCCCGTTGCCTTACGTCTTCTCAATCAGCAGCTTATGGCACCTCAGTTCACCGATCCGGCTGAGGTTGTAGGCCATTTGTGCGCCATTCAGGCACAGGAGTATCGCATGATGCGCTGGGCTGTTGCCATGCGTACCAAGAAGCCTTCCGCCAAGGCATTCAAGGATGCGTTTGACAGCGGAAGCATCATCCGCCTGCACCTTATGAGGGGCACCTGGCAGCTGGTGAGTGCACAAGATTACTGGTGGATGCTGGACCTTTGCGCTCCCAAGGCCATCGCCGTCACCAAAGGCTGGATGGCCAGCAACAAGATCTCCATCCCGGGCAAAGAGCAAACAAAAATCAGGGACATTCTTTCCCGTATCGCTGAGGAAAAAGGAAGTGCAACCAAAGAAGACTTCAAACAGGCTCTGAAAGAGAAAGATATAATTATGGATGACCACAGGCTGTCCTACCACATCCGTATGGCCGAGTTTACCGGCACTCTCTGCAGCGGAGACCTCCTTCCCATGAAGGCCACATACGCTCTGGCATCAAATAAAGTAGGCCCACATCCTGGCAAAACCGACAGGGACGAGGCTCTTATGAACTTCACCCGCAAGTACTTCCAGAGCCGCCAGCCTGCCACTCTCGAGGACTTTGTCTGGTGGTCCGGCCTTAATGTCAGCGATTGCAGAAGGGGCATTGAACTCCTGAAAACTTCAATCCGCAAAGAGCACCACATTGGCCGTGATTTCTACCTTACCGACAACTGCCGCACTCGATGCTTCCGCCAAGGCAAATATCTTCTGATTCCACCATATGATGAATACCTGATTGGCTATAAGAGCAGAGACATAGTCCTGCCTCAGGAACATCGCCACAAGGCCCACAACAACAGCGGCATCTTCCAGCCTGTCATCGCCCGTGACGGCATCATCTGTGGCAACTGGGCTCCCTTCAAACCAGAACTTCAGGCGGATTTTTTCAAGCATGACGTTCATGTCAGTGAAGAATCCATTCGACAGGCCTGGAAACTATACGATGATTATTTAAATAGGAATTGATAAATAATAACAATTATGGCAAAGCAGTATCGTTGTGAAACTTGTCCGTTCAGGGCAAAGTATGACAAGAACCCTAAGTCTCTGATAGGAAGGTTCTGGAGATGGCATATCAATTTCTGCCCTGGGTGGAAAGGGTATTTCACGCACCAGAATGAAGAGGTAAAGGCATCGCTGAGAGAAAAGTATAACTTCCAGAAATACAAGTAGGCGGTGGTGCTTTTGGGAAGCCTTTGATCTTGAGGAAGTCAGAAGTTTGACTATATTCCCCTCATTTTTTACAATTCCAAGATTATGCGGGAGGATTAGCTCTTTTCTCCTTGGTCTTCTGTGGCTATGGGGCCTTCGTAGTGGAGTTTCCAGGTGTGGCCGTTGCTGAGCCTGATGTCTATGTCTGCCACATAGCCTTTGGACGGGATCAGGTTAAGTGAGAATGTGCCGGAAGGTGTCAGCGGGAGTATGTCCCAGTCGCTGTTTCTGATTATAGGATTGGAATCTGCCTGCATGAAGATGGTGCAGTCGTTTTGGTAGTCGTTGCTTCTGTAATTCAGGAAGCAGGAATCCCAGTCTTCTGTAAGTGCAGGAAGAGGCTTGGAGATGTCTATGGTCTTGCCCAGAAGTTTGGCTGGTATCCATATTCTGAAATGCTCTGAGCCGTCAGAGAAATCCACATCGTAGGAGTCAACTTCCGGAGAACCCATATAATACTTGTAGCCGGAGGCCTGTTTGATGGGGTAGGATGTGCCGTTTCTGGACATTGTCCAGAAGACCTTTACAGATGCGGTGTTCCTGACCGCTCCGCATGTTGCAACAAGGTTGGCGGTTCCGGCTTTGACACCTGTCACCTTGCCGTTTTCGAAGGTGGCTATGTCTGGCTTGCTGGAGCTGACCTGAAGATCGCCCGTGTTGGTGGCGTTCTGCGGAACGGCGGTTATCGTAACGGGAAGGCTCTGGCCGACGAAGATTTCCATCTTGTCAGGCTTGAATTCTATTCCGGTTACTGGAACTGTTTTCTCGCTTTTGCTGCAGGAAGCGGCGAGAGCGATTATCGCAGATAAGGCCAGCAGTCTGATACTTGGCTGCTGCTTGAAGGTTGAGTTCATTTTACTTCGCTTTACAAGTGTTCATTTTTTTGCAGTTCCTGTTTATCTGATTTCAAACAGGTTAAGGAAGCCAGTCATCATAAACACAGAGCGGATGTCGTCGTTGATGTTCTGGATTATGATCTTGCCTCCCTTGTCTTCGGCTGCCTTCCTGAGGGTGAGGAAAATCCTGAGGCCGGAACTGGAGATGTAGGTCATTTCCTTGCAGTCCAGGATGATGGTCTTGTCGGCCTCGTCCAGAAGCGGATTGATGACAGGATTTGCTTCCTGAGCGGCCGGGGTGTCTAACCTGCCTGTGAAGGCTACTATGATCTGGCCTTCTTCTTTGGTAACTTTGGTTTTCATTCTTTTATCCTATTTTCTTTATCATTGTCAATATATTCTTGTCTCCCAATCGTTTGTAGGTGACTTCGTCCATTATCTTCTTGAACAGATGGATGCCAAGACCTCCTATCTTGCGGTCACCTAGACTCTGGTTTGTGTCCACATCCGGAGTCTGGGTAGGGTCGAATGGCTTGCCGCTGTCCTTTACGGTATAGATGATCTCATTGTCGTTTGCCTCTGTTTCAATATCTACCGAGTCTGCGCCTGAGTACATTATCACGTTGGTTACGGCCTCTTCAATTGCAATATTGATGCTAGTTGCCACACTTTGAGACAAATTTTTCTCCTCAGCGACAGTCGCCAGGAATGAGGAGAGCTTTGGAATCTGCTGTATATCGCTGTCCAGGTGGAGTTTGCGGACTTTCCCCTGATGGTTCAGGTAGTGGAAGAAGAGCATCGTAAGGTCGTCGCTCTGCGCAGCATCCTTTACGAAATCCGCCACGGCCTTCTTGACATTTTTCAGGTGTTCCTGGGCCGGTTTCCTGCCGGAAAGGGCGTTTTTCAGCCTCTGGAGCCCGAACAGTTCGTGGTTCTGGTTTTCAGCCTCGGTGATGCCGTCTGTATAGAGGAATACCGCATCGTCATAATGGAGATCCACTTCCTGGAGCGTGTAGTTCATTCCGTGCATCACTCCAAGCGGAAGGTTCGGATCCACAGGCAGTTCGTGCATCTTGTCGGTAAGCAGAAGAGGAGCGTTGTGGCCTGCGTTGCAATACTGCATCTTTCCGTTATTGAGGTCCAGCACACAGCAGATGAAGGTTACGAACATATTGTTTTCGTTGATGTCTGCCATACTGTTGTTTATGCTGGTAACAATGTCCTTCGGGTTGTCCTGGTGGGCGCATATGCTGCGGAAAAGACTTCTTGTAACGGCCATCAGCAATGAGGCGGGAACTCCCTTGCCGGACACGTCGCCGATGCAGAAGAAAAGCTTTTCGTCGCGGATGAAAAAGTCGTACAGGTCTCCGCTGACTTCCTTTGCCGGAACCAGGGCAGCGGAAAGGTCTATGTCCTTCCTTTCAGGGAATGGCGGGAATGTCTTTGGAATCATGGACATCTGGATGTCGCTGGCAATCCTAAGCTCGTTCTCCATTATTTCCTTCTTCTCCGATATATATTTGACCTTGAGCTGGTTCTTGGCAATCGAGCGGAAAATCATAACCAGCAGCAGAAGACCGATGATCTGCAGCATCCTGATAAGGTTGTCCAGCTTTTTCAGGCTTGCAAACATCTCTTTTTCCGGAATGATGATGTTCATAGCCCATCCGGTTTTGTCGATAGGAGAATAGTAAACCTGATTCTTGACGCCGTTGACAGTGACTTGCAGATTGCCGCTCTCTCTGTTGAGCATGGCCCTGTTGAGCGCGTTCAAGTCTGCAGAGTCTTTTACTGAAGAGGCATACTCGTTTATGGTAGTGGTCATTACAAGGGAAGAATCAGGGGTGACCATAAGCCTTCCGGTACGGCTGACAACAGTGCTGAAGGCTCCCGGGTATATCTTGATGCCATTTACCAGGGCGCTGAGCCACTCAAGGTCGAGGTCAGCCGTTAGCACGGCTGCTATGCGCCCCTGATTGTCCTTGATAGGGACAGAAAAAGTGGTCATCAGGATTTCTCCTCCGCCTGTATCAATGTAAGGTTCAGACCAGTATTCGCGGTCAAGCTCGATAGGCTTGGTAAACCATTCTTTGGACGGATAGTCATATTCCGGAGTTGCTAGGGACGTTTCTATTATTTCTCCGTTTGTTATTGCAGTATACGGCGAATATAGTGGCCGGTTTTTGTAATAGTTTGGAACAATGGCAATTGTGGACCCTGCGATGATAGGGTTGTTGTTCACGATCAGCTTTGGAATGTTTGCCAGGCTGTCCGGAACCTGAAGGCACCATTGCGCGAGCCAAACATTGTTTCTGACTGCACTTTCCGCCTGGTTTACAACATTCAATATTCCGCTCCTGACAGCATTAAGCTGGCCTTCGGCTTTTGCCTTGGCTTCTTGCCTGATGCCATCCTTCGCGTAGTATGCCTGGACATGTGAGATGGCTTCCAGAATCACCAGGGCGATGACAATAAGAAGAAGTCCGGTCCACCTGCTCCTTCTTTTCATGTCCTTTTCTACGTGTTTTCTTGCGAACTCTGTTATATTCATAATACTGATTCAAGTGCAGCCCTGAAGCAAGGCATAGGGCAATTGGTGTCTCTTTCTATGATTAGTGTCTTGAGTCCCGCGTACGGGCGAATCATCTCCTCTGTGTCTTTGAGGCTTATGCCTTCTCCGAAGTACAGGGGGGCAAAGGTATCCCAGGCCTTCATTGCCACGGCCTTTGTCATGTGATAAGTCTCCTGGATGAACTCTTCGTCACTAAGGTAGCAGCACAGGTAAACCATACCGACATCGAACAGCCGGTTCCCGCGACCGAAATCGCCGAGGTCAATGAAATACCTTTTATTGTCCGGAGTGAAGATGGCATTGCTGAACTGCAGGTCTCCGTGAAGTGCCGTGTTTTCATCCGGAGTGTCGGCGATGAATTTTCCCAGTTTGTCTTTCTCCTTTACAGAAAAGAAAGGATTGTCTTCCAGAAGTTTAAAATAGCGGTCCTTAATATTTCCGAATTCAGGGTTGAGCTGTATCTTGTGGAGGTCCAGGCACATCTGTGCAAATTCAGACACAAGCTGCGGAATCTTTTCAGGGTTGTCCCCGATGGCTCTGGAATAGGAAGTCTTTTCCATAATCCTTTTGAAGCGGATTCCGTAGCGGCCGTCTTCCGTGACGACATAGTCTCCCGGTTCTGGGGTAGGGATGCCCAGGCTATAGACCTTCCTTGCCATTAGCATCTCGTCCAGCGGCTGGGTTATCTTGCCTGGAAAGTAGAGCTTAAGCATTATGGTCGGGTCTGTCTTGTGGTTGTAGCTCTCTCCGTTGGCACCACCTCCCGAGAGAACATAATCACTGAGGGAAATCTTGATCGGCTTCATTTGAATACTTGGTTGATGAGGGACTCGAATTCCTTGAAAGCAAAGGTGTCTTGCAGTTCTCTAAGAGAGTCTGCCAGCCCCCTGTAATGCCATTCGTGGTCTTTTTTGTCTGTTACGTGGAAAATCTCCCAAAGCTTGTCTCCCATGACACTGTAGTCTCTGGCTATTGCTCTCATATTGGATAGTTTGTCTCCCAAAGCCACCATCTTGGTGTCCCGGGAAGCTTTTGCAAGACGGTCTATCGCACCTTGTTTGCGGTCATACCAGCTGTCATCTTCACTTCTTCCTTCGATTCCCTTGTCGCTTTCCGCATCAACGATGGACGCTATCCTGTCTCCGAACTCTTCCCGGATGTGGTCTATGGTAACGTATGTGTCTTCTACAGTGTCGTGGAGAACAGCGGCGGCAAGAAGCTCCTGGTCTGGAGTCATCGTCGAAACAATCTCCAGAGCCTCCATCGGATGAACGATGTAAGGAAAACCCTTGCCCCTTCTCTCCGTTCCAGAGTGGGCCTTGACGGCGAACATTATCGCCCTGTCCAGAAGATCCGTGTCTATTTGTTTGTTTGCCATTACTGCAAGTTCATGAAAGGCATTTCTTTTGCCTGTTCTACAATCATTTCGGCTACTATCTCGTTGCTCTTTTCCTTGCCGTTGAGAAGGTCAAAGAAATAGCGTACTCCGCCTTTGCCCCAGCCTCTTTTCAGGATATAGGCTATGCAGAGATTCTGAGGGCCGACAGAAGAGGAGACTATGTCCAGGTCGGTCAGTCCCATCTGGTAGCAGGCTATCTGGTAAGCGCCTTCGAAATTGTTGTTTATTATGTTGTGGATGTCTCCCAGAGTCTTGCAGCCGATGCCCTTGAATACGGCCAGGTAAGGAAGCAGTGAAACTTCCTGTATCTCGGCCTGGTTTACGGCGGCAATCTTCTTGTTTATCTGTCTGAAAGGATCCAGCTCCAGGAAACTGCGGAAGGAGTCCAGATCGAGAGGGACTTCGTCCAGGTTGCCCGAAGCGACCAGCTTCTGGACCTTTCTTCTGTAGTCTGTAAGCTCGGAGCGTATCTTGCTGAACTCCTCGTCTATAAGCTCCAGCATTCCGGCCAGGCGGCTCATGGACCTTAGGTAGCGTTTAGGAATCTCCACTCCGGACTTGTAGCCGGTGTCGTGGTCCAGATTTGCCCAGGCGTGCTGAAGAACGGTGCGCATCTGGATTTCAAACCTGAAAGGAAACCCTTCCGTAGAGCAGACGTAGTGAAGCGAGACATAGCCGAAACTGTCTATGTCGTGGATCTTGCGCTTGTCTATGGAGTTTTCCCAGTCCACGTCAAACAGTCTCTCTATAGCGGTGGCAACCTTGTCCACATCGTCAATGTAGTAGGTTATAAGGCGCACTCCAAGAATATCCGTAATATCTGCCAGGCCCTTGTATTTTGAGCCTTTCCTTTCAAGCTTTCCGCAGAGCGAGTCTTCTGTCTTGATTCTGGACTCGACGCTGGCCAGATGTATTCCCGCTTCCTTGAGTGTATGTTTAAGAAGGGCGAGAATATTGGTTTCAGCATCCTGGAAAACGGGAAGCTTGTCTTTGTATTCCTGAAGGATAGCCTGGCAATGGGCATCCAGAAGGTTGGTTTTGGACATCTTTATTTTATGTATGAAAGGATTATGTCAACGATTTCGTCTTCTGTGTGGTTGTCTGCATTCAGGACGATGTCGTAGTTGCGGGCGTCATAGCGGCTCTTTCCCGTGTAGCGCTTTACGTAGTTGTCTCTAGCCTCGTCAATTGAATCCATAATGGTTTCAGCCTCGGTTTCGGTCAGGTGCTGCTTTCTGACGATCCTCTTGATGCGGTTTTCCCTGGATGCGGTGATGAACACGTCCAGCTTGTTAGGATGGTCTTTCAGTACAAAGAATCCGCTTCTTCCGGCAATGACGCAGGAACTTTCCTCAGCGATAGCGTTAAGTATCTCTGATTCTGCCTTGTAGATATCGTTTGTGGTGACATCCGAGCGAAGCTCCTGCAGGAATTTGCTGTCGGCGTCCAATAACATCCCGACCTTAGGCATTGGAGCCACCATCTGGATAAACTCTGCAAACCAGCTTTTCTTTTCTCCCTTGAGCTTCTCGATAGAGTAGGTTGTCAAGTTGAATTTTTCCCTCAGGTTACGGATGAGCTCCTTGTCTGAATAGCGTACGCCAAGCTTGGCGGCCAGTTTGCGCCCGATAGTTCTTCCGCCAGAACCGATTTCACGGGCAATGGTGATGACGAATTTTTCGTTGGTATTCATATATCTGATGTGTTTTTGTTTCTCCTAACCTACAAATTTAATAAGAATCTTGATTGAAAAGCAGGCTGAAGGTGTTTTTTGCCTTTTTGTCACTCAAGATGGACATTTATTCCTCTTTTAGCGACAATATTTCCTCTTTGGGCCGGATAATTCGCCTGGCACCTGATTTGCCGTTGATGGAAGTGTCTTCAGTTACTGAAGATCAGCGAACAAGGCCCTTTTGGGCCAGAAGGCTGAACATTAAGAATTTTACGTTATGCTACCTGTAAGAAGAACTTCAAATAGCTGGCTGCCGGAAATTTTTAATGATTTCTTCGACAACGGCTGGATGGAAAGGACCAGTTATACAGCCCCGGCCATCAATGTAATCGAGAACGAAAAAGAATATGAACTTGAACTGGCCGCTCCTGGCCTGAGCAAGGAAGACTTCAAGATCCAGCTCGACGGCGAGGGCAACCTC
>JAEEGJ010023015.1_pt1 | contig 13140 bp, 11 predicted proteins | sample 8958761 | NCBI WGS metagenome assembly JAEEGJ01 (sample SAMN16246546, study PRJNA631951) | gut metagenome | biome: gut microbiome; feature: rumen; material: RS-attached | host: Bos | place: Iran: Karaj | collected 2018-10
GACCTCATGGTCATTATGTTTTCCACAGAGAGGAACATCACGCCATGATTCTTGTAATCTGGAGTGTGATGAACGCCGTCATATATTCCCGCTACATCTCCCAGCTTACGCTGTTCCCAAGAGTCAGTAAAACCGCGGAATCGAATGGCTGGTTTTTTATCTGTTTTTTTGCTGTTCAAATTCAGCCAGTTTAAAAACTGCTCTTTAATGAAATCCCTCGGCTGATAGAAGAAATCGCTGTTGTAGTTGGAGATATCGTCGCTGATTGGGGATGTGTAAACCTTAAATAAAGCATCTATTATGTCTCCTTCCTCGACATCTTCAATGAGCCTGGAATAGACTTTTCCAATCGTCCAGTAGCTCGGCACATCGTATTTGCACAAGGAAACATTATCAAAGACGCCTTGAGGGATTTTGGTCAGTTCTATAAACTTTTCCGCCGTTTTTGCGATTGGTTCACAATGAAGAATTCCGGCATTGGCGTAAACGTGCGAAACGATCTTTCTGCCGAGCAATTCCACTGTGGCGGACCGTTTTTGACAGGTCGTCCGTCCAATCAGTTCAATCAAACTGCAGGTAAAGAACAGGTCACTGTCATTCGTTCTCATGGATTTCATATCTCCGGAATTCAAGTGTGTTCAGGGCATCTTCAGTGTGAAAACAAATCTGATGCGTCGGCTTTTGAAATTTTGCCAACGCCCAAAACGCTTCCCGCGAAATTGCACCATCGATGAAATCTTGAATGTAGTTAAAAATCTTGTCATTTGCCATAGGTCCTTCCACAATGTCAAAATCATGGCTGTCCCCTTTCCGGCAAGCGACAATGAAATCAAGCCATTCTTCTGTCATTTGCTCGAACACTTTAGTCCGCAAACTCGGATTCGGGTGGTAAAAGAACTCGCTGACGTATCCGGCACCGGGGAACCGTGTGGCCCAGCGGACGGCCTGTTCTTTCATAATCGTGCAATAGAACCCGGAGGAGAAATCCTTGTTGAATCTTGATTGCCGAATTTCCGGATGGGTTACGATTTCCTGACTGCCGTGATAAATGATGCGTTGTTCCATTGTCACTTTCCTCCAAGCAGTTTCTTGAACTCAGCGAGTCCGCTCATGTCATCGTCCGAACCCGTCAACTGGTCCAACATAAGAGAAAGCTCGGATTCGGTCTTCTCGATCTGCTGTTCCAGTTGCGGCAGCGTTTCCGTGTACTTTTGAGAAAGTGCCTTGATTTTCTGGTTCAGTTCTGCAATGATGCGGGCGGGCAAGGTATGGATCTGTTTCACAAGCGGATGGACCCATTTCACTTCCAGAAGCATATCAATCTGTTCTGGCGTCAGTTTTTCTATCGTCTCTTTCGTTTTGTTCTGCAATGCTGCCGTATCTGTTTTCAGTGCCTTTTTAAGGGTCTTTTCGCGATTGATCAAGGCATCAGCTTTTTTTAGAACAGCAAGCAGCTCTGCTTCCTCTGTTTTTTCTTTGAGAGCCTTTTTGACTTCCGCAGGAACGAAATCATTTTTTTCGGCATCAAAGAAATCGCCATTCTTATCTTCTTCGCTCATTTCTTCAACCAGCTGTTCGTGTTCCGAAACGACTTCGGCCAATTCATTTTCCTTTTGTTTCAAAGCGTTTAGATCATCCGGCAGCAATTGTTCTTGAATCAATGCAAATGGCATGATGCGTCCAACCCAGCCGTCCTGAACTTCCTCATCCTTTCCGTCCTTTTTCTTGAGGACCATATTGGGGTCGACTTTGGTGGCGGCTTCCATGCCTTCCGTTTGGAATATTTCCAAATCCACGGCGATCTTTTTCCATTCGTCATCCAGCAATTGGAATGCCTCGTATTTGTCAATCAACGGAATATTCGCAAGTCGGGAGAAAATATCCTTGCTCAGGATTGATTCCTCATGAGGAATCACCAAATCGCTGATTTTGCCAAGCAACTCTTTTTTCAGGTAAGAACCGAATCCCGCAAAAGCGTCTGCAAAGTGTTGATTGAAGCCTTGGACGGCAGAATGATTCTGGAATGCCGACTCAATGTCATCTGTCGCCAAGCTTGCGTAATGTCCATCCCCTGTGAAAAGGGTCTCCCGAAGTCCCGGCAGGGCGGACCAGTAGGTGTTAAGCTCATCAATCTCCGTCTTCGGTATACCGCCAAACATCAGAGCGTGGATATCCCAATGCTCTGCTCCAGAGTCCTTGTCAATATACCGGGGGATATTCAAATTGTAGTCGTTCATACGGATTTCCTGCAACTCAACGGAGCGAGAGTAGCCCGGCGTGGTAATCCTGCCGATTACGGTGTCAGCAATCCGGCGAATATCCGATGCCCGGAGCTGGTTGCTCTTCCCGACCTTTTCATATCCGGCAGAGGCGTCAACAATCATCACGTCTGTGTTCGGACGATTCTTTTTCAAAACCATGATGATGGTCGGGATGCCAGTTCCAAAGAAAATGTTTGCAGGCAAGCCGATGATTGCATCAATGTGATTGCACTCCAAAAGTTGCTTGCGGATTTGCCCCTCGGAATCGCCTCGGAACAGGACCCCGTGCGGAAGGACAATTGTCATAATCCCGTCAGGCTTGAGGTGGTAGAGGTCATGAAGAAGGAAAGCGTAATCCGCCTTGGATTTTGGAGCGACTCCGAAATTGGAAAACCTCACGTCATGTTCCTTGTTTTCCGGGTCCCAATGCTGGGAATACGGAGGATTGGACACTACAGCATCCACATACAGTGGCTCGTAGGTTCCGGCAGGATCGCTGTCTTCAAAGTACGGCCAATCTTCCTCCAATGTGTCGCCGTTGCGTGTAACGATGTTGCCCGGCAAAATCCCGCGCATGACAAGATTCATGCGAGTAAGGTTGTAGGTGTTTTCCTTCAATTCTTGAGCATAATACTTGATTTGATTCTGACCGGACATATACCGGGCTACGGAGTGTCCAATATTGATAAGTAGAGAACCGGAACCGCTCGTCGGGTCGTAGATTTTGATCTGCGTCCGATTTTTCAGGTGGTTAGCCACGATTTCCGACATCAGGATGGAGACCTCATGGGGGGTATAGAACTCCCCGGCTTTCTTTCCTGCGTTGGCGGCAAACATGCTGATGAGATACTCATAGATGAAGCCGAGCACATCATAGTCTTGTTTCCCGTTCATCGGAATGTCTTTAATCAGCTGAAGCAGAGAGCTGACTGCCTTCGTCTGTGAGGCCGAGTTTTCTCCCAGCTTGCTCAGACCTGTTTCCAAGGTCTTAAAGATACCGCTGAATACTTTTTTGTGGGAGGCATTGATGAGTCGGCTGAATGCCGAAAGAGCGTCGCGGACGTTTGAGATATCGAAATCACGCCCCATTTCAAGCCATGTGGAAAACAAATCTTTGTATGCTATGAAATACCCGATGTTCCCCTGAATGAAGCTCATGGCGTCCACGTTGGATTCATCCAGCGCCCGAATATCGTCTTCGGAAAAGTCATGTTCACGTGCATATTTAAGTTCAAGTTCGGAAAGAAATTTGTAAAAAATGAATCCGAGAATATAGTCCTTGTACTCATTTGCTTCGATTTTTGAGCGAAGTTTGTTGGCGGATTCCCATATTTTGGATGCCAGCTGTTGTTTGTTCATATTTTATCTCCGATAGCTTGTCTGTACGACATGAGCGTGTTCGTGTTTGTTTATATGATAATTTAGCAGACCTTGCCTTTTTATTCAAGCCGACTACTGGCGTTTCCGATAAGTTTTCTTTTGAATTCACTCAATGACCCGGCAAGATTCATGATCAGTCCTCCGCTGGAATGGTGAGTTCAACTTCTGTCCGCGCTATTTCTTTCCTGTGTTCCCGGACGAATTTGCGGATTTCCTTTTCGGTTTCAAAACGGATTTCCCTACCATCCTTCATAACCGCCCAATAGCATTCGATTTTTTCTCCGGGCTCGACAGGATTCAAAAAAGAGGCGATCTCCTTTTCATAGGCGGTCTTCTCGCGTTTTAAGGCTGCCGCCGACAATTTCGGCGCTATTTCCTGTGCATTCGGATCATAGTCTACCTCAATCCACACGACTGCTCCCGATTTCCCTTTGAATGGCAGCGGCGTTTTGTAGCGTCTTGGATTTGCAAGAGTCCATTCGAAGAACTGAAGCTCATCGTTCCAACTGCATCCAACAATTTCCACGTCACCGATTACGGTTCCGCTCATGCTCTGGATAATACCGATTCGACCGCGAATGTTGGTCGCCTTGGATCTGTACTCTATAGCTTTTGCTCCATCTACAATCCAACCAGCAAAGGGCGGTCTGACAAAAAGGCATTTCATTGTTCAAGTTCCTCCTGTTATGAAATTCTGTTGTTGAGGTGTGACGGCAGCCACCCGACCACCACCTGCTTGGTGCTGTCATCCCAGAAGAAGTAGATTCTCAGACAATAGCGGTCTTCGTGGCGTGTTCCCTTGGAGAGGTGATACTCCAGGAATGCCCGACTGGTCGAGCCGATGGGGTAGTTGACGTAGTAGGCTTCACCTTCCTGCCCGGCACGAGCCTTGTCGATGGCACCGGCGAATTCCACGCCAAGGCCCGCAAGCGCGGCCTTGAACGCTTCATCAGTGCCGACCCCCATGCGGGAGTCGCGGTACTCGTTTGCGAGGGCGAGGAGAGCCTTGTACACAAGCCGGACGTCTTCGTACACGGCCTTGCTGACGGCACGTTCAGCCCGCGGATGAAGAATCAGCTGCCCGGCCAGATATGTCCTCACCCATGTTTCCATCTCGTCGTATTTGTCCGGGATTGGCACATCCTTATCCGGCATTTCATCGTTCTGCTGATGCAGGTGTGCGCGCATGGCATCAAGGCGCATGCGAAGGTCTGCGTTCTGCTGTTTGTAGTATTCCGCGATTTCCGAGGCTTTCTCGGCTTCTTCGAGCCAGTCGACGTTATCGGCTTCGGCGGACAGAAGCTTTTTCTGAAGAGCTTCAATGTGCTTCTTCATCGCCTGTTCACGTTCGGGAGCATTAGCCTCATGCAGAGCATGGGCCATTTCAATTTCGGCGGAAAGGATGCGGGCGTCGGGGACGAAGTAGAGCCCGCTCCAATCGGTGCGATTCCTGGAGGCGGCCTGATAAGCAACATTGACCAGAAAGTTTGCATGAGCTTCCGGTCCCCGTTCGTTTCCGTAGATCCAATATCTGATCTTTTCCCTCAAATTGAATGGATGATGAACAGGAATGCCATTTTCGAAATCTACCTTCGGGTAATATGTCCGTGTCGATCCATCATAAACAGCCCATGACTTCCCGACACGCTCCACCAACGGGAACGTGGCCTTGAATGCAAGCCGAACTACAATGGCAAATCCTTTCACCTGCTTGGCAAGATATGCCGCATCGAGCATGTAGTTTCGCTGGAAGCGCGAGGCTCGGTTGAGCTCGGAAACGACGATGACGGGCAGAGTCCTGTTTGCGTCCGTCAGCAGCGCAATCATCTGGTCGACTTCCTCAGCATTGCGCACTGGCCAGAAATTATCCGCGATGGGCTTGGTCTGCACGAGGAGATTGCTGTCGAGCAGAGCTTTGACCAGCGACAAATCCGACTGCAACGGTCTCGCGTCCGTTTTGGGAGAGACTTCGATTTTGATGCCGAAGAGCAGGTTATCTTCTTCGCGGATCATGGTAACGTCATAGAACCACGTCAGGTTCTCTTTGCCGGGATAATCGAAGCGGATAGCCCAGAGCAATCTTTCCGGTACAGATACACACTCGCAGCTCATCCCGTCGTCCGACAACTCGAAGCTGAGATGGTTTTCGGCCTCAGGAGGGAGCGTGACCTTGAGAGTTTTTCCTGTAAACCGTAGGACGATTGCAATCAGACGGGAATACGCCTCTTCCATCCCGTTTCTGGATGCGACGTTCGCGCGCAACTGGTACACAGTTGTTCGGGAATGTCGTGAATGGAAGTTGTCGTTAGGTGATGTCATTGGAACTCCGTTGTCTGTGGCAAGTAAAATAGCGCGAGTTCAGAAGGATTTCCAGTCAGAAGCAACCCTTTATCGGTTTTCTTCGACATCTTTCGCTTATTTCTTCGTTCCCACAGTTTTTCCTGTGGCATCGCGATAGGTTGTGCCGTTCCCCGAATTAGTCGCTGTGCCGGAAGTCTTGCCTGTCGCATCGCGGTAGGTTGTCTTGTTTCCGGCCTCGCTGGCGGTCCCCACGGTCTTCCCGTGGGCATCGCGGTAGGTCGTCCTGTTTCCGGCCTCTGTGGCCGTTCCTACGGCCTTTCCTGTGGCATCTCTGTAAGTGGTCTTGTTCCCGTTCGTGGTGGCTGTGCCGGTCACTTTGCCGGAAGCGTCGCGGTAAACGGTCCTGTTTCCGTCTGTTGTGGCTGTCCCGACGACTTTGCCGTGGGCATCGCGGATCGTTTCGCGTTCGGTGCAGAACGCGACTGTGGTCAGCAGGAGAATGATTGCGACAAAGCATGATTTGAACATGGTCAATTCCTTTCTTCAAAAAAGTTTCCGGCGCACATTTTCGAGCGGCATTTTCTTTCCATGTTTGAGCGCGATGGTATATCCGTCATCAAGGACAGAGGTCAGTTTGCTCCAAAGCTCCATCGGCGGGAAGCCGTTCATTCCGCAAATGCCCTTGACCTGTTTTTTTCCATCAAACAGATTCAGCGACCATGAACGCCCATCAAGAACCGCGATTCCGGCTGGCGGCTCATAGGTTTCCGACCAGTCAGCCAGTTGACACAAGGCAAGTCGTTCCTTGAAAGCGGAACACTCTTTTTGCGTGATACAGCACGAAAGAAGCCCCTCGCTGTACAACAATTCAAGCTCGCACTTGTCGAAATTGATTGTCAGGGTCCTGCCGATAACATCCGGCCAGTTCTTTTCGTGGAAAACGAGTTTGTTGAAGTTCATGCTTCAATCTCCTTGCGATTTCGGTGTTAATATACCATGAAGTTCGCGTTTTTTCAAACGATATTCATTGATCAAGAATGACCGTTTTTGTCTGAGGCGCTTTTGTTTTCTCCTTCCTCTTTGTCGAGAACTCCGCTTCTCGCTACGATTTCCATTGTGGTCATCGCAACAATCCAAAAAATGATCGCTATGATCGCTACGGGCTCCGGGAAATGATAAATACACAGGATGAGAAGTCCCCAGAAGGCGGCGATAATCGGGAAAAGAGACTTGATCCCAACAATGATAAACACAAACAAAGCAAAGGTTCCCATGTATCCCCAGCCGAGGGCATAAAAAAGAAACATCAGAATGCCGGAAGTCAGAATGGCCCAGACATTCCCGCCGCCCAATTGAATATCTTCTTCTCTCATTTTTCAACTCCTGGTTTTGTTGTGTTGTATGAACTCAAGCTGCCCTCAAAAGGGCCATGAGCTTGCGGTAAACGTGTGCGGTGTCGCGGGCGTCCTCCAAAGCATTGTGCTGAACATCGCCTTCGACGCCAAGCGCGAGCTTGAGCGACTGCAGGGAGACACTGCCGAACCTCATGTCGGACTGCTGCACATGGAACACATCGTTCATAGACAGCGCCAGACGCATGCTGTCGCGTCCATGATGCGTGAATATCCGGGAGAACTCCGGGAACGCGGTCTTCATGAAAGCCATGTCGAAGGCAAGGTTGTGGGCCAACGGGGTAATCGAGGTGATTCCGTTTTCCACTGCCCACTGCACGAGCTCGGCACGGACATCGATCATTTTCTCGCCTTCGGTCGGGTTGAGGTGATTGGTGTTCAGTGCCGTCAAATCGGCACGTTCGGGGTGTTCTGCCCGAATCCTGCACGAGAATTCCGGGATGTCCGTGGAAATCGTGAAGTCCGGGTTAAGAGGGACGATGGCAACCTCCAGAACTTCGCAGTTGTTCGGGTCAAGTCCGGTAGTTTCGAGGTCAATGGCGGCAAAAATGTTCATGATACTTTCTCCTATGTCGCGTGTCATGTCGTTTCGGATCGGAATCTCCATAATTCCGTGTCATCCGATTTTTCCGTTCTGAGCATAATATAGCATGACACACTGCCATCTAATGTCAGTCAAAATAGTTTTTTCGAAAAAAAGCTGAAAAAAATCCCGCCGATACAGAGAAGCCTGCACCGGCGGGAATATAGTGGATCACAGCTCGTCGACGAGTCTGCGGGCTACATCCTGAATCACATAGAGGCAGTCCCTATGCATGAACAGCGGTTTGATGTCGATGCCGTGGATGGTCTTGACTTTCGTTCTACCGTTCAGGAGATCGACCTGCCATTCGCTGGTCTCGTCGCCATTGGAATAGTATTCCGTCTGCCAGAGCTCAAAATGTGCTGCTTTCAACAGATCCAGGAACACGGACTTCGAATGCTCGTCAAGGTTGGTATGCCTCGGCACGTCAAGCTCGCCGATCCTGCCGCTGATTTTGTTCATCCTGAGGTCAATGGTCAGCTTGATGTCTTCCATGTCGTCGGAATGCCAGTAGACCAGCTTGTCGAACACCAGTGTCTCCTTCGATTTCCAGCTGACGATACGCTGATCCCTGTCAGCCTCTTTGATGACCTTCGCATGAGGCGGAAGCTCGTTCATGATGTACACCCAGCCTCCGGCAGTGATATCCCCGCATTGGGCGACGATGAACTCCCGCGTGTACAGATCGGGATATCCTTCGAGGTGATCAACACGCGACCAGTCCTTCCTCGGAATCCGGATGATTTCGGCAAGAATGTTGGAGTCGCCGTCCTGCGTGTAGGCGGGGAATCCCCAGCCGGTATCATAGAGCGTTCCCTTGATCAAGCAGGGTTTGATGCTGAGGGCCGACTTGACGAGGCGGTGGTTGTGTTCGCCTGTCATGAGCGTTCCGTAGGTGATGAGCGTCACAAACTCGAAGTCGTTTGGAATATGGTAGTGTTCCGCACCTGCGCTGCAGCGTTCCCTGTAATCATCCGGGAAAGGAATGCCGTCACGCTCCTTTTTCTTTTCCGGCGTCAGGATGTACGTCACAGCTTTGCGCGGACGCATAGCAAATTCAACCTCGACTTTGATTCTCCTGTATGTGTGCGGCGCACCTTCATGCCTATCCATGTCCTTCATCTCGTCTTCGGGGACACTATACAGGACGCCGTAGACGTTCGAGCCTTCTTCCGGGTCAATGTCGGCATACAGACGTTCGGCAAGGCAGTAGTTCTTGAGCTTGGCAGGGCAGATTGCCTCGGCACCGGGACAACGGGTCTTCATCTGGTCGGGATTCATGTTGGAGCCATACGCGAAGTAAGTGATCTTTTTCTGCATACACATTTCTCCTATACAGAGGTTGAGTTTATCCAAGCTCGGCTTGAGCTTGACGGCAAAGTGGGCCCTGGGGGCATGACAATGCTCCTGTTGGCAGGGTAACGAGTAAAGACAGTTCTCCCGGATGCGGGAGAGGAAGGTTTTGTCCGAATGCGGATCGGACGACCGAAAGAAAACCGCCGAGAAAGAATGCAACGCTGGCGGAAGAAATCAGGGGGCTGCGACTATCTGGAAATTCGCGGCATAAAATATAGCACGGTCTTCAAAAAAGTCAAATTTATTTCCACACACCCTCAAAATGTCTGTGCATAACGGCAAAAACACCCCTTCCATGTTCTATATCATCCGCAAGAAGCCTATCTGGTCTCACCCTGCGATACCCACCTCGTCACCGAGCATGGCTCTAAGTTTGTTGAGTGCTTGATTCTGAATCTGACGGACACGTTCTCTGGTTCGACCGAGCTTGCTGCTGACCTCATCAAGTGTCCGCGGAGGTTTCCCATCAAGCCCAAAACGAGCTACGATGATGGTTCTTTCCCGTTCATCAAGCTGTTTTACAAGGGAAATAAGCCTTTCAAAAGTTTCCTGCTCCCCGATGATCTCATCCGGTCTTTCTGCGTTGCTGTCGGAGATAAGATCGCCAATGCTGCCGTCTTCGCCGTCTTTGATGGGCGAGCTGATGGAAATCGTCTTGATATCGCTGAGGCGCAGAGCCATGACGCTCTGTTCCGTCAGACCGAGTTCCTGTGCGATCTCCTCGTCGGTGGGATTGCGGCCAAGTCGTTCTTTCAGCTCCAAGGCGGCATACTTGATCTTGCCCATTTTGCTTAAGGACTGAACGGGAATGCGAATCGTACCCGACTGATTCGATATTGCACGGCGCATTGCCTGTTTGACCCACCAGGCGGCGTAGGAACTGAACTTGGCTCCCAGCTTCGGGTTGAACTTCTCCACAGCGCGCGCAAGTCCGAGGTTTCCTTCCGAGATGAGGTCCAGGAGCGGAAGGCCGAGCCCCTTGAAATCGTGGGCGATCTTCACGACGAGACGCAGGTTTGACAGAAGCAGAGCCTGACATGCCTCATCGTGCAGCTTCGGGTCGCCGCTGTGAATCTGTTCGGCAAGAACGGCCTCCTGTTCTTTTGAAATGAGAGGAACCCGCGAGAGTTCTTCCATGTATTGCTTCATCGGGTCGAGCCTGTCCGTTTGGATGTGTCCGGCTCCTTTGGTGTTCTTCCCATCCTTTTGCAGATCTCTGTTCTCCCCGGACATGTAATCAGAGAGGTCTATTTTGGAGACATCAATATCGTCATCATAGACGGCGGGTTCAACAACCGGCACTCGGGACATCGTGGATTCCGCGGATGTGGTGATCCTTACATCAAGTTTGAACGCATCGCGCGTGAACCTGCCTTGTTTTCTGACTTTCTTGCTCATGGTTTGCTCATCCTTTCCTGTTTTCTTTTGACAGCCTTCCGAAAAAGGTCTCTCTATAAATAGGGGCAAAATCAAGCAAAAAGGACACAAAAACAGCCCTTTTCGGCACTTTTTAAGCTCTTTTTGACGGTATCTGACAGGAACATTTCCCTGATTTTAAGGGCGTTCCGACTTTTTTCAAACTTTTTCCCAAAAGGCTTGACAAAGCGGACAGGAATCCCGCGATGCCATCGGGTTTCGCGTTTTCTCCGTAACTCATCTTGATTTCGCGCGCATGCGGGTGTATATTCATTTCCAGTATTTCCCCGTCCCCCAACTTCAAGGATTCCCCATGGCCAAGCGCAAAAAATCGTCACGCAAACGTAAATCCACAATCAAGTTGCCACTGAGCGTCATCATTGCGCTCATCATCATCGTTGCCATCATTGCGGGCGTCTGGGCCTATATGCATCCGGCAGAGGCCAAGTATTACGTCCAGACCTGGACGGAACAATACCTCGGCTGGCCCACGCGTCCCACACAGCCACAGCAACCGGCACAGCCGATACCCTCGACCGAGGGCTCGGACAACCTTGCGTATGGAGTGCCGGGGCCAGCGGACTGTATCATCGACCGCGAGGGGTACGCCCTCGGGTACAGTGAGGAGCACGAGCAGGCTCGCTGGGTCATCTATCGGATGACCTACGAGGAGGCCACCACGAAGGCGACGAGCCGAGAGGATAATTTTAGACCCGATCCCGAAATCCCGACGGGCTCTGCAACGCTCGCCGACTATAGAAATTCTGGTAAAGACCGCGGCCATCTCGCGCCTGCGGCCGACATGGCTTACTCTCTCAAAACGATGGGCGAATCGTTTTATATGAGCAACATGTCGCCACAGGAACCAGAATTTAATCGGGGCATTTGGAAACTCCTGGAAACATGGGTTCGTTACACTGCTGTCACGGAAAAAGACATTTACATCGTGACCGGGCCAATCCTTCCGAAAATCAAGACATCCGAGACAATAACAATCGGTCCGAGCGAAGTGACGGTCCCCGAGGCCTACTATAAGGTCGTGTGGGACAGAACGGAGCCGATGAAGATGATAGGTTTTATCCTCCCGAACAAGGGCAGCTCGGAGCCATTACAATCGTTTGTTGTGAGCGTAGATGAGGTTGAACGGAAAACCGGCCTGGACTTCTTCTCCATGCTGCCGGAGGAGCAGCAGGCGGCTTTGGAGTCAAACTTTACAATCGATGCCTGGAAATGGCAGTAAGCTGAACAATGGAGAAACACAATGGAAACGAAACAGGCTTTTGCAAACATTTGTGAACGTATTTGGAAACAAATTCTGAGCGAAGAAGACCTTGAACCCGAAATCGAAGCTTCCATGCGCCGGGTTGTCGCGCAACTGGTCATGGTCGCCTGGAACACCTGCATTACGAGCAAATCAATTTCCGAGGCAAAAGATAAGGTCGTTGAGTTCGCCAAGCAGATCTATCCTGAAAACGATAATGCGGCAAATCCCCTTCTCAATGCCGTATCGATCAAGTGGCACGATTTTTTTGATGACAAGACTCTCATTGCGAGCACAGCCGTTGAAATCATCGACGGACAGCCCAAGGCAATCGCATACCTCAAGGGCGAGCTTCCTGCGGCGAACGAGGCCACAAGCGCATTTCGCAGATTTATGGAATCTCCGGAAGTTCAGGAACGCTTGAAGAATGTTCCGCCCGAAAAACTGAATGAAGCCATTGGGGAACTGGTCAACGAATACAACGCCAGTCTTCCGCCTGTGGACGAGGAGGAACCCAAGGCTCCCAATGAATTGTTCGAGTTTCCACTCAAACGGGAATTCCTGGAGGAAACATTCCAATTGGGGCTTTGGGAGATTCCTCTCGAAAACAAACTGAACATGATGAAAAACATCGTGAAGGAACATTCTTTCCTCGCTCCGCTCTGCAAGGATTATGAGAAACATTTTAAGTCAACCGAGCGTATCCGGGAAAAAGGAGAGGATCCGTCTTATCCGGGATCCGTTCCTGAATTAATTCTGGCAATCATGGGCGCTTATGCTCATACGGTAGAATTTTCGGATATCGACGAGGAACTTCTTGCAGAATGCAGAGATGTTTCAAAAGAAATCGTTGACTCTTTCCTGAATCATGACGAGTTTTTCTATGAAACCACCACTGTTTTTGAAGAGTCTGATTTGATGGAGTTCATCTGTGAACATGTCGCAGCACTGAATCTCCCGAAAAATGAGCTCAGGAAAACATTAAAAGCTCTCCTTGCCTTTGGCGGAGCAATCAGCTCTGTCCGGGAAGCCAATTACCCCGGTAATTATGAAGAGGAATATGACTTTGACGAGAAGAATCTCATGGCTCTTCGCCTTAAAGTTGATCTTCTTGGAGAAGATATGTCAGCAGTCATGCTGGTTCTGGAAAATATGACCTTCGAAGAACTC